>Ga0310124_10001105_pt1 | contig 18893 bp, 17 predicted proteins | sample CB11b_AW_Bot5_MG_FD_203507 | JGI IMG/M metagenome (GOLD analysis project Ga0310124, IMG submission 203507) | Marine microbial communities from Western Arctic Ocean, Canada - CB11b_AW_Bot5 | ecosystem: Environmental > Aquatic > Marine > Oceanic | place: Canada: Western Arctic Ocean | collected... | reverse complement strand
AAGTCATGATTAACACAATATAGATTTCCACTATTCTCTTTAATTTCAATGTCTGTTGCTTCAGGGGAAATATTATTTTGCATTGTTCCAATCCAAAACCTTCCCTTTGCATCAGAAGCCCCATCATTACATCTATTATTTGGAAGATCTGGTTCAATATCTAAAATTTTTGTTAATTCTTTTTTTTCAAAGTTAAAATTGTTAATCCCATGATGTGATGCAATTAAAAGATCACCACTTGGTCTAACTGACATAGCTGTGATCATTTCGGGCATATCAAAAGTATCATGATTATTTGTCGGTAAATGAAGTCGATGAAGTTTAGAAGGCATAGGGATATCAAGCCAGTATAATTTTTGATCAGCTTTTGACCATAAAACACCTTCTCCAAGATGGTCTTGACAATCAATCAATAAATTAGCTTTTTTCATAATAAAAATTTTAAGTATGAATCGATAATATATCAAGTTGCAATATAATATCAATAATCAAAACAATTTTTTTGGATCGCACATTTATTTCAATTACAAACGTATTTTTTATAAATCAATAAAAAAATAAACCCAGGCAAACCACTCTTGAAGAAAAAATTGTTTTATATTTTTGTTAGAAACTAAGAGCATTAACCAAGATACGAGTGCTATTATACACGCTTTCCAAGCGTGCTGATTAAACCGCTCTCAGATCTCTCCTTCTTATATTTCCTTTATAATTTATTCTTTAGTTGTAATTTTACTTGCATTAGTAAATGTAGCTGGTTCAAAACCCTTTTCTTTTGCAAATGGTATTTGCAATAACTGAATAGGTATAACTTCAATCATAGGTTGGAGCTCTTCATTAATAAATGGTAGTTTGAGTAGTTTAACATTCGTATTTTCAATAAAGTTATGCTTTGTAGAAGTAATGACAAAACATTTACCACCAAAATTTTTAATATCATTTATTAATTCAGTATCTAAATGTTCGGTTTCCTTCGAATCACAAAAAATTACACACTTGAAGCCCTCTCTAACCATTTCAATTGGACCATGTCTAAATTGACTACTTGTAAGACTAAAACATGGTATTTTTGATGATTCAGAAGTTATCAGCGCTGAAAATGCAGCGCTAGAATAACTATATCCTCTTCCTAGAAAAGTTAAAGTATCAGTTTGTTCTAAAAATTTTGCAGCAGAATCAATAATGGATTCACTATTATCAAGAAAGTTTTTCATTTTTTTTGAAGCAAGTTTAATATTTTCAAATGCCCTTTCTTCTTCTTTCAAAAGCGCGTAACCTAAAAGGTATTGAATTGCATAACCTCCTGTGTAAGTTTTAGTAGAAACTGTATTTTCAGGACCCGCGAAGGTATAAAGGGGAATATTTGACCAGTTGGCAAGGGTATTATTAGGCAAATTTGTAATGCTAATAGATATTTTTGGTTGTTTTTTGAATTTAGTTAGCTTCACTAATTCTATACTTTCCCCTGACTGAGAAGTAGCTATTAAAATACTATTTTTTGTAATAATATTTTCAGCGTTGTGAATTAATTCTGAACAATCCAATAAACAGATAGGTATTTTAATATGTTTTACAAGAAATAAATAAAGAAAGTATGAGCAATAAAATGAACCTCCCATACCTGTTAAGATAATTTTATCGCAATTATTATTATTTATATCTTTTATTAATTCATTTAATTTTAAAAAAATTTCATTATTAAAATTTAAAGGTATATTATTTAGAATATATGGTTGTTCTAATATTTCATCTAAATATGATTTCATTGCTAAACGTCCTTAATTTTTTTTATAGTCAGAGTTGCAGCACCTATTATACCAGCGTTATTTCCAAGTTTAGATATAATTAAGTTAAAATTTTCTGCAAAAAAACTTTTTAAAAGTATTTTATTTTTATTACTATCAATTAAATTTTTGATAGAAAAATTTAAAATTTTATTAAATTTAATTAATAAAGGAATAGGAATGGATATTTTGTTATTCTCAATAAGATTCAAATGATTCACAGAAATGTTCATTTTTTTTGATAAATACATCCGTGATAATTTTTTATTAATTCTGAGTTTCTCAATTTTCAAACCAATATTATCATATTCTGTTTTGCTTAAAACCCTATGTATAATATAAGAATTGATAGTATAGATTAAAAATTGACCAAATGCAGAAATTCCACCTCCTATACATATTGTATTAGGTCTAAAAACCTGTACCCAATTAAAAATACCAATGCTAAGCCATTGACAATAATTGCTAAAACACTCAAGACTAATTGGATCTTCTTTTTTTACACCATTCAATATATCTTTTAATTTTATACAATTTCTTTTTGTTAAAATTCTTCCTAAATAGCTATTGGGGGTTTTTCTAGCTTTTAATTGGGATTGGTTAATTAATGTTTCACTAGTAGCCAAAGACTCAAGGCAACCTCTACAGCCTAATCTGCAAGTAGATTTAGAATAAGGACTTACAATAATATGTCCTGCATCACCAATTGTACCATTAGCTGTTGTAAAAACTTTGCCATTATTAATAATTCCTAAACCGATACCGGTGCCAAGAGTAATATATAAAAATCTATTATAATTTATCGTAGATCCAAACTTATACTCACCTAAGGCAGCCATTGTAGCATCATTTTCAATTGAACAAGGAATCTTAAATAAATTTTGTAATTTATTTTTTATAGGATAATTATTTAAAACAGGTACATTACAAAAATTAGTTTTCGTTTTTTTATTGTTAATATGACCTGATACACCAACTCCTATACCTTTTATGTGAGATATTTTATTCTTGGTTAATAAATTTTGAATTATAATATAATATGTATGGATAATAAGTTCAGGATTGTTTTTATCATTAATTTTACTTTCTTGTTTATCAATTAACAAACCTTCCTTTGTAACAAGGCCAATTTTTACACTGCCTCCTCCTATATCAATGCCTATATACATTTTACTGATGCCACCACCAGTCTAAAGGATTTGAATGTATGATTGTGTTAATTGTGCTTTTCAAAATTTTAGGTAATCCAGTATTTTTTGAAATCGAATTTATGTTTTTAATATCACGTATACTTTCTCTTACGGTGGTGAAAGGGAAATCCGTTCCAAAAAAAATTTTATCTACAACTTTATAATCTTGAATTGATATCAATGTGTTATAAAATTGCCATTTTCTATAATGAATAGCTGAAATTTCACCATATACATTTTTATTTTTTCTAATCACTGCTATGCATTCATCGCACCATGGATGACCCATATGAGCTAGGATTATTTTTAAATAAGGAAATTTTTGCGCAATTGCATCAACATACAAAGGCCTACCTAAATCCAAAAGCGTATTTGATGCAAAAGTTGTCCCCATATGTAGTGTAATGGGAAGATTATTCTTAGTACAATATTGATAGACTTTTTCTAATCTTGGATCTTCTAATGGCACTCGATTATATATTGGACCATATTTTATTCCTTTTAAATTTAATACATGTATTCCGTGTTTTAATATTTCCATATAATCTTTTTTTCTTGGATCAAGATATGTAAATCCAATAAACTTCTCTGGATGTTTTTTTATAGCTTTGGCAACTAAATTATCATTACTTTCAATTCCAACTGAATCACCATAAGAAAGAGGAAAAACTATAGCCTTATCAACTTGTTTCATTGCTTTAAAAATTGTTTCTATATTAGGAGTTGGTGGAGAATAATTACCAGGTTTTATTCTAGAGAATTGTTTGTTATACTCATTTGTAGCATCTTTACTTTCCCAAATATTGACGTGACAATCAATAATCATTTTTTATTTTTATGAGCTTTAAGATGCCTTTCACGCATTTTTATATCTGCTTTGTCAGTGCCATGTGTTTTTTTTATATAATTCACAAATTTATTCAGCCTGCAAAGGATTAAGAACGCTTTTCAAAAATTTTTTTGTACGATCATTTTTAGGGTTGCTGAATATTTCATCAGGGCTATCTTCTTCAATTATTATACCATCATCTATAAATATAATACGATCTCCTACTTGGCGTGCAAAACCCATCTCATGAGTTACCACTATCATTGTCATTCCTTCATCCGCTAATCGCTTCATCACTAATAATACTTCTCCCACTAGTTCTGGATCTAAGGAGGCTGTAGGTTCATCAAATAACATTAACTTTGGTTTCATTGCAAGTGCTCTACATATAGCGACCCGTTGCTGTTGCCCACCTGATAACTGGCTAGGAAATTTCTCAGCATGTTCTGCTAATCCAAAACGCTCTAATAATTCTAACGCATCTTGACGAGCCTCTTTAACATTAGTTTTTCTTACCCAAACAGGGCCTTCCATAACATTTTCAACAACCCTACGGTGTAAGAAAAGGTTACTTGTTTGAAAAACCATTCCAATTTCTTCTCTAGTTTTACGTAATATTTCTGTTGTTAATTGTGTATCGTGATTACTTGAAAAGATGTTTTGACCTTGAACCCAGACTTCTCCACTATCAGGCTCTCCTAATAAATTTACTGTTCTCAACAAAGTGCTTTTACCTCCTCCACTTGGGCCAATAATCACTAACACTTCTTTTGTTTTTACTTCTAAATTTACATTATTAAGAACATTCACTGGTCCATATGATTTTTGAATGTTTACTAATTTAACTGCTATTTCATTTTTCATAATTCATTCCTAAATATTAAAACGATCTGGTTGAACAGGCAGCATGTCAAAAGGCATGGGTTTGTTACGTATTAACTTACTTATTATTTTGCCAGTAAACAAAGATCCAGTTATTCCAGATCCTGAATGACCCGTTGCAAAATATATGCCTCTATACATTGTTGATTCTCCAATAATTGGACGACTATCTGGAGTCCAAGGTCTTAATCCAGTATATATTTTTTGAATTGATACTTTGGATAGTTTTGGAATCAAGTTTATCGCCTTTTGAGATAACTCTTTCAATCTTTTTTTTACAATAGATCTATCAAAATTTACAAATTCTCTACTACTACCAATCAGTATGGGTCCGGCTTTTAGGGGCTGTAATACTGGCGCAACCTGAGGCTCAACATCAGTAGGTCCATTATCTCCAATGTTTGCTTTTAAAGTTTGATTTTCTGTAAATTGATATTTTATATCAGATAGATAATGGTTGAGTATATTAAACAAAGGAGTAGTAACCATTATATGACCTTTTAAGGGCCAAACAGGAAGATCTAATTTTATTTTCTGTGCAATAAAACGGCTCCATACACCAGCTGCAATTATTATATTTGAGGTAGAAATTTTTCCACAAGAAGTAATTACCGCGTTAACTTTATTATTTATTAATTTGATATCGTTTAATTCCGTATGCAAACAAAGTTTACCGCCCTTTTCAACAGCACGTTTGACTAGCTGGGATGAAACTTTAATGGAAGATACTCCTATTCTTTCTTTAGCGTATACAGCACCTGATAAATGATGACTAAGGTTAGGCTCTATATCTCTTAAATCTTTTTGATCAATCCATTTAACTGGGTATTTTTTATCTTTTAATTTATTACTCAGAGTAATTAATAACTCAACTTCTTTTTCTGAATCACCTATGATCAAACCTCCTTTTGAAACTACTTCAATCTGGAAACCTTCGGCTAATATTTTTTGATATTCATTAAAACACGAACGGTACCAAAGCATTTCCCAATCATTGGCTTCAAGTTCATATCCAACACCTCCTTGTCCACCGCGAGACGTGCCCATTGAAAGCCCATTTTTTTCAATAAGAGTAACTTCAATACCCTGCTGAGTTAAATAATAAAAACATGCAGCTCCAACAATTCCTCCGCCTACAATAACTACTTCGGATTTTTTTGGCTGATCATTATTTTTAGATAAATAATTATTATTCATGGCAATCGCATTTTTTTTTCTAATGTATAATTAAACCAAGTAAGTATAAGGCCGACTATTATATATATAAATGTTATGTAAGCATAAACTGACCAATTCAATGTTAATCGCATTAATTCATTGGCACGCATCATAAGATCACCCATACCAACCAGATATATAAAAGGAGTGGTGAGTAAAATTGAAACAACAATATTACCAATTGCGGGCATAACAATGCGGAAAGCTACAGGTACATCAACTCTAATGATTGCTCTGATTTTACTCATTCCTAAAGCTAATGCTGCCTCCTTTTGACCTAAAGGAACTGCTTGAAATCCAGAACGATAACTTTCAGCTAAATATCCACCTGCATTTAAAGTAAGGGATAAAACAGCAGCTTGAAAGGAAGAAAGTACTATACCAAAATGCGGTAAATAATTAAAAATTATTAAAATTTGGACAATAAGAGGTGTGCCACGAAACAATTCAATATAAGATACAGCCAACCATCTAAAGATAAAAAATTTACTTATACGCATCAACACAATAAATAATGCCCAAATAATTGTGGTAAAACTACATACTACAAGAACCTTCAGAACATTAACAAGACTTCTCATCATATCTGGTGTGGTCCACTCCCAAAAATTAATTAGTAATTCCATATTTATTGCACTATAGCTATTCGGCGTTCCAACCAATTAAGTGCCCTTGAAAGTGGGAAGGCTATCAAAAAATAAGTAACCGCGACAACTATCCATAATTCAGTTGAAAAAAAAGCGTTAATTATATTTCTCGCCATTCCTGTAATATCCTTTGCGCCTATTTGCGAAACAAACGCAGAATTAATCATAGTACCAACCATAAGTTGTCCTATAGCAGGTAACATTGTTCTAACAGCTACTGGAACGATAATTCTTTTAGCTAAAACCCATTTACTCATACCAAGAGACATGCCTGCTTCCTTCATTCCTATGGAGACATCTTGAATCCCTGAACGAAATAATTCTGCCATGTATGGAATTGTAAATAAACCTATAGCAATTATTCCTGCAATCTTTGGTTCCATCAATATATAAGTTGTTATACTTAAATAAACAAGCAACTGGAGTGGTGGAAGAGGAACACATCTTCCAATATAAATAAGAATGCCAGCAGGATAGTATAAATATTTTGATTTGGAAACTCGCATCAGTGCTAGTAAAAGTCCAATAAGCAAAGCAATTATAGTTGCACCAATTGTAACCTCTAAAGTGACTAATAATGCTTTTGGAAGACTTGAAAAATATTTAACAAGTGAAATAGGAAAATTAGGTGTTCCAATATAAAGAAGGAATTCAAGTAAATAATCTCTTTCCATAATAATAATTAACTAAACAAGATATATAAAATACCGGGGTTTATAAACCCCGGTAAAAAAATAGATTACAAAATAATATCTATTGTTTCCAAGTTGGTCGTTGTGTCCAAGCACCAGCAAAGAATATACTTTTCATAGAATAATCCATGGAAGAACTATAACCCGTTCCAACTGTAGTTGGACCAGGCCCAATTAATGCGGAAGAGTTTGCACCTGCAAAAGCTCTTGCATAGTAACCGGCAATAGATTTATTTTGCCATTGTGCAGAAATAGCTTGTGATAATCCATCACTAAGAGAAGCATTACCCCATTTTACTGCAAAGGAATACGCTTCCCCATAAGTATGAGAGTTAACATTTCTAACAAAACCAATGTTTGCTTCACCTAAATCAGGATTGCGACTTTGTGAATCCACAAAATCTAGCGTAGATCCAACAAAACCCGCAGCACTTCCTTCGGCAACAGCGTTAAGTCCTGCATGTGTGTCACTTACTTCCATCACATCAGCACCTGTAGCTTTTATATCAGCAATCCTTGAGTTTCCTGATACAACAGCAATTTTGCCATCAACATCTTCCCACTTTTCATAACCTGGGTATCCGCCACCGTCTCCTGGTTTTACATAAATATAGTCAGGATTAAATCCGGTAGGTATTGTATACCAAAGTTGGTGAGAATCAGCTTCATTTTGGACTACACCACCAGCAACAACATCTACAGTACCATCATTTAATGCCGCTACAGCATCACTAATTGCAACACCTACTAATTTTAAATTAAATTTATCAGCAGCGTATTGAAGAATTTCAGCTTCAGGTCCACTTAAAGAATTTCCCGAAACAGAAAGTAAAGGTGAATTTTCAACCACACCCACTGTTAAAGTACCGCTGTTAGCAACTTCTACAGATCCATAAACTTCACTAGCAGGAGGAGCAGCGTTACCTTCCCAAGGGCCTGGATAGTAAATTGCCTGACCTGCTGGAGAATTAATGTAAGGATCGTAGCGACCTTCTCCTAAAACTTTTTTGTAGGCAGCTTCTATTTCACCACTTCTCCACATATCTTTAAGTTGTTGTTGCAATTCTCTTGCAAGACCAGGGTTTGTTTTAATTAGTCCAAATGTGTTCATATCAACTGTTACAGTTGGGCCAGAAATATCCATTTGATCTAATTTTGTTGCAATATCACTGTCTGGATGTTGTGATTGATAATAAGAAAGTTCAAAACATCCTACGCCTACTCCATCAGAACCACCATTTACTAAATCAGTAAAGGCAGCTACAGTATTATCAAAAGTTCTAACGTTAATTCCAAGTTCTTCCCAGATACCTATTTGGAAATAACCAACAACTGTTGCAAGAGTTAAACCGCGGTTTGCAGCATCTTCCCAGGATTCTATAATTTCTCCATTTCGAACTGATAAACATTCAGGTTGTAAAAACATAACCTCGGCATAATTAAAAACCTGTGCTCGAGATTGAGTAACACTAAGCGCTGGTCCAATAGCGTCTACTCGACCCGATTGAACAGTTGGAATTAAAGCGGCAAAATCAAACCATTTAAAAACTAATTCTAATTCCATACGATTAGCAAGAGTTTTAGTAATTTCGGCAAACACACCTTGGTATTCGCCATCAACTTCGTTGTTTATACCTGCTATCATGTGGTTACCAATAGTTAAGTAACCAGGATTTACTAAATTAAAATCTTCTGCATTTGCTATTTTAGCAATCGCAACAGAAAATGTTAAAGATATAAATAATGTATAACTAACAATTTTCTTGATAAGAAAATGATACATAATATTACCTCCCAATATTAATTAATTAGCATCAGATTAAAGCTTAAATTGAACAGTCTTGCTATAAGTAAAATTATTTAAAATTATTATAGATAAATTATATAATCATAAATTTTACCAATTTTTCTATATTACTTTTAGAGATTTATGAGGAAAATAAAGCATATTTACAAATTGTGGTTAAATTTCTGTTCCTCTTAATTTTTCATAACCTACTGGGGCAATTTTTTCACAAGTATATTGGCATAAATAAGCTGTTCTGTTTTTGTTTGTCTTATTAGGGTACGATGAATGAGGTGTTCTACTTGAAAAAGCTACTATGTCTCCCTCCTCTACTTCACAAGTTATAGCATCACTTTCTTCAACACTCATAACAAGGTCTTGGGATATATCTGACCAAATATGATTTTCAACTTCAACACCATTATTTAAATTCACAGGAATTAATCTTAAAGCTCCATTTTGAATAGTTGTTTTAGTAAGAGCTATCCAAATTGAAAGATAAGGTTGATGCTCAAAATCAGGACTATATCCTGAATCCTGATGCCATGAAAAATTACTTTCGGTATTTGGTTCTTTATTTACTAATTGTTCATTATATAAAAAAATCTTTTCACCCAAAATTGGTTTAACAATGGATTTAATAAAATCTCCTTTAATAAATTGATCAAGATCAGGATACTGTTCAGATTTATTTGCAAGAAAGTTTTTCCCCTTATGTGAAGTATCAATTTTAAGAGAAAAGTGTTTTGGTTTATTCTTATAATCCTCTAACATTATGTTAGCAACAGATGTGAGTTTATTGATTGTATGTTTATCTAGTATACTTTTTAAAATTAAATATCCATGTGAATTATAAAAATTAATTTCATTAGTGCTAATCATAATTACCTGTTCAATAATATCAGATTAATAAATATAATTAATAAAAATTATTATATATAGAAAATAAGCATAAAATTTTAGGAGATATTGTCAACTAACAAAAATAATAATTATGTTCTCTAATATTGAATTAAAAAAAATCAAAATCCTATATTATTGATTTTAATATTAAGGAATAGAATTAAGCTAGAGATTCTGGAATAATTTGACCTCCATCAACAACAATAGATTGGCCAGTAATATATTTAGAATCATCAGAAGCTAAGAAAAGAACAGCATCAGCTACATCTCTTGGTTGACCTAACCTACCAAGAGGAATTGCTTTTTCTTGGGCCTCAACAAATGCTGGCTCTACAAAATCCTCTAGTCCTTTTGTAAGGATATTGCCAGGCTCGACAGCGTTTATAGTGATATTATATCTTGCAACTTCTAAAGAAGCTGAACGCATAAATCCTACAATACCTGCTTTTGAGGCACAGTAATGGGATAATGTAGGTTGTCCAACTTTTGAACCACTTATTGATGACATAAATACAATTCGCCCGTATTTTTGTTTTTTCATCTGTGGAATACATGATTGGGTTGCTAAAAAAACTCCTTTTAAATTGATATTCATTACTCTATCCCATTCCTCTTCACTAATATCTTCAATAAAATTAAAAGGATAAATTCCTGCAACATGACAAAGGATGTCTATTCTTTGATAACAATCTATGGTTTGTTTAACTAAATTTCTAACTTCCTGAAGGGAGGAAATATCAGTTTTAATGAATAAAACTTCACTACCTTTTTTTTTTAATTTATCTGCAAGTGCCTCTCCCGATTCTTTTTTGATATCACCAAGAACCAATTTAGCTCCTTCTTCAGCTAACCGAATAGCTATTCCTTCGCCAATACCTTGTGAGGCTCCTATTACCACTGCTACTTTGTTTTTAATTCGATCTGCCATCACTAAATACTAAATCTAAAATATTAAAATGTAAAGGCGTTTGAAATAATTATCGGCCTTATTAATACTGATTTAACCGCACAGGTTTTATAGGTGCAACTATACGAAATTGTTGTATTTTATTTATTTCTATATTCTTATACTTTGAAAGTATCTGGGAAATAGTAGATCCACACATTCTACCTTGACAAGGTCCCATTCCGCACCTGACAAAAGATTTTAACTCATTACAATCATTTTTAACAAAATTAATAATTTCAATAATCTGCTCTAAAGTGACTTCCTCACAACGACATATAATAGTTTTTTTATTATTGGGAATTAAAAAGGTTTTTGAAGGTTCATACAGTTTCTCGAGAAAAGGTCTAATTCTTAAATCTTTTTTTAAATTAGAAATTATTTTTTTATTATTTTTAATTTCTAATTTATTATTAATAATATCCAAATTTTTTGCAATTTTTGTAATAACAAGTTCACCTTGTAATTGCGAGGCATGTGCCCCAACTATTCCGGAAGAATCACCTATAGAAAAAATATTATTCACACTAGTTTCATAATTTTCATCTAAGGTCGGTCTCCAACATAATTGATTTTTATCCCAAAAATGATTGCATCTTAATGATAAGGTGAGTTGTATATTTGGAATCACTCCTTGATGAAGAAAAAGATGCTTTGTGTTTATTGATTGTAAAATATTTTTTTTATCAAATTCTACCCTATTAATTTCTTTCTGGCCTAAAGCTTTAAGTGATTCAACATTAAAAACAATTTTAATTCCTTTTTTTCGCAAATAAAATAAATATTTCAATCCTTGAAAAATATAATTACCAGAAAAAATTGCACTAATAATAAACTGGATAGCTTTTAAATAATTTTTTACTGGTGTAGTGTCTAATATTATAGATATTTTACCTCCAAGTTTTATATATTGATAGGCTGTTAAATAAAGTAAAGGGCCTGTTCCTGCAAAAACAACTGGTTCCTTTGCTATCAAACCAGAACTTTTCATTAAAATCTGCGCAGCTCCAACCGTCATAACTCCAGGAAGAGTCCATCCCTCAATAGGAAAAGGTCTCTCAATAGATCCAGCTGCAATAATAATATTTTTTGCTTGAATGGAATGTAAATTGTTTTTTTTTTGATAACAAATAGTGCCATTTTTTTCAATTTCAATGACTTCTGAATGTGACAGATAATGTACATTTGACTGCTCAAATTCATTAATTAATTGATTTGCTATTATATGATTACTATATAAAATTTTATTAAGTGGAAATTTCTTTTTAAAAGATCTAAATACTTGTCCCCCTACTGAAAATTGTTCATCAATCAAGATTGTGTTAATATTAAAATGATTTGCTTTAATAGCAGCACTTAAACCCGCTGGTCCAGAACCTATAATAGCTAGATCAAATAACTGCTTCATCACTACCTTCTTGTTTGCTATTAATTTGAATTTTTATATTTTCATATACTTCTACCAAACAGGCTTGGCAATTTGGGATACTATCAATTTCAACTAAACATTCAAAACATATACCCATCATACAATATGGGGATCTTAGATTATTAGAAATTGGATTTTTCCTATGTATCAAAAAATTATGCATTAGAAGAGCAGCCGATACTGAAATTTTTTCAGGAACTGAAAACTCAGAATTATTTATATAAATTTTGATTTTTTTATCTGAAAAATCTAAAAATTTTTCAATTCTTGTAAATGACATATGGAAAAATATTTTTTATCTTTTTGGCACTGTTTTATTCATATAAGTTTAAATATTTTTTTTTGGACTATACGCAACCGCCTCTATTTCTATTTTAGCATCTACCATTAAATCCGCCCTTACTGTGGAACGCGCAGGTTTTTTTCCTGGAAAATATTCAGCATAAACCTTATTGAAATGGCTGAAATCATTTACATTTTTTAACCAAACAGTTGTTTTCACAATTTCCTCTAATGAAGAATTTGCATTTTTAAGAGTCTTGCTGATTGAATCTAATATTGTCTTAGTTTCAATTTCAATTCCTCCTTTTATAATATTACCAGTTTGATCAAAAGCAACTTCTCCTGAAACAAAAATATAATCACCCGCTATAATTGCTTTTGATATTGGTACGCCCTTTTTGATATTACCTTCTACAACTTTAAAATTCATTATTATCTCCTATTATTTATAAAATATTTAAATAATTTAGTGAATCAACTATAAATATATTTTAATTTATATCTCTCTAATAAATATACATAAAATATAACATCAAAAAATTACTGAAATATTTAGTATATTAATAATTTTCAGGAAATATTAATTAGATAGTATTTAATAGATAGTAAATAGGTAATTTAAATGAATGCAACAGCCCCAGATATAAGAGGTGTAATAGTTCCTCTAACAACGCCCATTGATAAAAATGATAAAATAGATTTAAAAACTTTAGAACGACATATTAACTATTTAATCGAAGCAGGTGTTAAAACCATAATAGCAAATGCTGGCACAGGTGATTATAATTCTTTAAATGAATCTGAAAGAAAACAAATTGCAGAAACTGCAGTGGATATTGTTGATGGAAGAATTAATGTACTTGTTGGAACTAGTGCTTGTTCAACTCGTACAGCTATTCAATGGTCTAAACATGCAGAAAGTATAGGTGCAAAAGGAGTAATGGTTTCTCCTCCATATTATGATGTAAAATCGAATATCGATATAGTTTCAAGACATTTTGCAAATATTTCTGATGCTATTAGTATACCAATATTGATTTATAATCATGATGGTACTATTCAAGGATTATTGAATGTTGAAGAAGTAGAAAAAATCTGCAAGGTAGCAAATACTCCGTGGATTAAATTAACTACAGATAATATTCATCAAATTCCTGAATTACATAGTAGATTAGGTAAGGATTTCTTATGCTTTGAGGGCGTCGATCAATTAATTTACTCTGCAGGATTTATTGGTGCAGCAGGAGCCATTTCAGGTCTTGCCAATGCCGCACCAAAACTATTCTTACAATTATGGGATTTAATAGAAAAAAAAGATATTGAAGCAGCTCATGCCCTTCATCTGAAACTTCATCCCTTTCTTGAACTTGCTTGCTCTATGTATAACGGGGTTAGTATTTTTATTGCAGTAATTAAAGAAATTCAAAGACTCAAAGGTTATGAAATGGGAGCAACTTTTTTACCTTATGGTAGTTTAGAAGATCATCAAAAAACAAGAGTCTTAGAAATCTGCAAAGAACTTCAAATAATTTAAAAGTAATTAATTTGATGACTGAATTTCCAAAATTAACGAGTCCATTACGTATTGGAAATACAACCATTAAAAATAGAATGTTTTGTACTGGTCATAATGTTCATTTCTCAATGCATACTAATGGTATCTTAAGTGATAAAGAAATAGCATTTCATACAAGAAAAGCAGAAGGAGAAATTGCCTTGAGTACTTTAGGAGGAACAGTAACTCATCCTTCAGGTGGCGCAATGCCAATGGCCCCACTTGTTAATTTTGATGATAATATAATACCACGCTATAAAAAACTTGCAAAATCAATGCATAAACATGGAGCTAAAATGATGGTTCAACTTGCCCATGCTGGTGCTGCCATGAATTCAGATGATTCTGATTGGCCTTTATGGGCTCCTTCCCAAATTATTGGAGACCATAATCATGAAGTTCCCCATGTTATGAGTACTGAGGAAGTAGAAATTCTAATTGATTCATTTTATCAAGGAGCTTTAAGAGTAAAAAAAGGTAATTTGGATGGAGTTGAATTAAATATTTTTGCTGGCACATTACCCCAACAATTTATTTCTCCAATAGGTAATCTTCGTACCGATCGTTACGGTGGTAGTTTTCGCAATCGCTTACGTTTTCCAATAGAACTGATCAATGCTGTCAGAAAAGCTATTGGGAATGATCTTCTACTAGCAGTAAAAATTGCAGGAGATGAATTGCATGAAGATGGAGTACATATCGAGGAAATGCAAAAAATTGTTAAGGAATATGATAAACATTGCTCAATTGATTATTATGTTGTTGCGATGGGAAATAATTTAAATTGGTTACCTCGTGTTGATCATTGGCCTCCATCACCATCCAAAAAAAATATTTATAGTGAATTTGCTAAATCAATAAAAAACATTACTAGAAAACCAGTAGCAGCTTTAGCTAGAATTACCGATCCTTATATTGGAGAGAAATTACTACAAGACAAAGCATGCGACATGGTTGCTATGGTAAGAGCAATAATAGCTGATCCAGATTTTGCTAAAAAAACTATTGAGGGAAATGTTGAAGATATAAGAATGTGTACAGGATCTAATAGTGGCTGCATTGACAGAATTTTAGTTGGATTTGAAGCAAGATGCATACACAATCCTCAAATGGGAAATGAACTTATTCCTAAGAAAAAATATGCAATTTCAAAAAATAAGAAAAAAATAATTGTTGTTGGAGGTGGGCCGGGTGGACTTGAAGCAGCTCGTTTAGCAGCTACTAAAGGACATGAAGTAAGTTTGTTTGAAAAAGAAAATTATCTAGGTGGCTATGTTGTAACAGCTTCAAAAAAACCAGGCAATCAAGATCTAGCAAATATTTATCATTGGTTATCTAGACAAGTTAAAATGCAAGGGGTAAATGTTCATCTTAATAAAGAAGTAGATTTGCAGAGTATTATTAGTGCAAATCCTGATTATGTTATTGTTGCTACAGGCTCTACAGAAAAAAAATCTATAATTAACAAAAACGAAAGCAACATTGTTTTAACTAATCCTTGCTGTGTCTTTAATAATGAAGTTCAAATCGGAAATAACGTAGTTATTATTGATCAAACAGGAAGTGATACTGGTTGTGCAGTGGCTGAAAATATTTGTGCTCCTTCATTTTCTGCTATAAAAAAAAGCGCCACAATTATTACACGTTTTTTTCATCCAGCTATGATTAATGGTTTGACTAGAACAGTTTCACTTTATCGTCGTATTTTTAAACAAGGAATAAAAATTATTCCTCACTGTGATTTTCATGAAATTAAAAATAACACGGTACATTTAAAAAATATCTACACTGGAGATATAAGCATTCTTGAAGATATTGATACTATTGTAGAAGTTACTTTGCGTAAACCAAATATAAATTTATTATCTGAACTAGAAAAAACTAAAATTCAATATAAAGCAATAGGAGATTGTTTAGCACCAAGAGATATCAGAAAAGCAATTTCAGAAGGACATTCTGCTATTTTAGCCCTAGACTAAAATTTTTTTTTTATGACAATTAAAGAAAATGAAATTTTTGATACTGTTATTATTGGAGGTGGAATAGCAGGTTTAACAGCAGCGAACGAATTAAAAAAATCAAATATTTTAGTTCTTGAAAAAGAAGAGGAATGTGGAGGCAGAACTCTATCCTATAAATTTGGAGATTATATTTTTAATTCTGGGGCTCAAGTAGTTCTAGGTAAAGCAACAAAAGAGCTAGCAAAAAAATTAAACGTTACTTTAACCCTAATTAACAAAAAAATAATTCCTTTATCCTTTAATAATAAAATAATTAAAGCCCAAACGCAAATTGGTTTTTTGTTATCTTTGCCTTTAAATTTACAAGATAAAATTAAATTAGCAAAAATGATTTTATTAATAAGATATAAATATGGTAGCTGGTTTAAAAAAGAATTGGATTTATTTGATCCTAGATTAAATATTTTATTTAACAGTACTTTGGAAGATCTTTTCGGCTCTTTTTCCTCTATACCATTAAAAAATTTTTGGGATGGCTTATCTAGAGGGTCTAATACTGTAAAAACTAATGAATGTGCAGCTTTTCAAATTGTTGACACTTTTCTTTGTTTCGCTCATAAAGAATACTTTGTTGAAGGAGGCACTGGAAATTTAACAAAAGCTTTATGGGATCAAGTTAGGGATAACACTATTACTTCAGCAAAAGTTACTAAAATAATTCAAAATGAAAAAAATGTTGAAATAACCTTTAATTTCAAAGGTTCCCAAAAAATTGTTAAAGCCAGACGTTGTGTGATCGCAATACCGGCACCTTTGATTTTATCAATAACAAATAATCTGCCCTTATTAAAACAAAAGGTGTTGTCAAAATTTGTTTATGGTTCCTACACCGTTGCTGGTTTTTTACTTGATCAACAAACAAAGTATTATCTTGATAAAGGAATATGGAGGATTCCAGTTATAGGCAATGAAAACCTAATTTCTATTACAGATCCGACATTTACCTATTCTGAAAGTTACAAAAAAAAATCAGGTCAAGGATTGTTAAGAGTATATACTGGCAATGAATCCTCAAAAAAATTACAAGGACTTTCTGACGATGAAGCATTATCAATATTAATAAAAGAACTTGTATCTATTTTTCCAAATATAAAAAAACATATAATTAAATCTTCTCTGAGGCATTGGGAACACGCAATATATTATATTAAAACAGGTGACCTGGAATATATGCAACAAGTTAAGTTACCTGTTGATAAAATTCATTTTTGTGGTGATTATACTATTCATGCAGGTTTGGAAGCTGCTGTTAATAGTGGTTATCGCGTTGCTAAAGAAGTATTAAAAGATGAAAAAAATTAATTATTATTTTAAAATAATTCAAAGAAACAACAACGTATGAATCTTAAGCAAAACTTTTATAAAAAAATTTTAGATATTGAAATAGATAGTAAGACTAAAGGCATTAATGAAATTAATAAAATTAAGGTAAAGAATATCCCAAAGAAAAAATGGAATATATTTAAAGATAATGTTCAATTTCCAATACTCACAATAAAAGAGTCAATATTTAAAAAAAATATTGAATCAATGACCAAATATGCAAATCAAAATGGTGTCTTTCTAGCACCTCATTCCAAAACATCTATGTGTCCACAATTATTAAAAAAATTAAATTGTTGGGGGTTTTCTGTAGCTAATAATCAACAATTAAGCGTTCTTTTAGAAATGGGAATTAAAAATATAATAATAGCAAATTTAATAACTAATAAATCTAATATAACTAGTTTATTAAAACTTGTTGAAAAATATAGATATTCAAAAAATATTTATCTTTGTGTTGATAGCTTATTTGGAATTAATTTATTAAGTAAAACTTCAATTGAATATAAATCTAGAAGTAAAATAAAAATATTAATTGAAACGGGTTTTAAAAATTCTAGAAGTGGTATTAGAGATTTAGCTACTTTAAAACAACTCACAGAAAAAATAATTAAGTTACCAAATAATTTTTTATTAAGTGGTATATTATTTTATGAAGGAGCTGCTTCAACAAAAAATTATAAAGAAACATTAAAAAGAATTAATAAATTTATAAAATTTTCAACGAATTCTTTTGAGTATCTTTGGAATAACAATTTTTTTAATAGCAAAGAAATAATTTTATCTGGAGGCGGTTCAGAATATTTTGATTTGGTTGTTGCTTCTTTTAAAAAATATAGAAATATAAAGAATTTAAAACTAGTAATTAGACCTGGATCTTTTTTAGCCTATGGTCATGGTTATTATACTAAGCGATTAGACGAGATTGATAAAAGAGGAGGATTATTTTTTAATAATAATAATAATAATATTAAAGCTACGAATTTATTCAGTCCATCTCTTGAATTATGGGCGTATATAATTTCCATCCAAGATAAGAACATGGCTATATTAAATTTTGGGAAAAGAGATGTTTCCTTTGACTTAGGGTATCCCGTCCCTCTAGCTATTTATCGTAAAAGTAAACTTATTATAAAATTGGATTCTAAAAAGAAAAATTTAATAATCCGTAGACTAAATGATCAGCATGCATTTTTAGATTACTCGGGTTATGATAATATTCAGATAGGTGATTTAATTAAATTTGGTATCTCTCATCCATGCATAACCATTGATAAGTGGAGTTTTTTTTACATGTGTGATGAAAAATACAATATTAAAGAAGCGCTAAAAACTTTTTTTTAAAAAATCTTAATATTACTTGAACACATCTAACCAATTCTCTACATCTTTAATAGTGCTTACTG
>Ga0310124_10001104_pt1 | contig 18903 bp, 18 predicted proteins | sample CB11b_AW_Bot5_MG_FD_203507 | JGI IMG/M metagenome (GOLD analysis project Ga0310124, IMG submission 203507) | Marine microbial communities from Western Arctic Ocean, Canada - CB11b_AW_Bot5 | ecosystem: Environmental > Aquatic > Marine > Oceanic | place: Canada: Western Arctic Ocean | collected... | reverse complement strand
TGGTCAAAGTATTCTATTTCTTTTTCTGGAGTACTTTGTTTATATATTTGAAAAAAAGTAAATAAAAGTTCAATATTAGAAATTGGATTTAAACCAGAAACTTTTTCAATAAATGATTCAATAGTTAGAATATTTGGCGAGAATAAAGGCTTTTTAATAGTATCCATCAAAGCCTTCTTTAAAAATAAAATTGATCTATTATTTGGAACAATTATTTTGATTTTATCTAATTCAAAATTAGATTCTAAAATTTCCTTCGCTACATTATCTAAAAAATTTTTCAAACAAAAAATATTTAATTTTTATACTATTTTCACGAAAACAGAATCATTTATATAAACTAAAAGTTTTTCAATATTTTTATAATTCATTTTTGTTAGAGCTTGTTCATATTCTCGAACTTGAATATGATCTTTCTCCTTTGGTTTTCCTGTCTTAAAATCAATAATAACTGTCTTGTTTTTTGAAATAACTATCTTATCTGGTCTCAATATTTCACCACTAGGATTTAAGATTTCTTTCTCATTTAAAATTTGATATTGATTAGTGAAAAATTCTTTTAATTTATTATGATTTACAATTTCACTAATTGTAGATTTTAGAATTTCTAATTTATCATTATCAATTAATCTTTTTTTCCTACAATTCTCAATAACAAAATCTAATTCATAAATATTGGTTATCTGACCAAGAACTTCATGAATCAAAAGACCTTTTTTTCTTTTATCTACTAAATTTTTTTTATTTGAATCAAAAAACAGTTTATTTTTCCAGTTTAAATTAGTATTAATATCTAAAATAAAAGTTTCATCAATATTTTTTATGATATCTATATTTTTTTCAATTTTTCCCCACTCAAATTTCCCCTCACTTAGAGATTTTAAATCTTTGCAATAAGAGATAAAAAGATGTGCATAAGTAATCGATTTTGATTCGCTCAAATTCTGAGTAAAAACATGAAGTTCATTTTTTGCTCTAGTCATTGCTACATATAAAATTGTCATCGCATCTAACTCAAAAAGTTTCTTATGGTATTTATAAAATTCTTGACCAATTAACCCCATTTCTTTTAAATTTTCCGAAAATTTTACTAATCCCCAATCGAAATCTTTTAAAATATTCTCATTAAGTGGAAGCCAAACATTATTATTAATTCGTCTTGGAATAAAAGGTTCATCTAAAAATGGCAATATAACTACTGGAAATTCAAGACCCTTTGCTTTATGTATTGTTAAAACTCTAACAGCATCAATATTTTCAGACATTGAAATAGTTAAATCTTTAGAATTTTTATTCCAATAATTTATATATGAATAAAAATTATTTTCTGTTTTAATTGAAAAATTAAAAATATTGTCAAGAAAATGAATTACAAAAACATTACTAATCTCGATAAAATCAAAATGAGATATAGCATATTCAGTTGCTTCATAAATGTTAAATTTCTTGAATTTGTTAAAATCAAAACTATTTTCTAACAATAAAGATAATTTACTAAAGAACTCTTCTTTATTTAATTCTATATAACTCTTAACAAAATCATGATACTCATAAGAATCTCGATATTTTATATTCCATAAATGATCTAAAATTATTTTATACTGTCTTTTATTATCATGATTAATAGCTAATTTCATCAAAGCAATTAAAAAATTTACAGAATCCGAATTATTAATTAAAAGTGACTCTGATGACAAAATTTTAATACCGTTATTTAGTAATCCATCAGCCAAAACTATTGCTTGCCTTTTTTTTCTAACTAATACTGCAATTTGATTACTTTTAAATCCACGTGAAAGAACTGATAAGATCGTATCCGTTACCCTACTAATGTATAAGTTATCAGCCTCACTTTTTAATTTGGTCTTAGGAATAAAAGTTACACTTACGTATCCTCCAGGGTCTCCCTCAGTGGATTGCTGCGTTTCTTTAAAAAACATTTTTCTAAATGATTCATCAGATAGAAAAATTGAAGATTTTTTAAAAAAACTATTATTAAATTTTACTATTTCATCTTTACTACGATAATTTATTTCTAAACTTTTTATTTCAGGGTCTATTTGAAAAGTTGTTTTCTTCTCGTTTAAAGAAAGAAACTGATTAACATCACCACCCCTCCATCTATAAATAGCTTGTTTGGCATCACCCACCAAAAAAAGAGATCCACTAATACCTTTAATGTACTCTGACTCTAATGAATTTGATATTAAAGGAATTAGATTGTTCCATTGTAATTTTGAGGTATCTTGGAACTCATCAATAAAATAATGTTTATACCTCTGTCCTAAACGTTCAAAAATATACGGTACAGGTTGATCGTTTACAATTGAAGAAATTTTTAAATTAAATTGATCAATTAATACTTTTTTTTGATCTATTTGCATTTCTTCTAATCTCTTTCCCATTATGCTCGAAAGAGATAATGGAACCCAATTATTTAATAAAGATTTAATTAAAAAAATTAATTCAACTTTAGGCTTAATTTCAGAATAAAAATCATGCAAATTTGGTCTAATTGAATCAATCCTTTCTTTAACTAATTCTTTATTATTTTTTGAATATAATTGACCTGAACCCAATAAGGAGCTTTCTAAATTTCTATTATATAATGACTTATAATTATCATTTTTAAGTTTATCAAAATAACTATAAACTATTCCTCTAAAAAAATCCTTTTTTTTAAGATTATTTTTATGAATTAAATCTAATGCCTTAAGTGATAAAAAATTTATTTCTTTAATTAAAAAGATAAGTCTTTGATTCAAAAAAATTTTACTATCCTTAAATATTTTTTTTGATTTTCTCATAATAGAATTTAAAGGAATTCTATTATTTTCATCTAGAAGTATTTTTCCAAAATCAAAAAGGTCGTTTTTAATATTTAAACTTTTTCCAAGTAAAATTTTACTCAAACTATATGAGATTAGTGTATCTGTCATCTCAGGTTTTATTCCAACATCATCAATAATTGAGTCAACCATTTCAGAAAGCATTTCATTATTATCTAGTAAAACTTCAAAAGTTGATGGCAATTTAAAGTCTTTAGCAAATGTTCTAACAATTCTATAAGTAAATGAATCAATTGTAATTATATCAAATGAGCCGTAGTCAAAAATTATTTTTTTTAATATTAAGCTAGATCTACTTTTAATTTCTTCATCAGTTAATTTTAATTCATTTTTTAAATGATTAAGAATAACTATTTCTTTAGCAGGATTTGTTTTTAAAACAAAAAGTTTATTAAGCACTCTACTTTTTAATTCATTTACAGCTTTATTAGTAAAAGTTAATGCCAATAATAGCCTATGGTTTAATTCTAATTTGGGATTCAGTAATCTTGTTAAATATTCTAAAACTAAACTAAAAGTTTTTCCAGAGCCAGCCCCAGCATTTATTATTTTAAAATTAGACTTAGTCAAGAAATAAAATTATACGTATAAATTTAATGATTTACTTATCAAAGCATAAAATGTAAAAAGAAATTTTATTTTTGTAGAAATAAAAAATAAAATTATGACTTTTAAATTACCAAAACTAAACTATTCATATGATGCTCTTGAGCCCCATATTGATGCTCGTACTATGGAAATTCATCATAATAAACACCATGCTGGATATACAAATAATTTAAACAATATAATCACTGGATCAGAACTAAAAAATCAATCCATAGAACAAATATTAAAAAATTTAAATATGGATAACTCCGCTCTAAGAAATAATGGAGGAGGTTATTATAATCACAATCTTTTTTGGAACATATTAAGTCCTAATGGTGGGCACATTCCTAAAGGTAAATTATTAGAATCTATTAACCAAAGTTTTGAAAATTTCGATAATTTTAAAAACGAATTATCTAAAGCTGCAGCCACAAGATTTGGCTCTGGTTGGGCATGGCTATGTGTTCATGAAAATAGAACTCTAGAGATTTGTTCAACTGCTAACCAGGATAACCCTCTTATGCCTGGAATAGGGTGTGATGGCACTCCAATACTAGCAATAGACGTTTGGGAGCATGCTTACTACCTAAATTATCAAAATAGAAGACCAGATTATATTAATGCTTTTTTTAATCTAGTAAATTGGGAGGAAGTTAGTAATAGTTATAATTCTAACTTATAAATAATCTCTATTCTAATAAGCTCTCTGAGATTTTCCTTCATAAAAATTTATAAAAGCTCTGTTAACTACCCTATTCCCACCAGGAGTGGGGTAATTTCCAGTAAAATACCAATCTCCAAGGTTATCTGGGCATGCTCTGTGAAGTCCATCAATTTCTTGAAAAATAACATCTAACTCCGCCTTTATTTTATCACTTTTTAAAATTTCTGCAATTTTTTTTGATATTGTTTTATTAGAGAAGGGTTTATAAAAATCTATAACATAATTTTTTTTCTCCAAATCATTATTTTTCACACTATTAATACATCTATCATAAATTTCTTTAACAACTGAATCATATGTGCCTTTCTCTTTATGTAACTTAATACATGCTTTAAAAGCAATAAACTGATCTAATTTTGCCATATCAATTCCATAACAATCTGGATAACGAATCTGAGGTGCACTTGAAACTATAATAATTTTTTTAGGTTCTAACCTGTCAAGCATTATAAGAATACTTTTTTCTAGAGTTGTTCCCCTTACAATACTATCATCAATTATTACAAGATTGTCAGTTTTTTTTACAACTCCATAAGTTATATCATAAACATGAGTCACCAGATCATCTCTAGAACTATCCTGAGTAATAAAGGTTCTTAACTTTACATCTTTTATTGCTATTTTTTCTATTCTAGGTCTAAGCTGCAACATTTTTCTTAAAGCATTAGTGTTATTAGAATCTTTAATTTTTTCAAGTCCCTCAGTGAGTTCTTTTCTTATATAATCTTGAACCGCTCCAATCATACCGTAAAAAGATATTTCTGCTGTATTTGGAATAAATGAAAAGACTGTATTTTCAATATCTCCATTTATAGAATCATATACAGAAGGAAATAATATTCTACCTAATTTTTTTCTTTCTTTATAAATTTCAGCATCACCTCCTCTAGAAAAGTATATTCTCTCAAAAGAACATGCTTTTCTTTCTAAAGGAGATAATATTTCCTTTATTTCAATTTTCCCAGATTTTTTATTAATAATTGCATGCCCTGGAGGAATTTCTTTTATTTTACTAAAATTGAGATTAAAAACTGTCTGAATTGCAGGTCTTTCAGATGCAACAACCAAAATTTCATTATCATCATAATAAAAAGCAGGTCTTATCCCTGAAGGATCCCTTAAAATAAATGAATCACCATGCCCTAATAAACCAGCAATAGCATAACCTCCATCCCAATTTCTTGAAGCTTTTTTTAAAACTTTTGCCATATCTAACCTCTCAGCAATTAAAGGTGACGCTTCTAATTTTGAATACCCTTCTTTTTTTAAAGTTTTATAAATTTTTCCAACTGCAGAGTCTAAAAAATGTCCAATCGCTTCCATAACTGTAACAGTATCTGCTTTCTCTTTAGGGTGCTGACCAATATCAATAAGATTTTCAAAAAGTTCTTGAACATTTGTCATATTAAAATTTCCAGCTAAAATTAGATTTCTATGCATCCAATTATTTTGTCTAAGAAAAGGATGAACACTTTCTATACTATTTTTTCCAAAAGTTCCATATCTAACATGTCCCAACATTAACTCTCCTACATATGGTATTTCTTTTTTTAAATTCTCGGTATCCTTAAAGATATCCGGATATTCTTTTTTTACAACCCTAATTTTATCATTGATAATTTGAAATATTTTCTGAATTGGTTGAGATTTAGCCGACCTAACTCTGCTAATATATCTTTGTCCTGGAGACATATCAAATTTAATACTTGCAAAACCTGCACCGTCTTGACCTCTATTATGTTGTTTTTCCATTAATAAACACATCTTATTAATTCCATATAAGGGAGTTCCATATTTTTTTCTATAATACTCTAAAGGATTTTTTAAGTGCAATAATGATAATCCGCATTCGTGATTTATTTGATCACTCATAATATTAAAAATTTAATTTTAATTCAAATTCAGAAAGATTTTTTAATTCATTCATTCTAATAGATAATTCTTCATGAGTTAAATTAATTAAATGTTCTGGTCCAAACTTTTGAACTGCAAAAGATGCTACCACAACACCAAAAGCCATTGCCGATTTTAAAACACTAAAGGAAAGTGTTTTTACTTGACTTAAATAACCAGCAACAGCACCGATAAAAGAGTCTCCAGCACCAGTGGGATCATTGACTTCTTCAATAGGAATAGCAGGAATACTAAATATTTTTTCTTCATGGAATAACATTACTCCATGATCTCCCTTTTTAATTATAATAAATTTTGGACCAAGCTTAGATATTTTTTTAGCTGCTTTAACCAAAGAATATTCATTTGTAATTTGACGAGCCTCATCATCATTTATTGATATTACATCTGTTTTTTTGATTAACTCAAAAAGTTGTTTCTCAAATCTTTCAATCCAGAAATTCATAGTATCAAGAATAATTATCTTTGGTCTAGAACTCATTTGATTTAAAACGTCAAATTGAATATTAGGATCTATATTTCCTAAAACTAAAGTATCTGAATCTTTTAAATGATCAGGCACTCTAGGTTTAAATTTTTCCAAAACATTAAGTTGTGTTTCAAGTGTAGTTCTTGAATTTAAATTATCATCATATTTACATCTCCAATAAAATGTTTTTGAATTCTGAACAATTTCAATCCCTGAACAATCTAATCCTTTATCCTTAATTATTTTAAAGTCTTCCTTTTCAAAATCAGATCCTATAATAGAAATTATACCACAATAATTATTAAATAATGATGCTGATAGACCAATATAAGAAGCACAACCTCCTAAAATTTTATCTCTACTACCAAGTGGAGTTTCAATTCCGTCATAGGCTATAGTGCCTAAAACAAGAAGTTTGTTATTCATTTGACAAAAATATAAAGCTCTTTTTGGCTAAACTAACAAAAAAACTATTTATCATTTAAAACCATAATCAATAGACAATTTACTTGACTTTGCTGCTTCTACAGCCAAAAAATCACAACGTTCGTTCTGTTGATGATAATTATGACCTTTAATCCAAACAAATTTAACTATATTTTTTCTATAAACATTCAGAAATCTTTTCCAAAGATCAATATTTTTCTTTTTTTTAAATTTTTTTTTCTCCCAATCAAAAAGCCATTTTTTTTCGACTGCATCAACAACATATTTCGAATCAGAGTAGATAACAACTTCAAAACCATCTTTTCTTAATAATTCCAAACCAGTTATTACTGCCAATAATTCCATCCTATTATTTGTAGTATTAATAAAACCCTCTGAAAACTCTTTAATTAAATTTTTGCCAATCCATTCCATTATTACTCCATATCCCCCTGGACCAGGGTTTCCTAATGATGAACCATCTGTATATATATTTACTCTTTTAGACAAACTAAATTTTAAATAAAATTGATTCAATAATCCTTGGGAAATACTCTAATTCCAAATTATGAACTTTATTTGAAATATCTTCTAAAGAATCACTTTGAAATATTTCAACTTCAGCCTGAAAAATCACATTTCCAGTGTCATAATTTTCATTAACATAATGAATAGTTATTCCTGTTTTAACTTCATTATTTCTTTTTACTTCTTTATGAACATTAATTCCATACATTCCTTTTCCACCATATTTAGGTAATAAAGCTGGATGAATATTAATTATCTTATTTGAAAAAAAATTTATAATTGAACTTGGGATTTCTAATAAAAACCCTGCAAGAATTATTAAGTCAGGATTCCATAGTTTTAATTCTTTAAATATTATTCCTTTATTTAAATCATCCTTATTAAAACATCTTCCAGTAATTCCATAAGGGACTATTCTTTTTAGAACATTTGCATTAGAATTATTTGTAAAAACTTCTATAATTGACATTCTACTATCATTTTTAAAATAAATTAGAATGTTTTCAACATTTGATCCATTACCAGAAGCAAATAGTACAATTTTTTTTTTCATAATTATTCCCCAAACTACTTATTATAAAGCAACTTATAAACTTTCATAAAAAACTTTAGCACAAAATAAGTTATTAATCTTACGTAAAAGGTTGTTTTATTTTAAAGTTTTTTATTTTTGCTCTCATATTATATTTAAAATCATTCAATATGTCAGATATTTCATCTAGGGTAAAAGCAATTATTGTCGACAAGTTAGGTGTTGACGAAAATGAAGTTGTTCCTGAGGCTAGTTTTACAAACGATTTAGGAGCTGATTCTCTTGACACAGTCGAACTAATTATGGAATTCGAAAAAGAATTCGATATTCAAATTCCTGATGACCAAGCTGAAAATATTTCTACCGTTGGTCAAGCAATTCAATATATAGAGCGAGTAGATTAATATTAAGCTACATGAAGCTAAGACGCGTAGTAGTTACCGGATTAGGCGCACTAACCCCAATTGGGAATTCGATATCCGAGTACTGGGATGGATTAGTATCTGGTAAAAGTGGTGCTGCACCTATAACTTATTTTGACAGTACAAATTTCAAAACTAAATTTGCATGTGAATTAAAGAATTTCGATCCATTAAATTTCATGGAAAAAAAAGAAGTGAGAAAAAAAGATCGATTTTCACAATACGCTATAGTAGCAGCTGAAGATGCTATAACAGATTCAAATCTTAATCTCGAAAAAATCAATAAAGAAAAAGTTGGTGTAATATGGGGTGCTGGAATTGGAGGTCTAGAAACTTTTCAAAATGAAATTCTTAATTTTTCTAAAAGTAATGGAATCCCTAGATTTAATCCATTTTTTATACCAAAACTGATTGCTGATATTGCTCCAGGATTAATTTCTATAAAATATGGTTTTAAAGGTCCGAATTTTGCAACTGTCTCTGCCTGCGCATCTTCATCCAATGCAATTATAGATGCACTAAATTATATTAGATTAGGATATTCTGATATTATAATATCAGGAGGTTCCGAAGCTGGAATCACAATTGCTGGAATTGGTGGTTTTAATGCTATGCACGCTCTTTCAACAAGAAATAATGATCCTAAAACTGCATCACGTCCATTTGATAAAGAAAGAGACGGTTTTGTTTTAGGAGAAGGCTCAGGAGCACTTGTTTTAGAAGAATATAATCATGCAATAACTCGTGGAGCAAAAATTTATGCTGAACTATTAGGATGCGGTCTTTCAGCAGATGCATATCATATAACTACACCACATCCAGAAGGGATTGGAGCAATTAAAGTGATGCAAAATTGTTTAAAAGATGCTAAAATCTCTTATAATGAAATTGATACAATTAATATGCATGGAACATCTACCCCTCTTGGTGATATTGCAGAATCAAATGCAGTTATTTCAGTATTTAAAGATCATGCCTATAAAATCAATCTCAATTCAACAAAATCGATGACTGGACATCTTTTAGGAGCAGCTGGAGCTATTGAAGCTATTGCATCTATCTTATCTATTAAGCATGGAATTATACCTCCAACGATTAATCACCAAAATTATGATGATAAAATTGATGATAATTTAAACTTCACTTTTGGAAAATCCCACAAAAGAGAAGTTAATCTAGCCATGTCTAATACTTTTGGATTTGGAGGTCATAACGCTTGTGTTATTTTTAAAAAAATATAGTAAATTAGATTGTGAAATTTTTCAAAAAAATATTCAAGTTCCGAATGGAAACATCTGGAACTTTTTTTTTGAAATTAAAAAACAATCTTGAAATAATTTCAACAAACAAAAATTTATATAAAAAAGCCTTTACTCATAGTTCTATGAATATCAAAGATAATTCTGGAAATAAACTAAATTATGAAAGACTTGAATTCCTTGGAGATTCTATTTTTACTTTGATTATTTCTCAATACCTTTATTTTAATTTTCCTGATGCTGAAGAAGGAGAACTTACCAAACTAAGAGCTAAGGTAGTTAGTAGAGAAAGATTAAATTTTATTGGGAAAGAAATGGGGTTAATTAATTTAATTGAATCTAAAAATCAAAATAATTTCGGCAAAAATATTCATGGTAATTTACTTGAATCATTATTAGGAGCTCTTTTTGTTGATAAAGGATTTAAAAAAACTAAAGATTATATAATTAGTAAAATAATTAAACCGTACATAAATATTAATTCACTAAATATATCGATATTAAGTTATAAAAGTTTAATTCTAGAATGGTCACAAAAAAGAAAAAACAAAATAATTTTTGATACTAATATTGATAAAAAAGATAATCACAAAATCATGTTTTCTTCTAATTTTTATTTAAATGAAAAATTTATAACCAAATCTACAGGTTCATCAAAAAAAAAGGCTGAAGAGAATGTTTCAAAAAAAGCGTTTGATGAATTAAAAATGTAAAAAATTAATGTTGAAAAAGCACATTCTTAACGACTTAATCATAGACGATTCAATATATTTAATTGGAATTAATTCCACTTTAGAAAATCATCAATTGGTCTTTAAATTAAACAGAGATTTAAATTTAAATTTTGTTAGATCAAAACAAGACATCGATCTTCCATTAGAAAATGCTTATTACAGCCATTTTTTTTCAAAAAATAAATCTAGAGAAATTATTTACGAACTATTCTCTAACAAGTTTAAAAAAATTAGTTTCCCCAAAAAAATTAATAACCTTTATTTATTTAACTCTCCTTTTTCAAAAGAAGTATATTTATTAAAAGAATATAAAGAAGCTGATTATTTTGTAAAATCAATTGATCAAAAAAATCAATTAAAACTAATTAATGATATTCGGAAAATTCCTTATATCTCAATAATTTATGATCTAAATTCAGATGAAATAAAAAATAAAGAAAATTTAATATTCAACTAATGAAATTTATCAAAAAAACTAAAATTGTAGCAACACTTGGTCCTTCATCAAGTACTCCCAAAATTATTGAAAAAATGATTTTGGAAGGAGTAAACGTTTTTAGAATAAATTTTTCTCATGCTAATTATGAATTTGCTAGAGAAAAAATAAAAATAATTCGATCAATTGACGAGAAATTAAAAACAAGTTCTTCTATTCTTGCTGATCTTCAGGGTCCTAAAATAAGATTAGGTAAAATAGAAGAAAACTCTGAAGTTTTTGCAAACAAAGAATTTGAGTTTAAAACTGATAAAGAATTTACAGGAAATCAAAACAAAGCATATATTAACTTTAAAAATTTTGCCAAAGATTTGACTGTAGGAGAAAATATTTTAATTGATGATGGAAAATTAATTTTTGAAGTTCTGTCATCTGATAAAAAATCAACTGTTAAAGCAAAAGTAATTCAGGGAGGTGTTTTGACATCAAATAAAGGAGTTAATCTTCCAAATAGTCAAATTTCATTACCTGCATTAACAAAAAAAGATTTAGAAGATGCAAAATTCGTTTTTGCTAATGATTTTGATTGGATTGCTTTATCATTTGTGAGAACAAAAAATGATATTTTGGTTTTAGATAAATTCATGAAAAGGTTTTTAAAACATACAATACCAATCATAGCAAAAATTGAAAAACCAGAGGCAATAAAAAATATTGATGAAATAATAGATTTTTCTGATGGTTTAATGGTCGCCAGGGGAGATTTAGGTATTGAAATACCAGCTGAAGAAGTTCCTTTAATTCAAAAAGAACTTGTAATTAAAGCTAAAACTGCAAGAATTCCAATAATTATAGCAACCCAAATGATGGAATCAATGATTGAAAATCTCTCAGCAACTAGAGCTGAAGTAAATGATGTTGCTAATTCAGTTATGGATGGAGCAGATGCTGTAATGCTTTCTGGAGAAACATCTGTTGGAAATTATCCAATTGAAGTTGTAAAGTCAATGTCATCGATTATTAAAACAGTTGAAAATTCAGAACTAATTAAAATACCCCAATCACCTCCCAGCATTGTTACAAGAAGATATATAACTAAGTCTATCTGCTATCACGCAGCAAATATGGCAAATGAAATTGAAGCTAAAGCAATATGTACACTTACAAATAGTGGTTATACTGCTTACCAAATTTCAGCATGGAGACCGATATCACATATTCTAGTATTCTCATCAAATAAGAGAATATTAACACAGCTTAATCTATTATGGGGAGTTAAAGCCTTTTTTTATGATAATTTAAACAGTACAGACAAAACAGTTGAAGAGATTAATGAAATCGCTTTAAATATGGGGTATATCGAAAAAAAGGACATGTTAATTAATTTAACCTCAATGCCTATTTCAAATAAAGGAATGGTAAATACTTTAAGGGTATCCGTTATTGAATAAATTATTAATATCTAAAAAATTTTATTCGTCACTGTATATTTTAATAATCAAATCTCCTCTTGAATTCATATAAGCCCTATACATTCCATTAGTATTCATTTCCATTGCTATATTTCCATCTTTATCAATACCTATAACCCCACCATCTCCTCCAAGTTTAGCTACCTTTTGATTAATAACTATATCTGATGCTTCCTTAATATTTAAACCTTTATACTCCATAAGAGCAGAAATGTCATATGCAACCACATTTCTAATAAAAAACTCACCCCATCCTGTTGCAGAAATAGCACATGTTTTATTATTCGCATAAGTTCCGGCTCCAATAATAGGAGCATCTCCAATTCTATTCCACTTTTTATTAGTCATTCCGCCTGTAGAAGTACCAGCAGCTAAATTTCCATTTTTATCAAGAGCTACACAACCTACAGTTCCATATTTTAAATTTTTCAAATCATTGTCTAAAAACAAAGCTGTTTTTTTTTCTGCTGATTTAACTCTTTTTAAATCTTGTAATCTCTCTTTTGTAAAAAAATAATCAGGGTCTACAATATCAAGGCCCTCACTCAAAGCGAATTCTTCTGCACCATCTCCAAATAACATTACATGTGGTGAATTTTCCATAACCTTTATTGCAGCGCTAATAGGGTTTTTTATTGTATTAACCCCAGCAACTGCACCTGCATTAAGAGTTTTACCATTCATAAATGAAGCATCCAATTCAATCTGAGCCTTTGAATTTAGAACTGCACCTTTACCAGCATTAAATAATGGAGAATTTTCCATTTCATTAATTGTTTTTTCAACTGCTTCTTGGCTAGTTCCTCCATTTTTTAAAATTGAATACCCTAATTTAACTATTTCTTCAAGCTTTATTCTATATCTTAAATCCATTTCCTTAGTCATGTTTTTTTGCAAAATGGTCCCTGCTCCACCATGAATAACTATTCCAAAATTTTGATTTTTAAGATCATTTTGATTAAATGTTTTTCCTCTAATATTATAATTTTCACATCCAAATAGAAAAAAAAATAATATTATAGAAACTAATTCTATAAAATAATTAAATCTAAAAATCATATCCCTAATTATAAGTTCATTAAATTTATTTCAATCTTAATTTAACAATAATTAATGTCTTTTATGAATAAAACACTTATAATAAATTTTAATGAGTCAAAAATATATAACTTAATACCTTTTACTCATTCATTTTTTTCATATTTAGTAATCGCATTTTTAATTATTTTAATTATAAATTCTATAATAAGTTTTACAAAAAAAATCATATAAATCAAATTACTTAAGAATTTTTATTTATAGTTTGATCTTTATATACTTTTATTTTTTAATTAGATGTGTTCTTTATTTTTTTATCACCTAAATTCAATATTTGGTTTGATAAAGAGATTAGTATAATGCATAATTTTGAATATCGTCTAAATTTAATAGAATATCCTTTAATAAATATTTTAGCTGTTTTTTTAATTACAATTGGTTAGGTCTACACATAAAACACAATCACAATCTTCAAAAAAAAATTTCAATTAAAACTATTCTATTTTTAAAGATTAATTTTATTTTTAACTCTTATTCCATGAAAAATTTAAATTCGTTAAATTAAAATCTAAATTGAAAACATTTTCTGTAAAGATTAAAAAAAGAATAGCTGTTATTGGAAGTGGTAGTTGGGCAACAGCAATAATTAAAATTCTAACTGACAACAATTTTAATGTTTCATGGTATATTAGAAATTCTGAACAAAAAAATTATATTAAGAAAAATTCTTATAATCCAAAATATTTAAGATCTGTAAAACTTAAAAAGTTAAAATTATATACTGAAATTAATGATATAGTTAATGATAATGAAATACTTGTTTTTGCTATTCCTTCAGTTTATTTTTAATCAGTAGTTGAAAAAATTATAATTCCTTTAAAACAAAAAACTATCGTTTCTGCTATTAAGGGTGTTCTCCCAGAAAACTTGTGTTTAATTGGAGAATATTTTAATAACGTTTTAAAAATTTCTTTAGAAAATTATATTGTAATTTCAGGCCCTTGCCATGCTGAAGAAATTGCTTTAGAAAGATTATCTTACTTAACTGTAGCTAGTCAAAACATCAACTTAGCTAAATTATTGGAACGAATATTAAAAAATAATTATGTTAAAGTTAAATGTTCAAATGACATTATTGGAACTGAATATTCAGCTGTTTTAAAAAATATTTACGCTATTGCTTCTGGAATTGCAAACGGATTAAATTATGGAGATAACTTTCAAAGTGTTCTTATTAGTAATTCCATTAGGGAAATGCAAAGGTTTATTTGCAATATTTCCAAAATAAAAAGAGATATTAATCAGACTGTATATCTTGGAGATCTTTTGGTAACTTCATACTCTAAATTTAGTCGAAACAGAACTTTTGGAAATATGATTGGAAAAGGGTATTCTGTAAAAACTGCTCTAATCGAAACAAATATGATAGTTGAAGGATATTATGCTGCGTTTTCTGCAAAAAAAATAAATTCAACTTATAGAACAAAAATTCCAATTATAGAATCAGTTTATAATATTTTATATAAAGATAGAAATCCAAAAAAAGTTTTTGAAAAATTATCAAAAAAACTTAACTAAAATGTTGACTTAAATTGATTTAAAAACCTAATATCGTTTTCATAAAATAACCTAATATCATTTATCTGATATAACAACATTGCTATCCTTTCAATTCCTAATCCAAAAGCAAAGCCAGAGAACCGGTCAGAATTAATTTTACAATTTTCAAGAACGTTTGGATCAACCATGCCACAACCCATAATTTCAAGCCATCCTGTACCTTTAGTTATTCTATAATCAATTTCAGAATTTAAACCCCAATAAATATCAACCTCAGCACTTGGCTCAGTAAATGGGAAATAAGAAGGTCTTAATCTTATTTTGGAATTACCAAATAATGATTCCGTAAAATAAGACAAAGTTTCTTTTAAATCGATAAATGATACTTCTTTATCTATATATAATCCTTCAATTTGATGAAATATACAATGAGATCTCGAAGAAATAACTTCATTTCTAAAAACTCTACCAGGTGAAATAGTTCTAATTGGCGGTTTATTTTTTTCCATATACCTGATTTGAACAGAAGAAGTATGAGTTCTGAGGAGATAATCAGGATTAGTTTGAATAAAAAATGTGTCCTGCATATCTCTTGCAGGGTGAAATTCAGGAATATTTAAAGCTGAAAAATTATGCCAATCATCCTCAATTTCTGGCCCTTCAGATATTGTAAAACCAATTTGAGAAAAAATATCTACTATTCTGTTTTTTATAATTGAAATAGGGTGCCTGCTTCCTGAGAAAACTGGAAAACCAGGACGAGTAAAATCCCCTAATTTGGAGCTTGATGAATAAGAATATTTTTTAACTTTTAAAAAAGTTATTTTATTATTTACATCTTTTTTTAACTGATTCAAAAGACTTCCATATTGTTTTTTACTTTCACTTGAAACATTTTTAAATTCGTTAAAAAATTTTGTCATAATTCCTTTTTTTCCAATATAATTAATACGAAAAGCCTCAACCTCTTCCTCTTCATTAGAATTAAATTTATTTACAATTATTAAATGTCTTTTTATCTCATCAATCATAATAACAAAATTAAATTAGTTTTATTAAATATCTCTCTTTTTTGTAAACTATTATTTTATCAACTTGTTGTTTAATATTTACTTAAAAAAATCTTTTAAACAAATATTACCTACTGTTTTTAAAATATGTATTTTGGTATAATGAATTACTTTGATCTTGCTATAGTAATCCTAATTAGTATAGGAATCTTTAGAGGTTTTATTAAAGGTTTAATTAATGAAATTTTTAGTTTAATTTCTCTATATCTGGGAATTATTGGTTCAATAAATTACTCAAATATTTTAGCATCATATATTATTTCCTATACAAAATGGAATGAAACAACAACAAATATAATTTGCTTTTTAATTCTTTTCATTTTGATAGTATTTTTTGTAACTGCAATTGCAAAATTAATTACCAAAATCCTTAAACTTGCTGCTTTAGGATTGCTGAACAGAATTATTGGAAGCATTTTTGGGGGTTTAAAATGGTTAATTATTTTATCAGGTCTTGCATTGATTTATAACAGCTTAAGCCAAATTATTACCATAGCTCCAAATAAATTGTTAGAAGAGTCATTTTCTTATAATATTCTATTAAATATTGGTCATTTAATTTTTGATTAGGCTTCAAATAATAATTTAAAAATTGAAAATAAAATTATATGAACTCTTAATTAATTTAAACTTCTCAATACTGGGTTTTTTACCCAACCTTCTGACCCATTTGCAATTCTTATTTTTTGCCACTCATCAAGTTTTTCCAATAAAACTACTTTTGTTCCCTTATGAAGAATAAATTTAATCTCACCCCTTTCATTTGGTTCAGGCCAAATATTTAACTGATTTGAAAAAAGTATCGCAAATTCTTCAAATTTTCTTTCTTTTTCAGATAAATAAGCAATAGTAAAAGTAGAAATTAATATAAATAAACAAAAAGTTGAAAATAGAAAGAAGATTCTCTTTAACCTTGGTTTTTTGTTAAATAAATAGAGAGAAAACAATAACAAAAAAAGCCAAGAAAAACATACTGTTATAATAGCCCAATTTTCAATTGAAAAAAAATAAAAAATATTAATTTTAAGTTCTTCCAACTGAGATTTGGGCAATTCTTCAATCGAATCAATGGTCATATTTTTTGCAAAAAGACTGTTAAACTTAATTTTATCATTTGAAGGATCCAATTGTTTAGCTTTTTCAAAATAAAATATACTTTCTGCAACTCTATTAGAGCGATAATAGGCATTACCTAGATTAAAGTACAAATCACTACTGTGCTGACCATAATCTAAAATCTGTTCATAAAAAGATATAGCCTTCTCAAAATCCCCTTCATTATATGCATAATTACCTTTTTTGAATATTGATTCAAAATCTTGTGCAAAGCTAATTTGAAGAACAAAAATTGATACAAAAAATAAAAGTTTATTAAAACTTTTTTTAATATAATTTTCCCAATAATAAATTTTTACTTTCATAATTGTTTATCAATTTTTGAAATAATTTCAATAGCCTTTTGATAGTCAGACTGAGTATTAACAATTGACTGTTTTGAATAACGAACAATTTCACAATTCTCCAATAAATTCACATACTCCTGTGCATATGAAAAATCAACATTCTTTTCAACTAAAAGATTCATAATTTTTTTCTTACTAAACTCATTAGTTTCTATAAACAACTTTGCTTTTAAATAATTATGAAGAGCTCTTTCTAATACATCATAAAAAATCTCATAATTATTAATCTCTTTTTTTGCTGAACTTAAAAACTTTCTAGCTAATCTTTCGATTCTTTTTTGCATTAAAAATTTTTTGTCTTTCTCTCTATTTAAAAACATCTCTTTAAATAAAATTAGCCCAATTATAATAATTAAAGGGAGCGAAAATAAAATCCAAAAAATTTTACTGTTCCAAAATTGTTTTTTTTCAATCGACGAAAATTTTGTTAATAACTCAACAAATTTAAATGATCCATCTATTTTGGTGTTAGCTTTTTCCTTTTTAGATATGTTTTTATAATCACTTAAGTTAAATGGTCCATCAAATACATTTACAATTAATTCAAAAGAATTTAAAGTTTTATACTCTTTTTTATCTGGATCAAAAAAACTAAAGCTTATTGGGGGTATAGGATATTTTCCCTGATATTGAGGTACAATTGTATAAGAATCTTCAATGCTACCTTGCATCCCATTTAATAGAATTTTTACATTTTCGTTATACTCTGGTTCATATAATTCTAAGGTGTTAGGGACTGATATTCTTGGCAATTTAAATAACTTTAAATTTCCTTTACCCTTAACCTTTACTTTTGCCTGAAAAGACTCTGAAGCTTTTAAAGATTTTTTACTTAATACAACATCAAAGTCAAACTGACCTACAGCTCCATTAAAATTTTTTGGTTTATTTTCTTTAGGGAAATCTTTAACGCTAATTATTTTTTTTCCACTTGTTATTGTTTTTTGAACTTGTCTATAAATATTACTCCCAAAAAAATCTCTTTTTTGAGTAGGAAGACCAACGCTTAAATTTAATGACAAAGGTTCTAATGTTAACTTTCCAATTTTCTGAGGATAAAGAACAACTTTCCTCCATATTACCTGATTGTAAGATTCATTTTTATAAGTTCCTCTTTCTACTGTTATCCTTGGAATTTTAAAAATGTGCTTCCAAAAATCTGAAAATTTTGGACTCTCTAATTCTTGAACATCAGAAATTGTAATCGGATTTCGATAATACAATTTATATATTACCGTAATTCCTTCATTTAAATATGGTTTTAAATTTGAAATTTCTGCAACCAAATGAATATTTTCATCAGCTATATAATCAACATTATTTGGATCATTAGGTTTTTCAACAGCAGAAGTTACCTCAACAATTACAGGAGAAGTTTTATATATATCTCCTGAAATAGTAACACTAGCTTGAGGT
>Ga0310124_10001102_pt1 | contig 18946 bp, 15 predicted proteins | sample CB11b_AW_Bot5_MG_FD_203507 | JGI IMG/M metagenome (GOLD analysis project Ga0310124, IMG submission 203507) | Marine microbial communities from Western Arctic Ocean, Canada - CB11b_AW_Bot5 | ecosystem: Environmental > Aquatic > Marine > Oceanic | place: Canada: Western Arctic Ocean | collected... | reverse complement strand
CAGGGCTGAACGAGAAAAGACCGTGTCGACCCCGCCGAATGGATCTGTGGGGACGCACTTTGGCGAAGGGACGACGAACGGCGCGAACGAGACGTGGCCAACAGCTGGACCGGAACGTGTCGATCTCGTCGTCAGAATGCGTACTCATTGAAGTTGATTCGTTTGTTGCCATCGTGCAGCTGCGTATAAAACATATGATGTTCATCGTGGACATAGATTCCCGTGGCGGCAGAGAAGTTACACTGCTTGTTATAGCAGTACATCAGCTTGCTCGTGACGAACTCTACGTGGGGTCGCTTCAAGTCGTTACCTATAAATCTCACTCGATAGAGATCAAGTGAGTCGCGTCCTGGAATCAGGGGCGTGAGAACCTCACTGCTCCGAGCGGCAATCATATAGATATGACTGTCTGTTTTGTTCAGGACAAGATTGACCATCTGGTAGGTCGATCTTGAGGGCTGAAGCCCCTCGAGGAATCCGGCGGGTAGGTCTTGGACGCTGATCCTGGGGGGATCGCTGTTGATGTCGGCTTCGTCGAAATCCAGGGGCAAGGTATCAGCGAAGTAGAATCTCAGGTCGACATCGTCCCACACGACCATGACATACCGGTGAGCGAGCCAATCAGCGAGAGGAGCGATGCCAACGGCTTTGGGAGACTGCCCCGGTGTCTCCAGCGGCTTCAAGATCCTTGCCTCTTCTTCCAGGTCGAGAAATTCGATCCGGGAGTCTTGTCCGCTTGCGTAGACGGGCACGGCGACGAGGCTGTCAATGGCCTGTATGCCTCCTGCGTGCCAGGCAGTTTGATGAACCGTGCGAACCTCGACAACCAGATCTCTTTCGTCCGGCTCTTTGTAAGAGGATCCGTAAGCGGGGAGTGACCACGCTGTCTTCTCAGCGACGGAGCCCATCTCGACGACTATGAGCTGAGATGCTTTTTGTGTGCCGGGCGCGTCCACGTGGCTGATTCCTCCGGAAAGGACCAGCTTGCTCCCCACACGCTGAACGCCTTGAAAGTGTTCGCGATTGAAACGCTGGTTGGAGAGGTTGCTCGTATACTCTGGCCAGGGAATCACCCGGTTTTCTTTCGTGTCACTCCAGGGCGGGTTGCGTGCGCCCAGATACTTTTTCCTACTCCCAAACCAGGTCGATCTGCGAACCCGTTGGGGGATCTTTTCGAAGAGATCGGTTATGTCCAGGACCGTGTTCATGTGTGCTCTATCTTCGCTCTATAGTTGGGCAAATCACCGTTGTCGTGTTCGTTCCCGCCTATCGCCCAGAAATTTCCGCTCGAACCCGCTCACGCCACTTCTCGTGAACCAGTGTGTGCTTCTGTGCCTCCCATTCGGTGTCTGGGAACACGTTCAGTAGAGATCGATCCACGCCCGGGATGTCATCCCGAAGCGCGGTCGTTCCGAATTCTCTGATCTCCGTCGCGTACCCAGGATCTGTTTCGACCGAATATTTCTCTGCCCAGGATCCGATCCGCGTCTCGGGCATCTCCCGAATATCCTGATCGCTCCAGTTTGGAGGAAACCCTTGATGCGATTCGAGCCAGAGGACGACTGGTCTGGTTACAAAGTGAGGGCGATGCGAAGCACCTTTCAGAAACCCGACATCGAAAACATTCGCTTCGCCACCCATCAGCTCGATCGTTCGTTCGCGTAAATCCTGGAAGAAGGGGCGTCCGTGATTTGGGATGTTCACGACGTTGTCTTCCAGCCCGTTATAGATGAGTGACGGGCCGCGGCTGGCGTGGAGCGCATACAGGACAGCGCCTCGATCGCCCAACGCCTGGAGACTCCGGTAGGGCGCACCCTGACACATCGGTTTTGAACGATCCCAGTATTCGCCGGGGCCGTCGAAGTTTCCTCCCCCGGCGAGCACGCAGCAATGGATTCTTTCGTCGACTGCCCCGGTCATTCCGACGACGAATGAGCCGAGCGAATACCCCATCGCGCTGATGCGATCGGCATCTGTTTCAGATCGGTCACGCAGAAAGCTGACGGCCTGCATCAAGTCGGTGATCATGAGACCGGCGAGCCGCGGACCCATTCTCTCCGGGTCCTCGACGTGGTCGTGTTCTCGTGTTTAGGATTCACGATTCACGTTCCGCTCGCCCTCGCCGGTCGGGTCGTAGGTGAGGACGGCTGCGCCCCCCTTGGCGTAGAGCATGCCCGAGTAGAACGCATACCAGGCGTATTTGTCGCCTCCGTGGCCGTTCACGACGATCAGCCCTGGTATCTTCTCTTCAGGCATTGGATCGGGGAGGTAGAGGATTCCTGGAATCCGCATGCCGAACTGCGTTCCATAGCTCACACGCTCGACACGTACGCCCTCCGTCGGACTGAACGCGCTGTGTATGATCGGATCCAGACTCGGTGCTTCCTTAGGTACGTGGAGTGCCGTACGAATCTCGTGTCTCCAGTGCGTCTCCCGCTCTTCTGATTTCAACTCCCCATTCACAGCTTTTTCCTTCCGTCCAGGTGTGGATTTCCGAAGGCAGTTGCCGAAAGGTGAGGACTATTCTGTCAGCGCCCTCGCTGCGGCGAATTGACTTCGATAGTGTTGCGTACCGAATTGGGTGAAATCCTCTTTCAAGTAGAACATGCCCCCGCCGCGCAGTCGCCCACCGGCCTTCAGACGATCCAGATATGCGCGGCGAAGGGTGGTGTCTCTGGGGGCGGATTCAGGATCTACCTCGTCGTGATCGAAAACGAAGTAGAGGCCATCCTTACCGTTCGAAGGTCGCGGGAAGAGATAGAGCTCTTCCTGATATTTCACCAGGTTCGAGTTTTCGCCCAGCATGTCGGCAAGTTGCGTGTTCAGAATCCAGGACGCGCATTCGAAGCCGACAAAGGGATGATCCGGGTAGTGTCGAGGGAAAAAGGTGAGCGCTTCGGCCATCGATTCACGACAGCGGTCCAGCGTCATCGCCTCGCCCTCGGGGATGTGCATGCCGAGGATCCTGTCGTCGGATTGCAGAACGCAATCCCAGGCGTCGGCCTGTAGCGTCACGGGTTCCGAGAGCGCTTTTCCAGTCGGGCAGATGGGGAAGCCGGTGACTCGACCATCGGTATCCGTCAGGGTGGACGTCCACGAAGCATCAGGCCCGGACCGAGTGACGTAACCTTCTTCGTCGTAGGCGACGTCGGGTTCGGACAGTGCGAGCACGTGGCCTTCCTGGCGATGACGGTAGGCTCTGAGCCTTCCCCGGAAGGGCCGGAAGTGATACTGCAGGCGCCCCAGACGGTGGAGGTCGCCCGAGCTGACCAGGCCATACCAGTTCAACAGCCTCTTTTCGATTCCGGGTTGTCCGCCTGTGATGTGTCCGTAGCGTGCGAATCCGATGGCGATGTCGGTTCCTGTTGCGTGCGTGACGACTTCGGGGATGCCGCGTGCTCGATGAGTTTCTCGAAGCCGCGAGACGCCAGCCATCGCCAGCAACAGATAAAAGATGCCGCCTGATCCGCTCAACGCGTGGTCCAATCCCGGCCACGTCGTGAACGATTGGCTTTCGGTCGTTTGATAGGCAAGACGGTAGGTGTGCCACGCGAGGTGGCGAAGTGATGGTCGTTTTAGAATGGCCCGCGCAGTTTTCTCGAGGAGTGGATCGAGCGCTCTCGGCAGATCGCTCCAGGCCCGTATCTCGAGAAAGACTTCCGGTGTCAGGAAATCAAGCGGGGCGTCGGGACAGGTGGCAACCGAGATGTTCCAACCCGGGCCAAGCGCGTCGCCTGCGGGTTCACCCAGATCGTCGAGGACCGCGTCTATCTCCACGATCGCATCCTCCTGGTCATCCAGTTATCGGGCGGTTGCGGGCCGGTAGCTCCACGATTGCTGCCGGCCTTGCCAGTGGATCTGGTCCGGCTCGTAGCCAGGTGGCGCTGCGTTCGAACCCGCCGTGGCGCGATCGAAGAAGGGGATGGTTGCACAGTGAGGTACACCGGCCGTGGGTGACACGGTCACCCGCTCGGGAAGCGAATCGGTTGAGAGGGCCTGAGCAAGCGCTAGGAGAAGTTCCCCGGGTCCACAGTCTACGCGGTGACAGCGAAGCGCGCCGGGAAGCCGGCCGTGGGCATTCACGTGGTTAACCACCTGTCTTGCGCCGGTGAGATAGGTCTGTCTGTCGAAAGACAAATCGGATTTGGGGACGAACACTTCTTCGACGGGCCCCAGTGTGCGGCGAATTTGTACGTGGTCCAGTCGGCTGCCGTGGGTCAGCGCGTGTTCGGCAACCTGCGCCAGAACGCACAGCGCATCGGCCGCAGACAACGTGAGGTTGCCCAACTTGACGTGATCGAATTTGCGGGTTATTCGTTTCGCGAGCGTCTGAACCTGGGCGCGGGACAGCCACGATCCGGGTGGATCGGCGCATTCGGCATAGACCTGGGAAAAGGTCGAAAGTTGGATGTCCTTCCGGCCGGCCAGCCAGCGGGCTGCTTGCTCCGTCCACTTGAAGTGGGCGTCGGTGTCCGCTTTGGATCGCGTGATGCCACGCTCCCAATGGCGTCCGTGCGGGAACAGGCCAGCCTTGCCCTCGGCACCCTCCGCTCGAAAGGCGTTCGACCACTCGTACCAGCCCCACCACTCCCCCATGGCCCAGCAGGTGGGATGTCCCAGGATGACCACGTGGGTGTGGTCCTGCTCGAGCTGGGCATCGAATCGTTCCTGGAATTTTTTCAGCTCGGCTTTCGGGTCCATGGTGGACGGTCGTCTTCGTGGACGATCCGGATCGTACTGAAACCCCTGTGGCCAGCTCCCCTGGCCCGACACGACTCTGGAATGGCGTCCAACGACGAGCGCACCCATCACCCAGCCGACCTCATCGAGCGGCGCGCCGAGCCCGCCGTTCCAAACGCGTATCCCCGCTTGCTGCATTGCGACGGATGTGGCGGGGCTGTGGTTGTTCTGATGCTGACAGGTGGCTACGGGGAACTGACCGCAAATCTCGGTCACATCCTGGATGCCCGGTGTTTCGTACATCCGCCCTTTTCGAAGAGCAAGATCCCAGGGATCCCGGTTTCCGTAGACCAGGGCAGGCTCCGGGTATTCGAAAGCGTAATTTCCGTGGTAGTCGATCTCGTGCTTTTTCAGTGCGTCCAGCACGTCCTTGCGACCTCGCTCACGTAGCATCCTGGCCTTTTCGCCGACCATGAAATAGCAGGCCTGAATGCCGGCCTTTTCATACAGCCGTGCCAGTCGGAGCAGGGCGTCGTCCGCTTCGGGATTAATCGGATCTTCGGTGTCGAAACAGATGAAGACGTTTGGCTTGCTCATTGTCGACCAGCCTCATTGAAGCAATTCCCGCCAAATCAGTCTCAGGCGGGAATGTCCACGTTCCAAGCACCACGAAAGAAAGAAACCGAAACCGAAACCGGGCCCTGGAGAGTGTAGTTGCCGGTCCGTTAGTCCACGCTCTTGATCGGATCGCCAACATGAATCGTGCCTTTGGAAAGAATCTGCGCTCGAAGTCCGCCTTTGTTCACGAGGCCCTTGAGCGTTTCTGGAAAAGAGGTTTTTGCTAAATAGTCGCAGGGCTCGCAGAGACGAATGCCTCGTATACGCACTTCGCCGACCAGGAACTCCTTGCCCTCCAGCTCATTCAAATCGATGCCATCTGTTACAATGTTGCGTCGCGCGTGTGACGATGTGAATGGAAGACCCGATTCGTGGGCGAAGGCTTTGATTTTCTCGCCTTCGATGAGGGTGAGCTCGAAGTCTGGCTTCTGCGGCTGAGGTGAGAATGTTTCGCCACCCGAAAAGTAACGATCTCCGACGAGTCCTTTGCCGGGTACTGCGTGAACTTCCTCTTTGGATTCCATCGCAGAATCCGGAGAGGGTGCGATCAGTATCTGGGCCACACTTGTCATGGAATGCTCAGTCCGTTTAGGCTGTGATGCTGTGAGCGGCTTTGCGTCTTTCACACGACAGCGTGGACGCTGGGTGATCCGTCGGGTCGGCCTTCATTTTCTTGCTGTCGATGAGGCGAAATCCAACCTCGCCTCGCGCGACTGATTCAGCCAACCACCAACTCACTCGGAATCCGGTAAGTCATCTGGACAAGTATCGTCAGGATTTGCCCTCCCTACAAGACTCAGTTCCAGGTGGTGCAAGACGCTCCATCTCGGATTAACCCAAGGTTTCCATTCGGGCGCGAAACCGTCGGTCATTCTAGGAGATGGGCGACAGAGTCCCTCATTTCGTTGTAAGGTTCAGCCACTCCCGCAGGACCGTTCGTGTCGGGCCTGGCCGCAATGTCCAGCCATCATCGTGCTGTTTGAAGCCGGTGTATGCGAAGGTGAAGAGCGCTTCCACGCCGGTCGATTCGATGTAGTGCCTGAGGCCTTCGAGGTCTTGCCCTGTTACCTCGCCTTCCTTCCGAACATTGGACTCCGCACAGATGAACTGGGGACGCCCCTTCAAACGTTTTAGTCTTCTCGATGCGCTCACTCGGTCGGCCGCGGGATAGGGCCATCCCGTGATGTAGCCATCGTAGTGGGAAAAGCAGATGAACGCCCGCCACAACGTTGCGATGTCATCATCGTGCAAGCCGATGTAGTTACACGCGATGGCACCGCGTGAGAACCCGCTCAGGATTACGTTATTCGAGTCGCCGTTGTATTGGTCACAGACCGAGCGGACCGTCTTCACACAGTAGTCGATGGTGGGCCGGACGCGATAGGTCGGTTCATCTCCCCACCACGTACCCACGTTCGTCGTGCCGGCTTCGTTGAGATAGGGCATGCAGAGCCAGATGAACTGCTTGCCGCCCGAGACACCATACCCGAGCTGGCTGCCCTCAACGGTACCCGGACTCGTCTTCCAGTGGTTTCCGGCGAACTCTACGATGAGGGGACACTTTCTTTTCGGTTGCCAGTCCTCCGGAAGGTAGAGGGCGTGGTGGACCTGGGTGCGTTCGTATCCGGATGTGGTTTGCCTGACCCTGACTCCTGGTTCCGGTTTTCCTTGTCCCATCTCGGGAACGATTAGATCCGGAGGCACCGTGTCGATGTCAACAGTGGACTTGTGGGGAATGATGTCAGAGCTCATTGGGATAGGGGGTCAACGAACTGCCAAATCGACTTGGGCCATTGGGAATCACTGCTCTGGCGCTTGCATGATTTCGATGCTGACGCCGTCGGGTGCGGCGAGATAGCAAATCACGCTGCCGGGTCCGAATTCCCACGGTTCGACGACGAAAGTCGCTCCCTTAGCACGTAACTCCTCGCAATACGCCCACAGGTCCCCGTGGTAGTTGAAGCCGAAGTGGTCAGTGCCATATTCGTTGTGGCTCGAGTAGTCTTCGAAGTCCTGTATCGGTACAGGTTGGGACGGTTCTTCGCCGGGACGTTTCCCCCGGATCAGGAGCGTCAATCCGTTGAACCTGACGTCGATCTGCGGCGCGGTGCGGATCTCCCGCTCTCTTAGGATGGTCGCCCCGAGCGTGTCCACATACCACTTTGCCGAGGTGCGGGGATCTTCGCTGATGATGTGGATGTGATCGAAGGACAGCTTGTCTTCGCTCATGGTGGAATCCCCTCGTTGAGGTGGATGGAGACTCAGTCGAACGACAGCGGCAGCCCTATGAGTACCCCCACAAGGCCCACGCGACAGCCGGGACCAGGGCGCGAGCGATGCCTTCGCGGAGAACCGGAGCCCATCGATCTGGCTGCGATGATGCTGACCGATATTGCCGTTCGCCAGTGCCTTATCTGGGCTTCCTTGATGCTGAGGGGACAACCTTTCGACACCCGTTGAGCGGATGTTAAGCCAGTAAGGCCCACGCCGAAAGAAGGTCATCCCTCGGGTGCTCGTCCGCGAGGTGCTGAATCGTCTCCACGAAGGTTGGTTCGACGTCATCTGCGATGGCCTGTCTATAGAGGCGTAACCAGTTCCGCTGCACTGCCCTGTGCCCTTCGATCTGACTTTCAAATTCATTGCCATTCTGGGATCTTCCTGAATTTCTGTGGAAATCGATTGATAGAATGATCGAGATTTGTAATTGTAGTTCGTATTGGATTCGCAAGTTCTGTTTGTGACCAAGAGAGTAAGCGCGCACCCGCCGGTGCGACGAAGTCCCGCTCCCACCTCCGCTAAAGCTTCGGCGGGCAGGCAGTCGCCGGGGCGGCTTGTGTCCTGGATCCCTCGGCTACGCCTTCGGGACAGGCTTAGTACGAGCCAGCAGGGCGAGGGCATCGAGGTGCGAGCAGACCACCCATCCACCCATTTCGTCGGCGAGCAAATCCGTTCCTCTGGTGAGAGACGTTATCTGTTCTTACCGTGGGCCTGACCAGCACCCCCTGGGAGGAGATACGGTGGCGTTGCTCGTGGCCGCCCCGGCTCAAAAGCATACCGGGGCAGGCTCTTCCCCAGGGCTCTATCGAGTGGGCAAGCGTCACTGGCTTAATAGCCACGAAACAACTCGGTGACTTCACATCCACCAACTACTGAAGAGCCTCATTCTGCGTTGGTCGATGTGAACGGAGATGGCGGATCTTGGCCTCAAGATGGCCTGGTGGTCGGATAAACTAATGCGCTTCGAGGGCCGCGGTGATCGAAGCTGGCGTAGTCGTGATTTCGAAATCAGCTTGTGAATGATCCAGGTTTAGTTTGCAGCTTCTGTTGCGTATTCCGAAATGAACGTCTCGTTGAACTCCAACCCCAGTCCAGGTCGGTCGGACAGTTCGATCTCACCTTTCGCAATCTGAAACGGTGGCTCGTAGAGCTTCGACCAGATCTGATAGGGTTCGGTGTGGGGACATGCCGGCACCATCAGCCCGTTGGGCACAGCTGCCTGCAGGTGGCAGATCAGTTCCGGATAGGATGCGCCGTGGGGGGCACAATAGGCGTTGTGGGCCTCGGCCAGGGCTGCCATCCGAAGGAGCCCCGTGAACCCGCCACCCACCAGGATGTCGGACTGAACCACCTGAAGCCCGCCCTCCACCAGTAGTCGCCGTACGCCGTAGAGCGTGCCCTCGGACTCGCCGCCGGCCACGAGCGTGTCCGTGGCTTCCCGTACCATCCTCAAGTAGCCTACTTCATCGTCCAACCGCACCGGCTCTTCGATCCAGTAGAGATTGTAGGGGGCGAACTTTCGAGCCATCTCCGCGGCCAGATGGCCGTCCCACATGCGGTGGATATCGATCATCAATTTCCGATCGTCACCCATCGATGCTCTCGAGAGCCGCACCTTCTCCAGCGCGACCTCAGGATCGGGGTCCGTCAGGTGGAACTTCACGGCCTCGAACCCCTGGTCGACGTGTTTGCGAACCAGGTCGGCGACCCCTTCCGGTGAAAGCGAGACGTTGTAGCCGATCCCGTCGGCATAGACGGGCACCCGGTCATGAATCCCGCCGAGCAGACGCCACACGGGTTCCCCGCAGACCTTGCCATAGAGGTCCCACAGGGCTATGTCCAGGGCCCCGATGGTTGTCATTGCGGCCCGACCCGGCCCTCTGAATCGCCAGGCGGCATCGTACATCCGCTGCCACAGTCGGCCGATCCGACGAGGATCTTCTCCGACCAGCAGGGCCTCGAATTCTCGGGTGATGAGGTCCGGGTTTCCGCCCCGTCCGATGCCCACTGTGCCGTTGTCTGCGACCACGCGATGGATGGGCCACTTTCGAGTGATCCCGTCTTCGGGAGGCCCCCAGGGAAATTCCACGACCTGGGTTTCTATCCGTTCGATACGCATCGTCATCTCCGATCTTGCACCTACACAAAGACATACCCTACGACGATCGTGTGGCATCACATATTCTCAGCATCACTTGAGGTCGATCGAGTACGGTCTGATCGATCGGCCACTCCCATCAGGTTTCGTTCTTGTCGACCCACCACTTCTGCCGATGTTGCTCTGCATAGGTCTGCAGCTGCTCGGCGATGTCAGGATGTTGATCGATGACGTTGGTCGTTTCGTAGGGATCGCTGACCATGTCGAACAGGGATAGGTCGATGAAGGCGTCCTCATATCTGCCGGGCTGACCGTCTTTGCCCGCCTCGGCCAACGTCCGATATTTGTGTGGGAGATGCAGTTTCCATTTTCCGTCACCGCTCACGACGCCGTCGAAGTTTCTGGCAGTGGACACGGGATAGTATTCGTGTGGGTTCACAGCATCCGGGTCGCCCGTGATGATGTTCCAAACGTCCACCCCGTCGATCGGGTTGTCCGGCAGGCTGGCGCCCGCGAGCTTTGCGAAGGTCGGCAGCAGGTCCACCGAACAGAACGCTTGTTGCGACGTCGACCCGGATGGGATGGCACCTGGCAGGCGCATGACGCACGCACTGCGCGTTCCACCGTCGAAGCTGGTGCCCTTAGCCTCGCGATAGGGTGTGGCACCTGCGTGGTTTCCGTAGGAGATCCAGGGACCATTGTCCGAGGTGAAAATGACGAGGGTCTCGTCCGCGATACCGGCTGTGTCGAGTGCCTTCGTGATTTCGCCGAGGGACCAGTCGATTTCCATCATGACATCGGCGTAGAGGCCGTGACCCGATTTGCCCTCGAACTTGTCGCTGCAGTAGAGCGGGACGTGCGGCATGTTGTGCGGCACATACAGGAAAAAGGGTTCGTCTGCATGTCGTTCGATGAAGTCCACGGCGTGTTCGGTATACCACGTTGTCAACGATCGTTGTTGTTCTGGAGATACGTCGTCGATCTTGATCGTGCCGTTTCTCCAGAATTGAAGATCCCAGTTGTCGAAGCGGCGTGATTCCGGGTGGTATCTCCACATGTCATTCGAGTACATCAGGCCCGACGATTCGTCGAAGCCGCGGGCGGGAGGGCGTGTGTCATCGTGATCGCCGACGTGCCATTTGCCGAAGACCCCGGAGACGTAGCCAGCCGGTTTGAGCGTTTCGGCAATGGTGGCAAAGCCGGGGTCGAGACCGCGTGAACGGGGGCTGATTGCGCCGTAGATGTGATGCCTTCCGGGATAGCATCCGGTTAGCAGAGAAGCGCGCGAGGCCGAGCAGATGGCCTGTGGGACGTAGAACTGATGGTAACAACACCCATCCCGCGCGAGTCGGCGCACGTTGGGCGTTGGATAGGGGGTGTTGCTGAACGGGCGAAAGTCCGCCCAGCCTGAGTCGTCCAGGAACACGATGACGATGTTGGGTTTGTCTCTCACGGGAGCCATCTTTCAGGGTGTTGATGATGAACGGTTGGCAGTTACCATTTTCAGGATTTCGACGATCGTCCGTAGCATGTTTGTTAATTGATCACAGCACGATGATCCGTTTCCCTCGCCGCAGAGTCAAAGGAGAATTGACCGTGAAAATCACCGAGATCAAAACGATCGCGATCGACAACGTCGAGCCCTACATCGGTGGCCGGAAGTGGCTCTTTATCCAGCTGATCACGGACGAGGGAATCGTGGGGCTGGGAGAGCGCCCGACTGCGCACGCGACCAACCTGGAGCCGCAAATCGCCCTGTTCTACGAATTCGCAGAGACGTTCCTGATTGGAGAAGACCCCTTCAACATCGAAAGACTGTGGCAGCGGATCTTCGCTTCGCGTCATGACTTCCGGCATCCCTCTTTGTTCTACACGCCAGCGATCTCGGCGATCGAAATTGCGTGTTGGGACATTATCGGCAAAGCGACGAACCAACCGATCTACAATCTGCTGGGCGGGAAATTTCAAGATACGCTGCGCGCCTACGCTTACATGCCATCAAAAGGCGTGTGGGAGAATCCGGAGATCGCCGGAGGCATTGCCGAGAAACTCGTGGCGGATGGGAACACGGCGTGCAAGATCGATCCGTTTATGCCAGTCTACCCACTGCCGAGGGACATTTCACTGAAGACGTTGAACCACGCCGGCAAGATCTTCAAGGCGATGCGGGACGCGGTGGGTGACGAGTTGGAAATTGGGATTGGGACGCACGGTCAGTTTACGACGGCGGGAGCGATTCGGGCAGCCAGCATTTTCGAGGAATATCATCCGTTCTGGTTCGAGGAGCCCGTGCCCCCAGAGAATGTGGATGAAATGGCGCGTGTGGCCGCGCAGACGAGCATTCCGATCGCGACGGGGGAGCGACTCGTGACGAAGTATGAATTCACCGAGTTGCTGGAGAAGCAGGCTGCACAGATCATCCAGCTCGATGTGGCACAATGCGGGGGTATTCTGGAATCGAAGAAGATTGCGGCGATTGCGGATGCACACTACGCGATGATTGCACCTCACATGTACGTCGGTCCGGTGGCGGCCGCGGCCGCGGTGCAGTTGGACACGTGTTGCTCGAATTTCATGATTCAGGAATTCAACGCGGGGCCTCTGCACGAGGAAATCTTCCTCGAGCCGATCAGATGTGTCGACGGATTCATTACACCGCCGACGGGGCCGGGGCTGGGTATTGAGTTGGATGAAGATGTGGTGAAGGCGCACGAGGTGAGGTAGAGTTCGATCCGTGATCGAACCGCCCTCGCAGGACGAGGTTAGGGATCATTCTGAGAATTATTAAACGATCTACGGTTGTGAGGGCTCGACTGAAGAGCCTGGCGGAGTCGGATATGAAGACGCCGTTTTGGTGCCCTACTTCAGATGCAATTCCAGTTCCTTGCCCAGGGCTTTTGCTGCTTTTCGTAGTGTAGAGAGCTTAATATCTCCCGCACGGTTTTCAAGTCGTGAGATTGCTGTCTTTTTTGTGTGCATCAGATCAGCGAGTTGCTCTTGAGTCATGCCGGCTTCTTCTCGAGCCCGTTTGAGCAATACACCAATCTCAAACTCTCGGTATCCTTCTTCGAATCCCTGGCACCGCCGCACCGAGTCGGCTGTTCGCAACAGTGTGGCCGTTGCGGACGGTGGTCTGTTCGCGGCCTCACAAAACGGTCAACCTGCTGCGGCTGGATTCCGGCTCCGGAGAGGTGGTTTGGAGCAGCAACCTGTGGGGGTTTCCGCAGCGGTGGGTGGCGACGTCGCCGCTGGCAGCTGACGGCGCGGTGTTCATCGGGGCCAAGGCAGGCCACGGTGCCTTCGACGCGGCGACGGGCGAACTGCAGTGGGAGCTCCGATTGAGCAGCACGCGGGACCTGATGGCCGATCCAATCGGGGACAAGTTCGGCGCCTACCATTCGCTGTTGCCGTTTGAGGATCTGGTCGTGGCGCTGGTTCCCCGACGGTCGGTCATGGCGCTCGACAGGAACACAGGCCGCATTGTCTGGGAGGAACCGATTCCCGGGAGTCAGGACACCTGGGCTGCTCCCATTCTGCACAGCGAGCACATCATCTCGGGCTCGACGCCCGGCCATCTTGTGGCCTTAAGACCGGGATCGGGTGAGGTCGTCTGGAAAGTCGCGGTCCCTTTCGACTACGCGACTGCGTTGACGGGCCACGGCGAGTGCGTGTTCGGGTGCGCCGACGACGGCTCCGCCTTCTGTATCGATGCCGATGGCGGAGAGGTGATATGGCAATACCAGACCGGCGTGGGCCTGCAGGACATGTCACCTCAAACGCGCAACACCAGCGCTGCGTTCGCCGCGCCTGTCGTCTACGAGGGTCGCCTCGTGGTCAGCGGGGTAGACGGTTTTCTCCACCTCCTAAACATGGAAACGGGCCGCAGTATTAGTCAGGTGGCGATGGCGGCGCCGGTGACGGCGGCGCCGACCCTGCTGGGTGACGGACTTGCGGTGGCTACCTGGGACGGAACGTTGCGCCTGTTGGAGCTGTGAGGTGGTCCCTGAGGATGCGCAGAGCTTGACCTCACTGTCATAAAGTTAAGTGGCCACTCGTCAAGCCATAGCTGCAATTGAGTGGCGAAACCTTCGCCCCTGTGCTGAGCACAGGGGCGAGCGCAACGGCTGTTTTGACACAGGGCCCAGTATTCAGAGTGCCCCTAGGACCGGGCCCCGCCACCAACTACCTATCCCTCGTCCTGGTGCTCTGCACGAGGACGCAAGAGAAACCCCACACAGTGTCAGCGTCGCTTGTAGCTGACGGCGTCCCCAGACAATCCCACATCCGTCGAGGTTTATCATGACCGTGGACACCTACAACGTGAGCCACTGGAACGAGGCGACGCACGCGCACGAGCGCTCAATCCTTACAGCGGAGCAGGAATACGCCTTCGATGCGCTCGGGTTTGTCGTGCTGCCGCAGCTCCTCAGCCCGGCCGAGCTGTTGGCGTGCCGCCGCCGCGACAGTACCAGCAGCGACGGCCTGGACGAACTCTGCGGTGAGGGTGGTACCGTCGGGCGCTATGTGCGCGAGCTGTGCGGCGATGGCTTTCGACAGGACGGCCACGCAAGGCACGTCTCCGCCGGCGCCGCAGGAGAGCACGACGAGGCCTCGTTGCCGCTGGAAGGTGGGGTGGACACGCTGGATCGGGCTTACATCAACCTGACGGGGTGGAATGGCCACAACGCCGACGGAGCTTCGCTAAACCGGGCCGGCGGCGCCTGGGAAGAGGTCCGCATCCGGCAGTGCCAGGGTCTGCTGGTGGTCATCGCACTCACGGACTCGGCAGCTGGAGAGTGCCCGCTCGTCGTGGTGCCTTCGTCGCACAAGAGCGGGCTGCCCGCCCCACCGCTGGCGTCCTCCAGCCCCTTCGTTGAGCGCCCGGCGCTGGAAGCCGGCGACGTGTTGCTGTGTGCCGCCAGCACGCTGCACAGCGTCTGCCCGCAGGGTGCCGGCGGTGAGCTGCTCGTGGTGAGTTTCATCTCGAGCTCGGCTCGGCCACAGATGCCACCCGATCAGGAGGACAGGCCGTCCCTGCCTGCGTGGGCGGAAGGGCTGGGCGAGGCCGAGCAAGCCCTGCTGATGGGCGGCGACTCGCGTCGCGTGCTGCTCTCGGACGGTACTGCCACCTGGCTGAGCCCTGCCGACGATGCCGAAGTGGCGCAGAGGGCCTCCTCCGCCCTCGAGCTCGGACACCCAGACGACGCCGCCGAGCGCTGGGCGTTCGACACCCACGGCTACCTGTTGGTTGAGGGTGTCATGGATGATGACTGGATCGATGCGGCCGCGGCGAGCATCGACGCCAACCTCGATCGCATGATGTACCGCGGCGTAGGCGTAGGCGAAGGCGACGGAGACGTGACCCTTGCTGACATCCCCGGCGCGCCGACGATTTCGGGCACGGGCCGGCCGGATCTGAAAGGCTTGTTTCAGCTGCCGGCGCCGCACAATGCGCCTTTCCTCAGAATGCTGGCGCATCCGGCCGTTATCCAGCGTTTGAACTGGATGATTGGAGCCGGTTACCGGGTCACTCAGAACACGGCCCTGTGCCACGTCAAAGGCTCGAGTGGGCAAATGCTGCACTCGGGGAACACCAACCCGACCTGCATCGGCAAGCACTACGAGATGGTGAATGGGCGTGTGCACACGAGGTCAGGCATCAACGTCGCCTGGCAGCTCAGCGACGTCGGGCCCGGCGATGGCGGGTTCGTCGTCGTGCCGGGCAGTCACAAATCCTGCTACCCTCTGCCGCACTCGGTGCGGACCTGCAATGAACGCGCTCCGATCCGCCACGTTCCCATGCGTCGCGGGTCTGTTGTCTTCTTTTTGGGAGGGACGGTCTGTCACGGAGCGTACCGCTGGGAATCTGAGTCACCGAGGCGGACAGCGCTCTTCACGTACGGGCACGACGGGCGGCGCCCTTTTGCATGGCCCGCGAGCATACTGTGAAAAACCGGACCACGGAAAACACGGAATACACGGAAGGGGGAGAGCGCCGAGGCATACAGGCCCTATCAGGGGAGTGGGGTCGAGGTGCGATGGGCACCTCAAAGACAGACCACCCACCTCCGCAGCAGGGCTGCTACGGAGGGCAGGCGGAAAAACAGAATACACCCGTCTTCGCTATCGTCCTCCGCCAAGGCTTTGGACGACAGGCGGCTTCGGCAGGCAGGCGCAGAGCAGCATGGCCGGTTGTGGGCGGACGTGAGCCAACAAGCCCTTGTGGGACATAGGCCTGTAGGATCTGCGCACTCCCGATGTGGCCGTGCATGGGGAAAGGAATCAGCATAGGTCAAAGAATCAGTCACGGCCATTTTGGTCGAACGAAGCGAGCCGCGGCCATGTGTTATCGGTTGTCGCTAGGGTGGTTTCGCCTCCATCAGCCACGCCATAATCCGCGCATCTCGAGCCTGAGGAGTCAGAGCGTTTTACGGACTTTTTCGGCGTCGCTGAAGAGAATCTCGCGCACCTGATCGGTCGCCTTCTCGTGGAACGCGACGGCTTCCGGGTCGAAGTCCCGGGTCGGAACCGGCGTCGGGAGAAAGTGACCGAACCGGTCTTCACCCCGTACCAGTGCGGCACTGTCCCACTCGCCGACGATCTGCTTCGTGTGTGGGGGCATGTAGTGTAGCGAGAGGCCGATTCGACGGTCGTTCGAACGGTTTGGGCTCGACGCATGGGCGAGCCGCCCGTTGTGTAGGGATACTTGACCGGTTTCCAGCGGCATGGCGACGGTCTGCGACTCATCGACTTCTACCGAGATCTCCTGTCCCCGAGTCAGCATATTATCGTCCCTGAATTCGTCCTTATGGGAAAGAAGGTCGCCTTTGTGAGATCCGGGCAGGACGTGCATACAGCCGCTTTCGAGCGTGGCCGGCGAAAGGGCCAGCCATACGGTAATCAGGTCGCTCGTATCGAGACCCCAATAGCGCAGATCTTGATGCCACGAGACGAAGGCTTCGCTTTCCGCCTCTTTAACCCAGAAGAGCGAGTTCCAGCACAGGATATCGGGGCCAATCAGATCCTCGATCGCATCGAGCATCGTGGAATGTCGCATCAGGTCGTCGACCCATTTGAATAGCAGGTGGGACTTGTTCCGCTGCGCTCCCCCAATCGGTTTGCCTTCGTCAGTCTCGAAGCTCTCGAGCAGCGACCTCTTCGCTCTGGCCTCGTCCTCGCTCAGAATTGTGACAGGGAAATAGTACCCATCCCGGTCGAATTGCTCGATGGCGTTCTCACTCAGCAATTTCGGCATAGAGCCCTCCAGTGAATCCGAACGTTATTTCCTGCGCGCTAAGACTGATATAGGACGACACCGACCTACAGCGCGGCGTCCCCTGCAGAAGACCGCAAGCTGTACTGCCCCTCCATATGGGCGTGCCAGTCCATCCCGATCTCGGGCCGCGGCAGGGTCGGTTTGGGCAGCGTTGATGCCCGCTGTGCGACCACTGACGGTAAACCCACCTCGCGCATCAACTTCGCCAGATAGTCCATCCGCACGAGCGTTTCGCTCTGATACAGGCTCATGCCGTCGATCCCGGCCGTGTATTGCCGTGCCGCGAGCGCATACGCTGGCTGCGCCTCGAAGAAGCCGGTACTCTCCTCGACCCGACTTTCGATAAGTCCCATCGACCCGACCCCGCCGATGCACACTTTGCCGTGCTTGTGCGCCACCGTTGCGTGGTATTCGACGTGTAAGTCCAAATCTTCGCGCGTGTTCGGGAACGGGCTCAGCATCAGCCCGTCGACCAGGTCCTCCGCGCACCAGCGCTCGGTGTCCAGACCGTAGGCCACCATCAGCCAACGTGCGTTGTCGGGCACGCGGGCGATAATGGGGCAGCGACGGCCCAGCTCCGCTTCCTGCTTTCGAACGGCCTTGCGTAGCTCGTCCATGAAACCCGTGAGCACATCGGCACGGTACTGGAACCACGTCTCGTAGGCATCGACGTCGTCCGAGTCGATTTCGCGGGGGTCCACGCCCGATTCCGACACGAAGGGCTCGACCAGCGCATGGTGGTAGCGCAGCAACGGCATCTGCCGACAGAAGTCGAGCACCAGGCCGTCGACGCCGATCCGCTGGCACTCCAGCAGAATCTCGATCCGCTCTCTCCGCACCTCCTGCAGCGCGTAGCAGAGCCGGCTGGCATCTTCGTTACCCAGCTTGGTCAGTTCCCTGAACGATGGATTTTCCAGCGCCAAACTCGACGTGACCCCGATCCAGTCCGCCCGGCCGTAATGGCGGTTCATCCCCAGGCGGCCCCACAGCTGTGCCCCGCGGTCGTGGCACTGCCCCAGCGCGTGGCGCAAGGGGCACACCTTGTCCAACACCTTGTGGACGAAGTCCCAGGAGATGCCGCCGATCAGGTCGCCGTTTTCGCACACCCGCGTCACGTTGGGTAATTCGGACCAGTAGTCGATGACCGAGCGCCCCAGGTTCCACACCAGGTGGTCGAAGCCGGCCTGCAGGTGCAGATCGACGCATTCGTCCAGCGCCTCGGGGCCGGGGCACGGCTTGTCGTAGTTGGCGTACCAGCACTGCCACTCCGAGATGCCGAACACCGGCTTTTCGTTGCGGCTTGACTCGCGCACTTCGAGCATTGGATTCATGTCCCCTCTCTCGCGGGCTCACCAGTCAACCGTCTCCGCCGCACGCCACGACGCTCTAGCTCAGTGCCTGTCGCACCGTCGAGAATAATGACCTCGCCCTGAACCATTCGCTCTTGAAGTTTCTTCATGCCTGTGAGAGCTGTACTTTCGTCCTGTCTCCTTGGTTGAAATGGGAGGGCATAATCGTGGGAACAGAGCGTTACGTAAAACGGATTCTGAGCGCCTATCCAGAGCTCGAACACTCACGGTTCTGGAAGCCGAGGGAAGGATACGGCAACGCGTTCGAGCCCGAGCCGTGTGTGCAACGGATTCGGGAAGCCTTCCCGGAGTTCGCGGATGCTGGATATCGGTATATCGAAGGTGGGGACCATCACATATTGCTCATGAACGACCGCACCGCTTTCCGGTTCGTGCAAGACAATGAGATGAAGGACATCATCAGTCTCTTGCGAGAGCAGGCCGTCCTGGAATGTTTGAAGCCCCAACTCGACGTCCCGGTCCCCAACTTCACCCATCGACCGGAATCACCCGACTTCGCCGGCTACGAATGGATCCACGGAGCCAATCTCACCTGGGACAGCTTCCGCGGCTTGTCCGACGCTGCGCGTGCAGATGCGGCCAGGACGTTCGGCACATTCCTCGGAACCATCCACGAATTCAGCGTAG
>Ga0310124_10001101_pt1 | contig 18946 bp, 11 predicted proteins | sample CB11b_AW_Bot5_MG_FD_203507 | JGI IMG/M metagenome (GOLD analysis project Ga0310124, IMG submission 203507) | Marine microbial communities from Western Arctic Ocean, Canada - CB11b_AW_Bot5 | ecosystem: Environmental > Aquatic > Marine > Oceanic | place: Canada: Western Arctic Ocean | collected... | reverse complement strand
AACCCTGGGGGATCTTTGTTTCCGCCTGGGCAACTATCAGGTCGCCATCGATTATTTCAGCAAAGAGGTTGAGAACAGCAAGAAGGTCAAGGAGATCGAGGCCGATGAGACAGGAGGCCTCGCGGATGCCTTCGTGCGAATGGGACGCGTCTACTTTGAGATCGGCGATCTGAAGCAGGCGGATAAATTCTGCAAGCAGGTTCTGATCCTCGCCTCCGAGTTTCAGCTGAAATCGTATGAGGCCGATGGGCTGATGCTGGATGGAAACATCAAGGCTTACCAGCTCGACTGGAATCTCGCGGAGAAGAGCCTCAAGCAGGCGGCTGATTCCTATGGAAAGCTCGGCCATAGAATCCGCCAGGCCTGCGCCCTGCTTGACCTGGCCGAGGCGAAATCCGACCGTGAATATTATGCCGAGGCCCTCAAGCTCGCCTCCAGGGCCCAGGTGATCGCCGAGGATGTAAGGGCTCTCGATCTCCAGGTGCGAGTCCTGACGGTCAAGGGGAACGTTCACAGGCACCTCAAGGGTGGAAATCCCGAAAAGGTTCGCGAGCAGCTCGGCAAGGCGATCGAGCTGAGCCAGAGGCTGAGCGATATCAGGGTTCTCTTCGATCTTTACTACGCGCTGGCAAAGGTCCATCACACCGACCGTGAGTTTTCCGAGGCCTCGACCTATTACGGTAAGGCGGATGCGATCATCAAGCGGATCACTGAGCAGATGCCCGAGGAGCTGCGCTCCAGGTTCTCCGATGATCCCAGGCGTAAGATCTTCGCGGAGGATTTTCTCCGCTTTCAGAAGGAATCCGAGGCCAAGGGATCGACTCGCGAGAGCCGTGACCGGACGACATCCCACGGAGATCTCAGGGAGCGTCCGGTGGGCTCCGATGATTACAAGGGCTTGCTGGAAAGAGTACTCTCCGTCAATAGCCGGATGAACCAGCTGGACTTCCACCAGGGCTGTCTTGACGAGGCCCTGGAGCTGACCGGGGCCGAGCGCGGTCTCATCATGGTGGTCAATGATCGTCAATACGAGACCGTAGCTTCAGAAGGCTTTGGAGATGACTTCTCCGTGCATCCAGAGGCCTCTTCCGCGAGCCAGCTTGCCGAAGAGACCATTCGCCGCGGTCGTGGATCTTACAGCAGCGGCGGTGACGATGAAGCTCACGGCAAGATGAGGCCCCTCAAGGTCCTGCAGGACCGCTCCGTTCTCGTGATTCCCCTGAAGACGGAGGACAGGGTTCTCGGCAGCATCTATCTCGACCGGCTGAACTCTCTGGGCTCTTTTACTCCCAGGCACCAGGTGCTGCTGGAGGCCTACGCTCTCCAGGTCGCCGTCGTTTTTCAGAACCGCCGCCAGCTTGATGTGGCGATCCGTGAGCCGGTCACGGGGTTTTATACGCCCAGCTACTTCCTTGACCGGCTCCGGGATGAATACAGGCTCTTCAATCTGCATGACAAGTCCTTCTGCCTGGCGGGCTTCTATCTTCCCGTGCTTGAAGATTCCGTCGGGGAGACCCAGAGCGGTCTCGGGGACAAGCTGGCAAAAGAGATCGCCTCGGTCGCCAGCGGAGCGATCGTTTGCTGGGGTAACCCGGTTCTCTACCTGCTCTTTCGGGATACAGATCTGGGTGTCGCTGAGCAATACACCATCAGGGTGCAGGAGAGGCTGCAGAACCTGCTCGGCGAGGATGTTCCCTACGAGGCGCTACCGGTCGAGCGCCGCTACCAGCTGGGTTCGGATATTTATTTTGACCTGCGCCGCAAGCTGCTTCCCGAAGAGTGCGATCACAAGACGCTCACGGATCTCCGTCAGATCCTCGCCAAGGATGTAAAGCTCAAGGAGGCCAAGAGAATCCTGGAGCGCCAGATCATCGAGAGTACCCTGCGCAAGACCAATGGCAACATCACCCATGCCGCGCGGGAGCTGGGAATCCATCGTCCCCAGCTCTCTAACTATCTGAAGAAATACGGGCTGAACAAAGAGCGCTTCGAGAGCTCGATTGACACCTCTCGTATTTCCCCGATAGAGAACTGAGAGAGTGTCCTTCAGTCTTCTCCCGGGTCCTGCCCGGGAAATAAGGAGTTGAGATCTTCCTCACCGGGCTGGCCGCCGAATTCGGAGAGCTCAAAGGCCTCGGCGAAGGTGACCTCCACGCCGCGCGCGCTTCCATAGGTCTCGACCAGCCGCTGGCGGCAGGATTCGGCCGGACGCTCGAGGATCTCACCCCAGGTGTTCTGCAGCCACAGAAGACGCTCACCGGTCTCGGTGGGGACGCCCTCTGTTCCAGGCCTCATATTGTAGGCAAGCCATTCGTAGAATTGGGATTCGTGACAGTCGAGCGCTCGCCATTTGCGTTCGGCTACAGAGTCAATATCGACGGCCACGTCAGCTCTGAAGGGCGCGGGCCGGGTGAATTCATCGAAGAGGTAGGCGATCACCGGGTTGGTTTCAAGATGGGGGACCTCGGGGCAGACGAGGGGAACGGTTACCATGTAGGCGGCATCCTGCACCAGGATCGAGGTGTAGCGGTGGTCGGGGTGGTAATCGTTTGGCCGGTGGGTGAGGATCAGGTCGGGGGCGAGCTCCCGCACTTTGCGGATGAGGTCCAGGCGGTTCTCGAGGCTCGGAACCAGGCAGCCGTCATCGTGATCCAGGATCTCGTAGCTCACCTTGAGCACGCGAGCCGCCCGCTCGGCCTCCTCTCGTCGGCGTTTCTCAAGCTTGTCCGGGGCCTCCCGGTGATGTCCGGCGTTGCCATTGGTCATTGAGATGAAGGTGACCTGGTCGCCGCGGTCGCTCCAGAGCGCGGCGCAGCCTCCGGCATAGATGTCGCAATCATCCGGGTGGGCGCCGATAACGAGGATCTTTTTCATGATGATCTGGATACCGTGGTAAAAGCCTTTAAGAATATGGCAGCCATGATACCAGTAGACCGGTTTGAGCCGGCACCACTTTACCAGCCGAGCGTCTATCCCGGATTGAGCCCGGCGGAATCATTCCTCCACCTTGGTGATACCATCGAGCTCCTGGGGAAAGACCTCGGCCCTGGCCGGCTGGAGCGTGAGCTATCCGCGCGCGGCCGCAGGGCGCTTGGCGAGCGCCAGGCGGTTCTCTGCAGCGGTTCCAACGCCTGCCCGGCCCAGGTCCGGGCGAAGCTTGCCGGTCTCCCCGGGGACTTGTGTGTGCCCTTTCTTCTTGTCGAGATGGAAGGCGCGGCGCCTGTTTTCGCGGCCCACGCCTCAAGCTATGGTGTCATCCCGGCGACGCTCGATGATGTGGGCGTTTCATCCCGCTGTCATCTTGCCTATTTCACCGAGCGACAGCTCACCCGGGTGAATGCCAGCGAGGGATCATGGTACGAGCTCTGCCGCATCGAGGGCCTTCGGCTCGACTGGAACGGCATCGAGCTTGAAGACTCGCCCCTGGCGTATCTTGCGAAGAGCGGGGTGCTCTGTCTCGATGGGGCTCCCGCTCAGCTCGCGCGCTACGACCAGCGGTCCCTGCTGGAGAGCCTGTTCAAGGAGCTTGGGTCCGACCGCCCCCTGGGCGAGCTGAAGGATCTTTTCTCTTCGCCAGAAGGGCTCTACAGAAACCTGAGGGACGAGGTCCTCCGGGCGGGTCTCTGGCGTCCGCATCGGTTGGCCCAGGCCCCCATCAGCTGACGCGAGAAGCTCAGCGGGCTCCCAGCTTTTCAAGACAGCCCAGCAGCCAGCGGTATTCCCGCGAGATGCCGTTGATGAGCTTTTCTCTTCTCTTTTTCCCACCGGCGAGAATGGGCCAGGTGTAGGTTTCGAAGACGAGATGGGAGCAGGTGCGTTTCTTGACCACCTCGCGCAGCGCCAGCTCGGTATCATCACGGGTCGTGTACAGGCGGCGGTACCTCTTGAGATAGAGCGGTACGTGGAAATGAGAGCGCAGCTCGGCAACGTCAGGGTGCTCTCCCCTGGTGAGCCGCCTCGGCAGCTGGCCGAGGTCGGTGCCTCTCCAGGTGGCCCGCCCGGCCTTGTCGGCGCCGCAGAACTGGTGGAAGTATTTTGGTTCGTCCATTCCCCGGAGGTCCTTGAAGGCTTCCGGGGAGCGGTAGGGATTCCTGAGAGCGACCGCGTTGGTTACGTGGACCTTGCCAAGCTCGAGGCCGGCCTTCTGCAGCCGGCGGAGGTTCGAGACCTGGCCTTCGAATAGAACCGAGAGATGGCAGGTGTCGATATTGACGGTAAAGACTCTCCTGAGATCTTCCTCGATTCGGCTCTTCGTCCCTCTCTTCTTCCAGCGCCGCAGAGCGAGCGGGCAGAGGTATTCTTCGAAGAAGGAGATGACATCTGCGGCTGTTTCGAAGGTCGTCTCCGGCTCAGGCTCAACGGCTAGCACCATGGCCCTGCCGGTCGCCGCCTCGATCTCGAGGAAGGTTTGCAGGGTGCTGAGGTAGTTGGCGGCAAGCTTCCTGAAGACGGCAGGTGTGTGGCCGTGCCCCCGGAAACATCCTCCGAGAGTGCTGATCGAGATCTTGATTCCCTCCGGAGCGATCTCGTCGACGATGCGACCGATCTTCGATGTCCAGTTCGCCCGCTGCGGGCTTCCCCAGGATGGCTGGTAGACGGTCTCCTTGACTCTTCGCGCATGAAAATCGCCGAGAGGATAGGCGTTTACTGAGAAGAGGACCAGGCCGGACTCCTCCAGGTAATCTCGAAATTCCAGCCGCGCCTTCCGGGTCGCGAGATCCTTTGCCGAGCCGATTCCGAGCCGCAGCTCGAGGCCGCAGGGCTCGGATCCGAAGACGCGCTTACGAATTGGGATGGTGTATTCTTCCAGGGAGCGGTAGACCGCCTTCATGTCTTCGCCCGGATGGACATTCGTGCTGTAGCCGAGCTGGAGCGGGTGTTGTTTTCTGTGGGCACTGGTCATGGTGTGAAGAGAGGCTTCCAGCTTCTCGTCCTATCGGTCATCGCGTCAGAATTCACAGGTCCCCTGATTTTACCTGGAAGCGATTCTGGCGCAAGCGGGGCGCTTTATTTCCTGCCGGGGCTTTTCGAATAGTCTCTGGAAAGCGGTCGTCAAACAAGAAGACGCCTATCCAGCAGTTTTTTGGGGGATAGAAGGGGTTGCGAATATTTTCCAATTGCTCAATCAGATGCCGGATTGGGTCGATAATGTGAGAGTGAGCCATATTTTCCGGAGCAGCTCGTATGAAGACGGTCCTTGTTACTGGAGGGGCGGGTTTTATCGGTAGTAACCTGGTTCGGCTGATCCTCGCCGAGGAGCCGGACACCAGGGTGCTCACCTTCGACCTTCTTACCTACGCGGGAAACCTCGACAATCTCAGGAATTGTCTCGAGGATCCACGGCATGATTTTGTCCGGGGAGATATCTGTGACCGCGAGGCCGTCACGGCGGTGCTTGGCTCAGGGAACATATCCGAGGTCATCCATCTCGCCGCCGAGAGTCACGTTGACCGCTCGATTCTCGGTCCGCGGGGATTCGCCGAGACGAATGTTCTCGGTACGGTCGTTCTTCTCGAGGCCGCGCGCGAGGCGGGCATCGAGCGATTCGTCCAGGTCTCTACCGACGAGGTCTACGGGTCACTGGGCTCCGATGGCAGCTTCAGGGAGGAGAGTCCCCTCGCTCCCAGCTCACCCTATAGCGCCTCGAAGGCCGCGGCGGATCATTTCGTCGAGGCCTTCGGCCGCACCTTCGGAATGGAAGTTCTCATCACCCGGTGTTCGAACAACTACGGTCCCTGCCAGTTTCCGGAGAAGCTCATTCCCCTGATGATTCGCAATGCCATGAATGATGAGCCCCTGCCGGTTTACGGAGATGGCCTCCAGGTCCGTGACTGGATTCACGTGAGTGATCATTCAAGCGCTCTTCTTGCTGTGCTGAGGGGCGGGCGGCCCGGTGAGATCTATAATATAGGCGGCGGCAATGAGAGAACGAATCTCGAAGTGGTCCGCTCGGTGCTCCGGCTTCTCGGTAAGCCGGAGAGCCTCATCAGCCATATTGATGATCGGCCGGGTCATGACCGGCGCTATGCGATGGATGCCTCAAAGATCCAGGCCGAGCTTGGCTGGCAGGCCGGGGTGCGGTTTGAGCAGGGCCTTGAAGACACGATTCAATGGTATATGGACAACGCCGGATGGCTCGATTCGGTTGCCACCGGCGAATACAGGGATTTTTACTCGGCCTGGTATTCAGGCGGCAGGACGACAGGATAAGGCTGTCAGGCGCTTTTATTTACCTCTTCCATAAGGAATTAGGGCCATTGCGGCTTCCTGTTACAATCAGGTATCGATGAAGAAAAGATCACTTCTTTCCAGGTTTTTCCGACGCGAGAGGCAGATACCTTTTTCCATCAAGAGCGTTCTGTCTTTCTACCTGAGCCTGATGGGCCGCTATTGGTACCTGCTGGCCTTCATGTCGATATTTACCCTGTTCTACAGCGCGATCACGGCGCTGCGGCTGGGCTTCATCTCGATCGTGGTCGATGGCCTGCCGACGGGGGATGAAAGCGCGGGACAATTCGCCAAGTATCTCATCATGCTGTGGGATTGGGGCCTGCCGCAGGTGAAACGAACAGACAATAACCTGCTGGTCTTTCTCGGCGCGATGATCTGTTCAATAGGTCTCTGCGCGGCGGCGTTTTATTATCTCAAGGAGATGATCGCCCAGCGGATGGTCGTTCATATGCTCGTCGATACCCGCAAGGCGCTCTTTCGGCACCTGGCCGGCCAGTCGGTCTCGTTCTTTCACAAGAGACGCTCCGGAGACCTGCTGTCGCGTGTGACCAACGACGTCTCGATTGTTCAGGAATCGCTGCTGGGAATCTTTACGGCGATGCTCCAGCAGCCCTTCCTGATGGTCGCCTATATGGTGACAGCCTACCTGGCCAACAGTCTGCTCTTCTGGTGCACGATCCCGGCATATTTCTTTATCATCTATCCCGTCATGAGGGCGAGCCGCAAGGTCCTGCGTCACAGCCGCAAGAGGCAGAAGAAGCTCGGCCTGATCACAGATGCCCTTCAGCAGCTCTTCGGCGGCATCCGGATCGTCAAGGCCTTCGGCATGGAGGAACGTGAGCTGGCTGAGTTCGGAGAGAAGAACCGTGAGTTCAAGAGCTCGTTCCTCAAGAGCAAGAAGGCCAGGGTGGTCGGACGCACGGTGCAGGAGCTGCTTTTCAACCTCGCGCTTGCCGGGCTGCTGATTGGAGGGAGCTTCCTCATCACCAGCGGGACCCTCACGATCGGAGATTTCTGCGGCTTCTGCATGGCTCTCATCATGCTCTTCCAGCCGGTTAAGAAGATGTCCCAGTCCTGGAACGCCGTCACGGAGGCTCGCCCTGGGGTCGAGCGTGTCCTCGAGGTCCTTAACGAGACGCCGGAGATTCGCGATGTGAGTGACGCGGTCGCCTTTCCAGAGCGCTTTGAAAAGATCAACTTTTCCGGTGTCGGCTTTACCTACCGTTCGGCCTCTGCGGGACCGGAATCTGCGGGTCACCTCTCGGCCGCGCTCAAGGATATCGACCTCGAGGTCAAGGAGGGGCAGGTCGTCGCCCTCGTTGGCCCAAGCGGCAGCGGCAAGACGACCTTTGTCGATCTCGTCGCTCGCTTTTACGATCCGACCGAGGGCGGGATCATCGTCGATGGAGTGGACATTCGCGACTTCCAGCACGCGTCCTACCTCGAGAATATCGCCATCGTTTCCCAGGAACCGTTCCTCTTCAATACCTCCATCATGGAGAATATCCGCTATGGCCGTGATTCGGCTACCGACGAGGAGGTGATGCAGGCGGCGAAGGTGGCGAACGCGCACGAGTTCATCATGCTGCAGGAAGATGGTTACGAGACCGAGAGCGGCGATCGCGGAATGAAGCTTTCAGGAGGTCAGCGCCAGCGTCTCACGATCGCCCGGGCTATGTTGAAGGACGCGCCGATACTCATTCTCGATGAAGCGACCTCCGCTCTCGACAGCGAGTCGGAGAAGGAGGTGCAGGCGGGCATCAACAACCTCATGCAGCGCCGGACCACCTTCGTCATCGCTCACCGTCTCTCGACGGTCACGGGGGCTGACAAGATTGTCGTTCTGGACAATGGGCGCCTCATGGAGACAGGCACCCATGAGGAGCTGCTCAAGCGCGAGGGCAGGTACCATCGCCTCTATACCTCGCAGAACCCGGATTATGCCCTCGACAGGCCGTCCCCGATCTCTGCCGGCACGGAGCCTTCCTCGGCCACGGTGGCGCCCGGAGCTGAGCAGGAGGAAGGGACTCGGTCCTGAGAGCAGGGTCTCTTTCTAAAGCCCGGCCTTTTTCTAAAGGTTGTTGAGGATGTCTTCCATCTCGTCGAATACCCGGTGGATCTCCCCATCGGTGATGATGTAGGGCGGCAGGAAATAGAGGACGTTGCCCAGTGGCCTGAGGAGTATGTCCCTCTTGAGGAACTCGGCAGCGAGTCTCGGTCCGATGGAGTCGAGGTAGCCGCCGCCTTCAGCGTTCTCCGGTTCGACATCGAGAGCGGCAAGGGTGCCGATGCAGCGCGTATTGCTGACTGGGGGGAGGTCTTCAAGCCTCCGCAGACGCTGGCTGAAGAGCTCCTCGATCTCGGCGATCCTCGGGAGGATTTTCTCTTCTTCGAAGATGTCGAGGTTCTCCAGGGCGATGGCGCAGGCCAGCGCGTTGGCCGTATAGGAGTGACCGTGAAAGAAGGTCTTTCCCCTGTCCTCGCTGAGGAACGAATCGTAGATCTTGTCGGTTGAGAGCGTAGCGGCCAGCGGCATGTAGCCGGCTGTGAGCGCCTTTGAGAGGCAGATGATGTCGGGGACGATCGGCCCGTGTTCGCAGGCGAAGAGAGGGCCGGTACGGCCGAAGCCGGTGAAGACCTCGTCGGCTATCAGGATCGTGCCGTGACGATCGCAGAGGTCCCGAATCTCGACCAGGCTGGCCGAAGGCCACACGATCATTCCCCCGGCCCCCTGCAGTTTCGGTTCGATGATGACGGCCGCGACCTTGTCTCCTTCGCGCTTGAGTATCTCCTCGAGGCTTCCGTCTCCCCCAGCCTCGAGGCTGGCGGCGGGCGCGCTATCGCGGGAGTCCTTTCGGACGCAGCTGAAGTGACGTGTCGGGAAGAAGAAGGGCGAGAAGTTGGCGTGGAATACCGGGGAGCCTCCAACCGCCATGGTTCCGAAGGTGTCGCCATGGTAGGCGTTGGTCATCGAGACGAAGAGGGTCCGGTCTTCCTGCCCCTGGTTTCTCCAGTATTGGGCGGCCATCTTCAGAGCGACCTCTACGGCGGTGGAGCCATCGTCGGAATAGAAGCAGTGGTCGAGCTCGCCGGGGGTGATGGCCGCGAGCCTGGCGGCGAGTTCCGCCGCTCCCGGGTGGGTCGCCCCGGCGAAGATAACCTGCTGAAGCTTTTCCGCCTGGCGGGCAAGGGCCCGGTTTAGCCGCGGGTTGGAGTGCCCGAGCGAGTTTACCCACCAGGAGGAGATTCCATCCAGGATTTGCTTCCCCTCGGAGGTGTAGAGATAGACACCCTCAGCGCGCTCGATTCCAAGCGGCGGCGGGGCGGTGAGCATCTGGGTATAGGGATGCCATGCGTGGGCTCGGTCGGCTTCTTTCCAATCTGTCATGGACCGGAGGATACCTGCGCGCGGAGGTTTTTTTCATCAATATTCCGGGTCGACTCTTCGGCAGCTCCTCCTGAAGACGCGGTTTCTCACGCCTCGAAGTAGCGTTTGAGCCGTCCCCTCGTATCAAATTTTCGGGCGGCCCTTTCGATCGAGGCTCGGCCCAGCCGAGGCAGCCACTCGAGCTCGGCGGTTACCTTGACGTCTCCATATTTCTCGATGGCGGCCTTGTTCTCCTTGTCCCTGGGGCCGACCATGACGACCCCCGCGAGCTCCAGCTTTCGTTTGCGGAGCGCCTCGAGGCTCAGCAGGGTGTGGTTGATGGTTCCCAGTCCGCTTCTCGCAACCAGCAGGCAGGGCAGGTGCATGTCCTGGAGCAGGTGGGAGAGAAGGTAGCCCTGGTCCGTGATCGGCACGTGGAGGCCCCCGATACCCTCGACTACCAGGTTGCGGCGGGGATCATCGAGGGCATGCTGCACAAGCTTTCCGAGGATCAACTCGGGGTCGATCGGTCTGGACGCGAGGCGTGCCGCGAGATGGGGTGAGACCGGAGGATCATAGAGGTAGGCCTCCTCGAGCACCTCGACCCGGTGACCGACCCATCTGCGGACCAGCCCGGTGTCGGTGTCGCCATCGGCGCCGGTGGCCAGCGGTTTCCAGTACGCCAGCCTGCGCCGCCGGGCGTAGCGGGCCAGCACAACGGCGCTCACAACCGTCTTCCCGACCTCGGTATCCGTCCCGACGACAACCAGGCTCATATCGTCTCCTTCCGGGCGAGGAGCTCGAGCAGCGCCGCGGCCAGCCTGTCGATGTCGCCTTCGCTATGGTCTGCATGTACGGAAATTCTCAGCCGTGAGCTTCCTGGAGCGACGGTCGGGGGGCGTATGGCGCGGACATCGAGTCCGGCCTGCTGGAGCCGGTCGGCGGCCTCCAGAGCGTCCTCGTTGCCGCCTACGATCACCGGCACGATGGGGCCGCTGCTGCCTGAGCAGTCCAGTCCGCCGACGGCCAGGGCATCCCGAAGTTTCCGGGCCAGCGAGTGAACACGAGCGCGGGGCCCAGGGTCGGCGCAGAGCTCGAGCCCCGCCGCCATCATTGCCAGCAGGAGGGGTGGTGTCGCCGTGGTGAAGATGAAGGGTCTCGAGCGGTTGACGAGCCACTTTACCAGGGTGTTCGAGCCGGCGACAAAGGCGCCGAAGCCGCCGAGGGCCTTGCCGAAGGTCGAGACGATGGCGGCGCAGCGCCCCTCGATGCCGTATTCTTCCGCGAGCCCGGAGCCGCGTTCGGATCCGAAAAGGCCGGTGGCATGAGCGTCGTCGACCAGAAGCGAGGCGGAATATTCTTCGGCCAGGGCCGCGTAGCGCTCCAGCTGCGCGATGTCTCCATCCATGCTGAAGTAGCTCTCGGTCACGATGAAGGTCCTGCCGCCAGGGTGTGGGCGCGCCAGTTTCCGCTCCAGGGCGTCAATGTCCAGGTGCGGGAAGATGTGCTTCCGGGCTCCGCTGAGGCGAAGGCCGTCGATGATGCTGGCGTGGTTGAGTTCATCGGAGAGAACCCTGTCCTGGGGGCCCAGCAGCGAGGTCAGCAGGCCGAGGTTGGCCTGGTAGCCGGTTGGAAAGATGAGGGCAGCCTCGGTGCCCTTGAACGCGGCGAGTTTTTTCTCGAGCTCGAGGTGGGCCGGGCGAGTTCCGCGCAGCAGCCGCGAGGCCGGGGCGGACAGGATTTTTTCATCCAGCCCCGCGCGGATCCTCTCCCTGAATCCCTCCGCGGTTGAGAATCCAAGGTAGTCATTCGAGGTGAAATCGACCCCTCCTCCCGGCTGGAGAGTTCTTGCGAGCCCCTTCGCTTCAATTTTTTCCAGGGCGTCTTGGAGGGACCTTTCGAGGTCGCTCATGACTCGCCGGCGACGGGCGCGGCGGAGTCCCTGCGCGGGCGCATTCCAAGGCTCTCGAGAAGTTTCTCATCTTCATTTTTGCTCGGGTTGGCCGCGGTCAGGAGCGTCTCGCCGGCGAAGATGGAGTTGGCGCCGGCGAGGAAGCAGAGCGCCTGGGCCTCGGTCGACATGTCGATCCGCCCGGCGCTGAGGCGGACCATGGAGCCCGGCATCATGATGCGTGCGCAGGCAATCGTGCGAACCATCTCAAGGGCCTCGATGGGCTCCTGCTTTTCCAGCGGCGTGCCCTCGATCGCCATGAGCGCGTTGATCGGTACGCTCTCGGGATGGGGGGCGAGCTCGGAGAGCACGCAGAGCATCTCCAGCCGGTCGGAGATGCTCTCTCCCATGCCGATGATTCCTCCAGAGCAGACGGTGATGCCGGCGCTGCGAACATTCCTGATCGTGTCGAGCCTGTCCTGGTAGGTCCTGGTGGTGATGATCTTATCGTAGTATTCCGGACCCGTGTCGAGGTTGTGGTTGTAGGCGCTCAGGCCGGCCTCGGCGAGCCGCTCAGCCTGCTCCGGAGTGATCATTCCGAGTGTGCAGCAGGCCTCCATGCCGAGCTCCCGTACGCCGGTGACCATCTCGAGAACCTTGTCGAAGTCTTCACCATCGGAGACCTCCCGCCATGCGGCGCCCATGCAGAAGCGGCTTGCGCCGTTGGCATGTGCTTCCCTCGCCGCGCTGAGGACCTGGTCTACCGCCAGCAGAGGTTCGCGCTCAACCGCGGCCTCGTGGTGGGCGCTCTGGGGGCAATAGGCGCAATCTTCCGCGCAGCCGCCTGTCTTGATGCTCAGGAGACTGCAGATCTGAACCTCGCAGGGGTTGTGAAACGCGCGATGGACCGTCTGGGCCTGGAAAAGAAGCTCAGGGAGGGCCTGTTCGTAGAGCTTCCGGGCCTCCTCCAGGGTCCAGTCATGACGCGTAGAGGGTCGATCTTCTTTCATATTTTCATGCCTCGTGGGGGCAGGTTAGCCCATAGGAAGCCGCAAAGCAGTTACCATTTTGGCCTTTTTGTACCCTTCAGATAAACCCCCCGGGTGCCGATAACCGAAGAGGAGGGAAGCGTATGATGCGTGAAACAAAATCGGCACCAAGGCTGCACCGATCGATCTGGTATATGGGCGCCAAGTCCCGCCTGATCCCGGGTTTTCTCGAGCGGGTGCTGGCTGATGAGCTGCCTCCCGGCGGTACCTTTGTCGATCTCATGAGTGGCAGCGGCGTCGTCAGCGCCTGGTGCGCCGGCATGTACCGGGTCATCTCAAACGATGTGCAGAGCTATTCCGCCGTGATCGCCCGCAGTCTCATCGGCCATTCTCCCAGCACCCGGGATGATTTTCTCTCAGCGCTCGATCCTGAGGCCGATCTCTCGCGGGTCTACGAGGAGAACTATGCCCGGCTGGCGGAGTATTACGGAGCCGCTCTCGAAGAGGAGGCCGGCTTCCTGGACGTCTATGAAAGAGGACGGGCAGATGAAGCCTGGGCGGCAGGATACAGGGAGTACCTCCACGCGTCCGCGGCGCTCTATCCGGGAGTCGCAGGGGCGAGTATAGCCGAGCCTTTTCGAAGCGCCCGGCCCCTGCTGAGCGACAGGGGGTCTGCAGCGGGAAATCCGGCCTGCCTCGCGACCACCTACTACTCAAATGTATACTTCGGCCTTCACCAAGCCCTGCAGCTCGATTCGCTCAGGGCGGCTATCGACGCCGTCGATGAGCGGGACCCCTGGCGTGAGCTCAAACAGACTCATTACCTGAGCGCTCTGCTGCACGCGGCCTCCGTCTCCACCTCGGGCACCAGTCACTTCGCCCAGCCCCGCCATCTTGCCAAGGATAGCGAGCTGCAGGCGATGGCCAAGCGCCGGCTGACGGACATCCGGGAGTCGCTGCTCGAGTACAGCGCCGCGATCTCCCAGACCGTTCGAGAGACGGTATTTACCGAGGGAAACCAGGTCTTCAACTCGGATTACCGCGAGCTCCTCGATGAGGATGGTGTCTTTCAGCTTCCCGAGGGTCCCGGTCTGGTCTATCTCGATCCGCCCTATACGGCTGACAATTACTCGAGGTTCTACCATGTGCTCGAGGTGCTCACGCGCTATGACTACCCCGAGTTGAAGCGAGGCCGCAGCGGTGAGATCCTGCGGGGCCGCTACCCGGTGCTCGCCCATCGCTTCCGCTCGGACTTCTGCAGCCCGGCGAAGGTAGAGGGCGAGTTTCGGATGGTCCTGCGGGCCGTCGCTGCCAGCGGGGCCAAGCTGGTGATCAGCTACTCTTCACCAACCGGTCTGTTGCTGAAGGAGTTCGTCCGCCAGGATTCGAGCGAGCCGCTCGAGAGGTTGAGGCGGCTGTGTGGAGAGTTCTTCGAGGGGGTCGAGATCCTGAAGCGGCCGACGATGCACTCCGGCCAGGGAGATTCGAATATCGCCATCGATGAGCTGCTGGTGGTCTGCCGCCGGCCTCACTCGCGCAGCCGGGCCTCGTAGCCTGCCGCTTCGAGCTCTTCAAGAGCCTGCAGGGCCTGCTCGCGCGTGCCAAAGGCTATTCGGACACTCCCGGTTTCTCCTTCACGGACCTTGACGACGCTCATGTCCTTGATGTTGAGACCCTTGCTGTAGAGGTGTCCGGATATGTCGGCGATCATTCCGGGGCGGTCTTCAACGACCACCCGGAGATCCCAGAGCCGTGTGAGGAAGCCCTTGGTGTCCCGGGGAAGAGCCGAGCGCGTCTCGCGCGCCTTTTCGAAGCTCTGCTCGAGGTCTTCGATCTCGAAGTCCTCGATTCTCGCTGAGAGTCGCCGGTTGAATTTTTCCAGGAGGCCGCGAATTTCCGCTGTATTGCTGGAGAGAATGTCCTTCCAGATAGCGAAGGGGCTTGAGGCGATTCTAGTCATGTCCCGAAAGCCCCCAGCGGCCAGGTGAACCGCTTTTTCGCTGTCATCACCGAGCTCATCGAGGGAGTTGACCAACTCGACTGCCAGGATCTGCGGCAGGTGGCTGATGGCGGCGGCGATCAGATCGTGCTTCTGCGACCTCAGCACGATCACGCGGGCTCCGGTGAGCGAGATGAAGGCGCCGAGCTTCTGGACCTCGGGAGCTTCTTCATCGCCAGGCGGGGTGAGAACGTAGATGGCGTTTTCAAAGAGAAGAGGGTCAGAGGCCTGGACTCCCCGCTCCTCGCTCCCTGCGAGAGGATGTCCGCCAATAAAATGAACGGTTTCGGGGAGCGCCCTCGCGGCGGTCTCCATGATCTCGCGCTTGGTGCTGCCAACGTCCGTGATGACCGTTCCGTCGCTGAGGTCCTTGCCCATCTTCCCGAGCTCTTCGATCAACTCGATGATCCTGTTGATCGGCGTTGCCAGGATGATGAGCTCGGATTGCGCCGCGGCCTCACCCAGTCGTTCATAGGGGAAGCCTTCATCGATCAGGCCCTTGCGAAGGGCCTCTTCGATCGGTTTGGGCCGGCTGATACCGAGGATCCGGCCCTGGAAGCCGCGCTTGCGCAGGGCCATGGCGAAGGATCCGCCGATCAGGCCGACGCCGACGATGGTGATGGTTTGGTAGTTTTTTATTCCAGGCATGACAGGTATTCCCAGCCGGGGAGTCTACAGCCACGTTGGCGCGGATGGAAGAAAATGGCGATGCCTGTTCCGGATCCTCTGCCGGGGGGAGGGCTCAACTCAGCAGGGGGCCGTCGAGACCTTTTTCGTCCAGCGGTTTCTCGAAACGAATGGAGTATTGGCCAGGAGCTTTGCGGGCAATGACCCTGGCGCGGATCTTCGTATCCGACTCAGCGAGAACGACCTTGAGATCCTGTCCGGGGAACAGGTTCTGCTTCGTGGAGACCATGGCGCCGTTGCGGCTGACGTTAACAACCATGGCCTCGATGATCTCGTCCTGCCTGAGGATGGATGCTCGAAGCCTGGGCCGGCCTGTTTTGCCGGTGCCGGCATTGGCCAGCAGCTCGATTCCCCCGTCCTGGTTCATTCGGATCAGGTCCCCGGTCCTGATACTGCTGGTGGCGCCCTCGACGCCAACGATTGCCGGAACGTTGATCTCCCTGGCGAGGATCGCGGCATGGCTGAGCCGTCCGCCGACCTCGGTGATCAGGCCGGCCGCACGGCTGAAGACGGGGGTCCAGGATGGATCGGTAAATCTTGCGACCAGGATTTCTCCATCCTTGAACGATTCTATCTCCGATGGACTGTTCAGTACGCGGGCGGCTCCCAGCGCCCAGCTGTCACCAGCAACGACCAGGCCCTTGAGGTCGGCGGAGCTGGTTCGGAGCTGTTCGGATACCGGGGTGGGATCGAGCTTCTCGAGATCGACAATGGTGAGCTTCGTCTTCAGGGTGATCTCCGAGAAAAGCTCGCCTTCTTTCAGGCGCTCCTCGGCGAGGGTTCGCAGCGAGGCGCAGGGGGCAGCGGCATCGATGCCGTCGAGCTCTTCAAGCTTAAGCTGGAAGATCTTTCCATCCAGCTCGAGGCGGCCGTCGAGCTCGAGCAGCAACCGGCGCAGGAGCGCGAACTCGCGCAGGCAGTGATGCTTCGCCTCCTCCTTGAGGCTCTGGAACTGGCTGGCCCGCTCGGCGGCTATCGATGCGATGGAAGATGATGCAGCCTGGGTCTGGTCCCTGGCGGTGACGGGGGAGAGGTCTTCGCTGGAGGCCATCTCCACCAGGCCAGCGAGCAGCTCCGGGTCTTCATTGTAGCGCGGGCTCGAGAGCTCATAGTCATGGATGGATCGATGGCCGTAGAGCTCGATGAAATCGGCGGAATCGCGTTCGCCGCGTTTGATCGCGGGAAGCAGCTCAAGGGCTCGCCGGACGATGGTTCGCGGACCTTCTGGAAGCACCGGGACCTTGCCGCGGATCGCGCGCTCAGCCGAGCGCATGTAGAAATCCGCCGCGATGTTGATCAGCTCGACCTGGACATGCGTTCGCGTCCGGAGGTTCTCGCGCCACTGCCTGGAGAGCTCCAGCAGCTCTGATGTCTCGAGCCTGGAGAGATCGATGGCTTCGCGAATCTTGAGTTCACGCAGGTATCCGGGGAGGAAGGCCTCCTGGTAGTTCTGCTTGAGCTTCCAGGCATCCCGGGTGAGACGGAAGGAGGCGATGAGACCGGGTCCGCTTGCCGAGCGCCTCTTTTCCACCGAGCGGTTGATATAGAGGTGTCCGAAGGCCGAGACCAGCAGCTCGGGCCCCTCTTCCTCCGCCTCGTAGGGGATGCCGAGGATTCTGCAGGCAAGGTCTGTGCTGCCGCCCGGCTCCCAAAGCGATTGCATGAGGGAGAGGCTCAGGGGGGTAGGCCGGGGGAGCAGCTCGGACAGTTCGTTCTGGTAGAGAGCCATTCCGGATTCTTCCGGGGCTCCACTTTCGACAGCCAGCTCGAGCAGGCGCCTGCGCTCGATCTCGAAGGCGGCCTGTGGCTTGCCTTCATGGTCGTTTGAGAGCCGAGTGGTTACGTCGCGCGCCTGGAGAATGGTGAACTCTCCGTCCCGGCAGGCCCACTCGATGTCCTGCGGAGTTCCGAAGAGCTCTTCTATACGGGTGCCGAGCTCGATCAGCGGAGTGAGATCGAGCGGGGAGCAATGTTCATCGAGCTTACGTCCGCTGAAGCGGCCGTAACGGAAGGAGGCTGGATTGGCGGTGCCGCTGACAAGCGCCTCACCAAGACCCTCGACCATTTCAACAAGCATGCTCCCCGTCTCTCTCGGGTGCTCGGTAAAGAGCACCCCGGCGTATTCGGCGGGAACCATCTTCTGGATGATGATTCCGCCTCGCTCCTCGGCCCCAAGGCCGTAGGAACTCACCCGTCCATCGTTTATTGACTCTTTGACCTTCTTAATCGCCGCGCCGAGCTTCTTCCATTCGACGTTCAGAACGGAGTCGAAGATGCCCGCGTAGCTCTTGTCGGAGCCGTCTTCGTTCAGACCCGAGCTGCGCACGGCGGCCTTCTCGATGTCGGCCTCTTTCCATGCCGCCTCGAGCTCTCGCAGCAGCGAGGACTCCAGCTCCATGTCCTGGCCGAGACTTTCGAGTAATTTCGCGCTCAGCACAAAACCTCCCGGAACCGGGAGCCCCGCCTGGATCATGACGCCCAGGCGGGTGGCCTTATTGCCGCAGCCGCCGTGATGGGCGCAATCGGAAAGCTTGACCAACGTTCCCTTGTCTTCTTCGCTCGTTGCGGGAGAGCTTTCCTGGCTGCCTGATTCACCCGTCTTGAGGACTGCCGCGATCAGCAGGGTCTGCAGCAGCCCGGTGCCGATGCTGAGGACGAGATAGAAGTTTACGGCGGCGCTGAAGTTGTAGCTGATGGCGCAGAGCAGGACGGCGAGGGCGGAGCCTGTCAGCAGCCTTTTTCTTCGCGAGCCGCCGGCGCTCAGAACAACGTGCGCCAGCACCGCCGCGCCCAGGCAGATCGGCAGGGCCAGGAGGGGGTCGGGAGCCGAGAGATCTGGTATCCACCCGAGGGCATCCTTATTCGAGGATCCTATGGAGGTGATCGCGTTGCAGAACAGGAGCATCACGAAGACCTGCAGAGCTGTCGCCAGGAGGTTGCGTAGCGGCGTGATTCCATTCTTCTTACGCAGGGAGTTGATGGCTCGCAGGAGCCGGTCGGGGTCATTCGCCAGCTTCTTCTTCAGCCCGGAAATCCTCGGCTTGAGCTCCCTGGTGAGGGCCTGGTCTTTTTCGGTTTTCAGCGCCAGGGGGAGGAGCAGGACTCTCAGCAGCAGGACACTGAGGATGATAGCGACCGCGAGGTGGCCGAAGAGTCCACGCAGCCACTCGAGGGTGATCTTGAATGGCGTCGAGAGGTAGCCGAGGAGATCTCCACTCTGGGCCCGCTGCCATTGCAGCACATGCGGCCTGGTAGAGCTCGCCGGGAAAAACTCGTGGGGAACGGTATAGCGCCCGAGGAACTCGTGTCCCCGCCGACTCAGCTTGAGCCCCATCACCTGGGCGTAAAACGAGCTGCGCTTGTCGTAGCACGGAATGATGATGGGGGTCTCGTAGGGAATCCGGGTATCGAGAATGTTCTCGAGTTCGGCGGTCGTCATCTTTCGGATGGGTATGTTGATGGCGCCCGGAAGGCTCCCCTGTTCGAAGTCCGACTCGTAGCGAATGTCGACAAAGACGGCTTCGCTGGAGCCGACGAGTTCTTCGACGGTCGACGTGTCGAGGAGCCTGTTCTTGTTGGTGAAGCCAGGGAGTCCACGCAGCGTTTTCACTCTTTTGCCGTTGGCATGCAGGAGGGGATAGCCTTCGGCTATCCATTTCTCATAGCCGCCTACGAGGAACCGGCAGTCGTATCCAAGCTCCTTGAATTCTTCACAGAGCTCTGAGCTGCGGTTGCCTGAATAGCACAGCAGGACTGACGCGGCCCCCTTTCCAGGAAGCTGC
>Ga0310124_10001095_pt1 | contig 19002 bp, 19 predicted proteins | sample CB11b_AW_Bot5_MG_FD_203507 | JGI IMG/M metagenome (GOLD analysis project Ga0310124, IMG submission 203507) | Marine microbial communities from Western Arctic Ocean, Canada - CB11b_AW_Bot5 | ecosystem: Environmental > Aquatic > Marine > Oceanic | place: Canada: Western Arctic Ocean | collected... | reverse complement strand
TTTCTGCCCCCCCTCGTCGGGGAACTTTCATAAGCAGCTTCTGACGTAGGTTTATACACACAAAAGCCCCGTCCTCGGCTAAAGAGGGCGGGGCTTTTTCCCTGAAGTCGCAGCTTCAGGTCGAACCGCGCGACGCCTTTTCAGCCAGTCCGCTGACACCTGCGCGACGGGCGAGTTCGGTTTCCACATCCGCCAGACAACTGTCCCGATGGTGGAGCAGGACGAGCAGGTGGTAGACCAGGTCAGCGGCCTCACGGATCAGGTGCTGGCGCCCAGCGGTACCTGGTTCAGCGGCAGCCTCGACGGCCTCGGCAGTCTCTTCGGAAATCTTGGCGCCCATGTGGTCCACACCGCTGGTCAGTAGCTGGGTCGTGTACGAGCTGCTGCTGGGATCTGCTGCACGGGCGGCGATGGTCTGGTCCAGCTCCTCAAGGGGGCGTTGCATGTCGGACACGTGGTCCTTCCGATTCAGGTGCAGTGTGTTGGCGATAAGACGGGAGCTCAGTCTGCGTCGTCGTACTGCTGGCGCAGTCTGCGCAGCTCCTCTTTCAGTCTTGCCACCAGGTGCTGGCTGGCTGGATCATCGTAGCGGTTGACGAGTTCGTCAGGGTCCACCTGCAGGTCGAAGAACTCCCAGACATGGGGGCCCTCACCGAAGTACTCGATCAGCTTATAGCGGCTTGAGCGTACGCCGCGATGGGGGCCGATACGATGGGGTGTGAAGTACTGAAACCCCGGTTCCGCCATCTCGGACTGCGGACGGTCGCGCAGACGCCAGGAATCTTCGTAGTAGGCGTAGTAGACGGACTCACGCCAGTGTTGGGGCGTGGGTGTGCCGCTGTCTGCCATCAAAGGACGCAGAGACCGCCCTTGAACCGCACTGGGGATGTCGATGCCGGCAAAGTCCAGGATCGTCGGGCAGATGTCGACGTTCATCGCCAGTGCTTCGGTGTGGGTGCCAGCGGGCACGACACACGGACAACAAGCGACGAGCGGGATCCGCATGGCGGGTTCATACATGAAACGTTTGTCATACCACCCGTGATCTCCGAGAAAATAGCCGTGGTCGGAGGTATAGACGACGAGTGTGTCGTCGGCACGGCCACTCTCGTCCAGCCAGTCCAATACGCGGCCGACATTCTCGTCGACGGCGACAATCGTGCGCCAGCGATCCTGCATGAAACGACGGAAGATCCAGTCCTTCCGGGCCTCACAAGACAGCCCCGTGGGAATCTCGTCCCCATAGTCGGGGGCGAGACTGACGTCGAAGCGCATGTCCTCAGCCACAGCGGCGAGGGCTCTGCTGCTGTAGTCGTCATTGTACGTGGGTGGTTTCTGAGGTTCCACGTCAGCGAACAGATTCGCGTGTCGTGGTGCCGGCGTAAAAGGACGGTGAGGCGCTTTGAACTGGTAGACGAGGCAGAAGGGTTGAGAAGGGGCAATGCCGTCGAGGAATTCGAGGGCGAGATCGCCGGTGATGTCGGTGGCATACCCCTCGATCGTACGCTCCACGCCATTGTCGATGAACACCGGGTCGAAGTACTCTCCCTGCCCGGGGTGGATGATCCAGTGATCGAAGCCACCAGGCGCCTGACGGATGTGGTATTTGCCGACGAGTCCCGTACGATAGCCCGCCTTCTGCAGCAGGGCGGGAAAGGTCGGCACGTCGGGGTTCAAGGTCTCCACCCCGTCGGCACCCTCGGAGTTGCCGCGAATGCCGTGCACGTGTGAGAAGCAGCCTGTGAGTACCGTCGCCCGCGACGGCGCGCAGAGCGCATTGGTGCAGAAGGCCCGGTCGAAACGTGTGCCCTGTGCAGCGATGCGATCGAGATTCGGCGTCGGTGGCAGTTCGGCGCCGTAACACCCCATTTCGTTGACCGTGTGGTCATCTGTCATGATGAACAGGATGTTTTTCACGAGGCCGATTTCTGCAGTTGGCGCAGTTGGCGCAGATTCTTGATGTCGCCGGCCAGTTCTTCCCCCTTTGGTGTTTCCAGCAGCATCGGTACATGAGCGAGTCGCGCGTCGTTGACGAAGTGTCGGAAGGCCTGCAAGCCGATCAGCCCCTCGCCAATATTTTCGTGCCGGTCGCGGTGCGAGTCGAAGGGCATCTTGCTGTCGTTCACGTGGATCACCTGAAGTCGGTGGAGACCGATGATGTCGCTGAATTTCAGCATCGTTGTCTCATAGTCCTCAGCCTCGGTAATGGCGTATCCGGCGGCAAAAATGTGGCACGTATCCAGACACACACCCATCCGAGAGGTGTGCTCGACGCCATCGATAATCTGTGCCAGTTCTTCGAAGGTGGCGCCCAGATTACTGCCCGTTCCCGCCGTCGTCTCCAAACAGAGAGTGACTTCGGTGTCGTTGCCGAGTTCGTCGAACAACCGATTGATCGACGTACTGATACGTTTCATGCCTGCATCGGCACCGGAGCCCACATGGGAACCGGGATGGAAGACCAGGTTGGGTACCAGCAGTGTCTGGCAGCGCTCGACCTCTTCCTTGAAGGACTGATACGACTTTTCGTGTAGCGCCGGATCGGGGGAGGCGAGATTTATCAGGTAGGAATTGTGGGCGCAGGCGACATCGAGGCCGGATCTCTGCCAGGCGTCGAACCAGAGTTCCAGATCCTCGGCAGTAAACTGGCGTGCCGCCCACTGGTTGTTCGACTTGTTGAAGATCTGCAGGGTGTCGCAGGTGGCGGATTCGCCTCGTTCGAAGGCGAGGTGAATACCACCCGCGATGGATTGGTGGCTGCCAAAGCGGCCAGATGATATCGTCATGTGGCGGCGCTCTGAGCCAGGGCGAGAGCGCCGCAGATACCGGCGCGTGGACCGAGGCCGGGGGGGGCGATGAAGGCGTCGAGTTCCTCGTGTAACTCCGGCTGTTTCAGATACCCTTGCAGAATTCGTGCGACTTCTGCGCGTATTCGTGGGAACAGATGCTCCTGCTCCATCACACCCCCACCGAGCAGGATCCTTTGTGGCGAGAGGGTGAGGATGAAGGTCGTCAGCGCGCTGCCAAGATACTCCGCCTGCAGCGACCAGGCCGCATGATCGGCGGGGAGTTCGTCGGCGGGGGTACCCCAACGATCCCGCAGGGCTGGTCCGGAGGCGAGGCCCTCCAGGCAATCGCCGTGGTAGGGGCAACAGCCTTCGTATGGATCACGGTCCAGACTGTGGGGGACCGGGATGTGCCCCATCTCCGGATGCATGCGGCCATGAAGGATGTCGCCGTCGGCGATGGCGCCGCCACCAATCCCGGTGCCGATGGTGAGATACAACAGACTGTGCAGACCAACCCCGGCGCCCCAACGCGCTTCGCCGAGAGCGGCGCAGTTGACGTCCGTATCGAAGCCCACGGGCAGGTTGAGTGTAGCCGCCAGATGGCCAACGATATCGGTATTCGCCCAACCCGATTTCGGAGTCGTCGTGATCCAGCCGTATGTCGGCGAACTTCTGTCCAGATCCACGGGACCGAAGCAGGCGACGCCCACGGCGGCAAGAGGCCCGTGCTCGTCTGTGGCGGCGTGGAAGAAGGCGCAAGTCTGCTCCAGTGTTGCCTCGGGCGTGCCGGTGTCGATACGAATCTGCGCCCGCAGATCATCGGGACCGGTGCCGACGGCAAGCACGAACTTGGTACCACCCGCCTCAACGGCTCCGTACAGTGGGCTCATTCGCTGTCCGGAAAGATAAGTTCTTCGTCGGGTCGTACGCCGTAGGTCGGTGGCAGTTCGCGCCAGTCGATGCCGGAACGGCCATTGCGGTCCCAGACGACATCCCCACCGAAGAGAGTCAGTTCACACTCCAGCCTGCGGTTCCCCCGCAAAACGCCACCGAAGGAGTCCATATAACCGAAGTCGCCCTGCTCAAGTCCGAGCACGGCGACGTCCGCTGTGGCGCCCACCGAGAGCGTACCGTGTTCGGCGCGGCCGATGACGCGTGCCGGTTCCACCGTCGACAGTCGTATGACGTCGTTGAGTGGCATCCCCATGATCAGAAATTTCGACATCGTCGTCGGCATGTCGAGCATCCCGATATTCATGCTGAGACGGTGCAGGTCGGTGGAGATCGAGTCGGGGTAGAAGCCCTGCTCCACGCAGGGTACGGCATTTCGAAAACAGAAACTGCCGGCGCCGTGACCGGTGTCGAACAGAATGCCCCGCTCCCGTGCCGCCAACATGAACGGCATCACCTTGCCGTCAGCGTCGACAGAAGGAACGGGACCACGGAATACGTGCGTGGAGATGTCTCCCGGTCGCATCTTCTCACTGACCAGCTGGTAGTACGGTCGTTCGCGCTTGAAGAAGCCAAAATCGACCATGACGGGCATGTCGGCGATCTCACCTGCCTCGATCAAACGATCGACGGAAGTCCAGTCCGGCAGCCAGTAGTGGGCGGTCTTCAACCCGACGACGACATCCTCGTGTTCACGGGCAACGGCGGCGCAGGCTGCGGCATCCATGTCGTAGATGTTCTGCTCCGTCGTCATCGTCGTCATGCCGAGACCGACGATGTTGACGAGTGCATACTTGCGCGTCGTAAAGCGGTCGAGGACGCGTTCACGGAAGTCGGCCAGGTTGCGCCAGCCCGCGGAGCCAGTATCGACCATCGTCGTTGTGCCGGCGCGGAAACTGAAGCCATCGGGTAGCACGCTGTTGTCTCCCCCCCAGGCCCCCTCATTGCCGGCTGTCGCATAGAGGTGGACGTGGATATCGACCAGTCCAGGTGTCACATACAGACCTGTAGCGTCGATCGTCCGGCGCGCATTTGTAGGTTCGATGGTGGTGTCGACAGCGGCGATCTGGCCATTGCGGATGGCGACGTCGCGGGGGCCATCGATACCATTGGCGGGGTCGATTACGTGGCCGCCAACCAGAAGCAGGTCGAAATTCATCAGCAAAATTCCCGGCAAAGAAAAGAGGAGACGTTAAGATAGCCCACTGTCCAACCGGGACCAGAGTGACGTCTAACTCAGCTCGCGAGCCCGTGTGGAATCCGAGTCATCCGGACTCGCTCGGCCGGTTCAGTTTTTCGTACACTTGCCCCGTAGCAAACCCATCCGAACGCTGGCAACGCCCGAGTCGTCGGGCTGGATGCGGACGGCGAGTTCATCACATTCGCCCTTTAGGAGGATGGAGTGAGTGACACTGCGGGGCAGGGACTGGTTGGGCGCACGGCACTGGTGACTGGCGCCAGCGGTGGTCTGGGAGCGGCCTTCGCCGACATGCTGGTCTCTGCAGGGGCCGCCGTGGCGCTGCATTACCATAACAATGAGCAGAAAGCGATCGCCCTGGCCGAGCGTTTTGGCGGTGTGGGAAAGCGTCTCTGCACCGTGCAGGGCGACCTACGCACCACCGATGGACCGGCAGCGGTCTGTCAGCACGTGGAGGAGGGCCTCGGCCCGATCGATATCCTGATCAACAATGCCGGTGGTTGGGTGGAAAAGCCGCTGTTGGACACCAGCGTCGACGAGTGGGACGAACTGATGGAGGCCGATGTGCGGGGCAGTTTCCTCACCATCATTGGCTGTGCGGCGGGTATGAAGTCGCGGGGTTGGGGGCGTATCGTCAATCTGAGCACGGTAGCGGCTTTGAGTGTGGCAACCAACGAGGGTGCATACGGTGTGGCGAAGGCGGCCGTTGTCATGCTGACCAAAACGGCGGCTGTCGAACTGGCCGAGTTCGGCGTGACAGTGAACGCCATCGCGCCGGGGTGGACGCTGCCCTACGACAGTCCCAACCCACCGCAACCAAAAGACTACCCGCAGAGCGCCAGGGTCCCGGATCATCGACCCGGACACGCAACCGAAGTGGCCGCCATCGCCCGCTTTCTCGTCTCCGAAGAAGCGGGGCACATCACCGGTCAGACGATCGCAGTCGATGGTGGTCTGTCCGCGGTGTTGGCGTCGAGTAGTTGAGGGTAGAGGGCAACCTGCACACGAATCGCTAAGGAACCAAGAGTATGACGGATCTGATTACAGAGGACCGGCGCGTGCTGGTATTCAGCGCCCACGCCGCGGATTTCTGCTCCCGCGCCGGTGGCACGATTGCACGCCTCGTCGATGCCGGGGGGAGTGTCCACATCCATGACATGAGTTTCGGTGAAAAGTGCGAGTCCCCGGCACTGTGGGCGCAACAGCCGCCCCCTGCTATCGAGCAGATCAAGGAAATCCGGGGGCGAGAGATGTCAGCTGCCGCCGCAACCCTTGGCGCCACGATAGACTGTCTCGACTGGGGCGACAGCCCGCTGATCGTCGACGCTGACAGGCAGCAACAGTTGCTTGAACTATTCCGTGCCTTCCAGCCCGACCTCGTGTTGACGCACTGGAAGGATGACATATTGCACCCCGATCACATGGAGTGTACTCGTGCCGTGATCTGGGCCAGTCGGTATTGCTTTCGTCCGGGGCTCGATATCGAGTCCCCGCCCTGTCCGTCCCCACAGTTGGTACTGTACGAAACCACTCTCGGCACGGCACCTGTCGCCAGATTTTTGCCGAATCTGTTCGTCGACATCAGCCAGGTACAGCAGCGAAAAGCGGAAGCCTTGGGGCATCTGGCCGCGCAGCCGGGTCTGGCTGAACGTTATGAGACACTGGCTGCCTACCGAGCTTTCGAGGCGCAGTCGACGGCATGGATGCAAGGCTGTCAATACGCCGAAGCCTTCGTCCGCCTCGGGACCGAGGCGGCGGGATTTGATGGTCCTGCGGGATTTGGTCCCTGAAAATTCTCAGGGCCTGGCGAAAACGAACAACAGCGGTCTCGTGTCGGAAGCGTCGTTCACTCGCGCCAGTCCGTTGTTGTCGAGGATGACGTAGACGTGCTCGTCATCCATCGTCAAACCCTCCGCTTTGCCGTAGGTCATGTCCTCGTAGAGATACTCAGCAGAATTGGTGACATGGCCGAAGGACCAGACATCCAGTTCCTCCAGACCACTCTCATCGAAGGTGATGCGGACGATGGCGTCGGCGTTTCGTGTCAACGCATAAAGACTCTCGCCGTCGAAGAACAGATCGGAAAAATCCGCTTCCCGTGGTGGTTCGATCACAAGATCGGTCTCGGCACACACCATGGGTGAGATCAGCGCCTCGCCCTCCGTATCGACGACGACGTCGATCAGTCCACGTGGGGCCCTTTCGGCGGCGAGCACGACTCGCCCACCCCCCAGCAGGGCCAATCCCTCCAACCGGGCATTCTTCTCTTTGAACAGGCCGATCCCCTTGCCCGCCTCTTCGACGCTGGGCGTCACCCATGCTAGATCACCGCCAGTCTCATGTACCCGAAGGACCCGGTAAGTCGACTCGCTGAGGATGAAGAAAGACTCGTTGCGGAAGGCAAGCCCCTCGAAGTCGAGGCCCCGCACCCAGGCTCCCGACCACGGCGCATTGAAGGTGATGAATGGACGGAGACGGGCGTGATCGTCAAGCAGTTCAATGCGGCAGATGGTGTGATCATGGTGATCACTGACGGTGTACAGCGTGCCATCGACCCAGCACAGGCCGGAGGGCTGCGCGTTGTCGAGGCCTTGCACGGGGAGTGCGGTGAGTAACTGCAACTCCAGTCGTTCGGCGGCACTCGGACCGGTACCGCATAGGCTGAACAGCAGCAGAATGTTGAGTTCTCGTCGCATGGGGTCCCGTTCTCCTGTTGCCATAAGAGACGTACCGACACCCCGGACGTTCCCAGCCAACTTCCCGACAACAAAGTGGCTGGTCGTGCAATACGCAACCTCAGTTGAGCATGACGCGCACCATAAACAGACAGAAGAAGGCGATGGAGTAGAGAAAGGCGGTGAAAGCGAGTCGATGATAGGCGGTTCGCCGATCATAAGCTGGAGGCAGGGGGCGTATGAACATGAGTTGATCTCACCCAGTGAGGACGGAGTTCCATGTATTTACTACATGTCACTACTATCGACACCTAATCGGTCCTCCTTTGTGATCCACCAGCCAAATTCTTCACTAGAGCAGAATGTCGACCTCATCTCGTGTCGGCAGTCCATGCTGCCCCCCGAGGAACCGGCAGTTGAGGGCGGCGGTGGCGGCGGCGAAGCGCAGCCGGCTCGGTAGATCCATGCCTTCGAGAAGCGCCGCGACATACCCTCCGTGGAAAGCGTCACCTGCTCCCGTGGTGTCGACGACTTGTGTGTCGAAGGCGGGGCAGTCCACCCGTACTCCTTCCTGCAGACTGACACAGCCTCGCTCTCCAAGGGTGAGGACCGCCGTATCAGCGCCCATGTCGATGAGGCGCTGCAGGATCTCGTCGACGTCGATGTCGGGCAACCAGCGGCGGGCAAAGAACTCGCTGACGATGGCGTGATCGACGAGTGGAAGAAACTCTTCGAGATGGTCGTTCTGCCAGGTGCCATCAAAAACGACGGCCGCCCCTGCCTGTCGCGCCCACTGCGCCGCCTGCAGGCCCGCACTGTCGGCATCGTCGATCAGCACGACCTGCGCACCAGTGAAATCCTCCCGTCTCAGGTCGGCCCCCGTCAGTGGCTGGAAGGACTCAGGCCAAGAGAGAAAGCCGCGCTCACCGGAGCGTTCATCGACGAGCACCGTCGCCACTCTCGACGCACCATCCCCTCGAAGCAGCGGAGAGACGTCGACGCCAAATCTCAGCAACTCGCCGCAGACAAAATCGCCCTCCCCGTCGTTGCCCGTCTTGCCGATGAATCGAGTCGATACACCCAAACGCGCGAGGCAGGCCATAGCCGTTGCCGCCGGTCCGCCACAGGCACGGGAGTAGGCGGAAGCTCGCAACGATGCGCCGAAGGTGGGCAGGCGGGGGACACGATAGAGGTAGTCGGTGGTGATCATTCCGACACCGACGACGTCGACGGCTTCGATCACGAACCGTCCGGGCTCATTGACTGGCGGGCTTCGAGTTCCTCGATGGTCTTCGGCCAGTCGTTTTTCAGCATACGCGACAGCTGCCGATCGGCGAGCACCTTGCCTTTGGTCTGGCAGCGTGGACAATAATTGGTCTCATTCGAAGCGTAGGCGATTTCCTGCACCTCCGTGTCACATACCGGACAGGGCTTACCATAACGGCCATGCACCGCCATCTCCTTGCGGAAAGCAGTAACCTTTTCGGGAAAGGCGAGCTCCGCCTCCGCCTGCAGACGGGCACACCACTCCATCAATGTTGAACGTGTCGCCGCATACAGTTGTGCGATCTCCTCGTCGGTGAGACGACTCGTCCACTTCACCGGAGACAGACCGGCGGCATGCAGGATCTCATCGGAGTAGGCATTGCCGATGCCGGAGAACAGCCTCGGGTCCGTGAGGGCTCGTTTCAGCGTGTGATTGTGGGCCTGTAGCACCTGGGAGAAGGTATCCAGATCGGCCTCCAGCACTTCCAGCCCCCCCGGGTCGTGCTCGGCGAGACCGGCGTGGCCACTGACGACGTGCAGGGAGGCACGCTTCTTGGAACCCGCCTCGGTGAGCAACATGGTGCCATTGTCAAAGTGGAAAGCGGCGAGGTCGATCTTTCTCGATGGTTTCGTCCCTGCTCTTTTCCAATGAAAGCGACCCGCAATCATCAGATGGATGACAAGAAACAGTTTTTCTTCCAGCTCCCAGACGATGCGCTTGCCGAGTCGCCGAAAGCCGACGATCCGCCGGCCTTTGGCGCTGTCGAGTTTTGGTTCGAAGGTGCGTACAAGGAACGGAGATCGCAGCTGGATGGCGTCGATCGTGCGGCCACCGATCTGTCGCTCCAGGGCGGTCAGGTAGGCGAGTACGTCGGGCAATTCCGGCATCAGGATGCCTGCATCAAAATTCTACTGGTGACCACCACCGCAGCGGCTCCCCAGGGCGACGTGGTGCGATCCACATTTGCGGGTTGCCGGCTGAGCCGGCAAGGGATGCCCCCGACCCAGTGATCGGCGCCGCACCGCGCAGACGCAGATCTCCGTCCAGCCATTCGACGATCCTGACTCGCCCCGTCACATCTGTCAGACTCAGCAACGTACGTGGACCCACAGCCACGGCGGAGAGGCTCAGGATTCGCAATCTTTCGCCTCCCATGGACAGGACCTCCGACTCTCGCAGCAGGCCGCCGCTAGTCGCCAACCGGTGTAGACGCCCACCGATCTCCTCGGCGCCGGTTTCGACGATGAGCATTGGCGCACCAGCACCGGGTGCGAAGCACAGATCGCCTATGTGTGCGGCGACCTCCCATGTGTCGAGCAGGTTCAGCCTCACCCCGGAGGGAGACAGATCCACATCGACGAGTTCGACGACGGCGCGGGGGACTTCGTCGATGAGGGCGCGATGCAATGTGACCAGAGCGAGTTCGTCGTCGCCATCCCCATCGATGTCGGCTGCTGTGATGCGCCAGAAAGATGACGCCCCGGAGACTGTCGCAACTTGCCGCAAGGCACCGTCGTCGATCTTCTGGACATGCCACTCATGGGCGCCGAGGACGATGATTTCATCCCGGCCGTCGCCATCGAGATCGGCATGGGTAAGATCGTCGGCGACGGACAGTTCCTCTGAGCCGATGGCAACACCGCCGGGTGTCGCATACCAGTCCACACGCGCAGAACGCGACATGGGGCTATTCTCACCAACCATGCCAGCGAGGGCGGCATCGACACGGCCGTCACCGTCGCTGTCACCGGTGGAGAGCCGGGGACCGGTCAGATTGCCCGCGGCGAAGGACAGAACCCGGGCCCGCGTCGGCAGGGCGCCGCTGCTCCAGATCGTCACCAGAACCAGGAGACAACTCAGGTAGGAAGGAGTCTTCATGGTGTGTATACTAGGGATATGGTACCCCTACAGCGCAACTTGATGGCGATTTTCTCTTTGTTGGTGCTCTCCCAGCAGGTGCAGGCGGCAGATCTGGAATGCGCCGGCACTGCGACCCGCCGCGTCTCAGTACAGGCACTGGACCCTAAAGAGGGGGTGCGGGTCCTCGTCATTTTTGCCCGTTTCCTGGACGAGAACGGACCATCGATGGCGCCTGCTTTCGGCGCCGATCTGTTCGACCCTGAGTTGCCGGGCAGTCTCACCCACTTCTTTGACGAGATGTCCAGTGGACAGTTCTCGTTCACCGGTGAAGTGCTGCCGAGAATTTATGTGTCCAAGAGTGGGACCGAAGAGTATCTGGGAGCCAACAATGGCCGCGGAGATTTTGGGCGCTTCACGCGTGAGATTCTCGCCGCAGCAGATGTCGACGTCGATTTTGGCCGATTCGACAATGACGGACCGGATGGCTTGCCAAATTCTGGCGATGACGACGGCTTCGTTGATCTGCTGTTGTTGGTGACGCAGTCGACTCCCTCCGGGTTCATTCTGGGGGATGCGGATGGCGTCGCCCAGCTGGGGCTCGATTCCCCCTACTCGACACAGGACGTGGCCGCCCTGCGTGGTCGTATCGGGGTACGAGCCGATGGCGGATCGGCCGGTGGCACATTACAGCGTGGGCTGAATTTTTCCGACGCTGTCGGCATCATCGCCCATGAGGTGGGGCACCTGCTCGGTCTACCCGATCTGTACGATCGAGTCAAGGATCGGGGGGGCATCGTCGAGTTTGGCGATGACTCCGCCGGCATCGGCTATTGGGGACTGATGGGCCATGGCGCCCGCGGCTGGGATGATCGTGGGGGTCCGACACCGTTCTGTGCCTGGAGTCGCAAACGACTGGGTTGGCTTGGCGTCGACAACAAGCGGCTCGTGCCGATCACTGACTCCGTCGCGGCTGCCTTTCTTGGTGACGTCAACGACGGTGGTATCGTCTATCAGATGCCTCTGGTAGACGACGAGTATCTGCTCGTGGAACATCGCAGTGCCGCCGTCAGCCACTATGAACGACACCTGCCCGCCGACGGTGTATTGGTCTGGCATATTCGACCGGAACGGGTCAACAACGATGACGAGCGCGCCAAGGTCGTCGATCTGGTCTGTGCCGACGGTCTCTACCATGATGCCGGGTACCCCCTTGGCACGCGGGCGGCGCCGGATCTGGGACAGGACAACCTCGACTACTACTCCGGCGACGGGGAATTTCGCACGACGCACGCGGGCAATCTGGGGGACGCCACCGATGTATTCGATGGCATTCGCTTCGTCGACTATCAGCCCCTGAGTAACCCTGCCATCAACGGCCTCAGTATCAACAACGTGCGCCGCGCAGGCGCCGGATTTTCCGCCGATCTGGTGCTTCGTGATCCGCGTCGCGCCGGCCGCCTGACGGGTCTTCAGACCTGGCGTGATACCATCCACGTCATCGGCGACGTGACGATCACTACTGGCGCCTCAGTCTCCCTGGCGCCACGCACCGTGGTCCTCGTCAGCGCCGATGGCCGCCACACCGGCGACGACACTGAACGCGTAGAGATCGTCGTCAATGGCACATTGAATTCATCGGGAGCTACCTCCCGTTTCCAGTCAGCCGCCGACGTGCCCACCCCAGGAGACTGGACGGGGATTACCGTGTCAGCCACTGGCCAGTTGTCCCTCGGCTCAACGTCGATCGAGCATACCCAAGAGGCGATCGTCGTGCGCGGGGGTAGGGAGGGACTGACGTTGAATGGTGTCCGTGTGGGGCAGACGACGGGCAATGCCATTCAGTTGTTTTCCGTCACGGGACGTATCCGCCTGCTCCACGTCACTGTGGAAGGGGTTGGTGGTGACGCCGTGAGTCTCATCGGCGGCGACCCCGTCGTCGCCGATGACCTACGATTGCTCGACAATGGTGGGCACGGTCTCATTCGCGCCGACGGCAAGCTGACGTTGAACAATAGCGAACTGACAGGCAACGGGGAGGCCATCGGTGGGTACGATCTGTGGTTGCGTGAAGGCACGAGTGGCACCATCCACGGAACCACCTTCTCTGGTACGGGCGAGGGTACTCGTGTCGAGTTGAACCGGCTCCTGACATTCGAAGAAAATGAGTGGTCTGGATACCGCGTCGCTTTACGTACTCGCAGTGCCAACCCAAGGATTCGATCCAATGTATTCGTCGGTGTCGATACCGTGCTTTCCCTGCAGGGCTTCCGCGTGCCCTCACTCGTGCAGTTGAATGTTGTCAGCGCATCTCAGATTCTTGTCGTCAACGAGACCGATCAACCCCTGAAAGCAGGACGGAATTGGTGGGGGACGACGGAGATCGCCGTCATCACCTCCGGCATATCGGGCCTCGTCGACTGGGACCCGGCTCTCAACTTCGATCCGCGCTTGCCGGTGGACTTTTTCCTGGCGCAAAATTTTCCCAATCCCTTCAACAGTGGCACGACGATCGATTTTACCGTCTCCCTGCTGGAGATCTCTCTGAGCACGGGAGAGCGCATGACCCTGGACGTGCGCACCATCACGGGTGGTCTCGTACGGCGGATTTTCGAACAGGCGGCGGCGCCGGGGATTTATCGCGTGCTTTGGGATGGACGAGACGAAACCGGGCGCGCGGCGGCAAGTGGCGTCTACTTCTACGAGTTGAGTGTTGGCCCTATTCGTCTACTGCGGCGGCTCACGGTGCTGCGCTAAGGCCTTCAGAACCCACGGTCGTCGATGTGGATCCAGCCACTGCCATCCGCCGCTACGGTGTTGCTGAAGGCATCGATAAAATCCACGCCGATGGCCAACGCCAAGTTGTAGAAGTCACGAGCGCGACGGGTGTCCGGAATGGCGACGTCGAGGGCATCCCCGTACATGTGACAGCTGAAGAAGGCGCCGCCAATGGCGGCATTATATCGTGGACTGCGGAATGTGGAGTTGAGGATCAGTGGTCCCCCCCACGCGTCGCGAAGGTCCTGCACGTGTTGGGCGATCTGCGGGTCCACATAACAGCGCTCGTCGCCATTGCGATCCGGTAGCCGTACGTACTCGTCAAGAGAGAAATTGCGGCTCGCCCGGGCCCTGCGGGTAGCTGCTGACAGTGTCGGGATGTCGACGAAAAATTCGGGACGCTGGTAATGATCGCCGCGGCTGCCTGCGAAGGGCAATGCTGTCGGATCCGGGTAACTGGCGGTGAGGAGTGCATCTTGGGTGAGATGTTCCAGGCGCAGGCCACTGGGCAGCACCAGAGTCGGCCCGTATGGCGGGTCGTTGGCACCACGCAAGAGTTCGCCTCGTTGGGTATCGCCGGTGCTGCCGATGGTCTGAGATACGGCGTCGATGATACGCCCCGCTCTGGAGCAAGAGGTGATGGCGACCAGTAGCAGCAGACAGAGCCGGAACATCGATGCTACCTCCAGCTACAGAGTTGTGGGTGGGTGAAGACAAGTGAATGGAGCAGGCCGGTGAATCGCAAACGGTTCGAAGGGTTGGTCGAAGCTGCACTCGAGCGTATCCCAGAGGCATTTCGTCAGGCCATGACGAATGTCGCTATCGTCATCGACGACTGGCCGACCCGAGAGCTGATGGATGAGATGTATGGTGATCCGGAAACCTACGTGTATGGTCTGTTCACCGGGACGCCTCTGCCGGAACAACATGCGGAGGACCTTGGTGATCTGCCCGTCGTCATTCGCATCTATCAGAGTGCATTGGAGCACGACTTCGAGGAGACGGCCCAATTGGAGCGTGAATTGGAGATCACTCTCGTCCACGAGATCGCCCACTTCATGGGATTTGATGAGGACGAGCTCAAGGAACTGGGTTATGACTGATCCGCCAGTGCGGTGCCCAGGGCATCGACGATCTGATCCGCCTCGGCGCGGGTCAGAATGAGCGGCGGTGACAGGCAGAGCACGCTGTTGGGCCCGATGACGGCGTGGCTCATCTGACCCACCAGGACGCCGGCGGATTTCACGCCCGCCTTCACTTTGGCCGTGCGCACACCATCCAACAGGGCGCCCGTATCGTCAACGAGCTCCACGCCGAGCATCAGACCGATGCCACGGATCTCCCCGATGAGGGGGGAGTTCAGCCCTCGCAGGCCATGCAGCAGATAGGCGCCGACGTCGGCGGCATTCTCCCATAGACGCTCACGCATCAGGATATCGATGTTGGCCAGCGCCGCCGCGCAACAAGGCGGGTGGCCGCCATAGGTGCACACCTGGGCCAATTCGCTGCCATCTCCGGGACTGCCCGAAAAGGCGTCGAACACCTTGTCGGTGACAATCGTGGCGCCCATGGGCAGGTATCCGGAAGTGATGCCTTTCGCCGTGACCACCATGTCGGCGACGACATCCCAGTGCTCGCAGGCGAAGAGTTTGCCCGTACGGCCCCAACCGGTGATGACTTCATCGACGATGAGCAGGACCTCGTGTCGGTCACAGATCTCGCGCAGCCGCGGCATGTATTCGTCGGGAGGCAGGATAACGCCGCCGCCACCGATGACGGGTTCAACGACGATGGCGGCAACCGTTTCGGGCCCCTCGCGCCGGATCATCTCATCGAATTCATCGACGCAGGCGATACCACAGTCGGGGTAGGAGAGTTTCAGCGGGCAACGATAACAGTATGGCGGATCTACGTGCAGAAAACCGGGGACCAGTGGTTCATATGGCGTGCGGCGGCCGACCTGGCCTGTCGCTGACAGGGCGCCCATGGTAAATCCATGATATCCCTGGTAGCGGGCGATGATCTTGTAGCGATTTTGCCCCGGATGTCGTTGACGCTGGCACTGACGGGCGATCTTGAAGGCCGTCTCATTGGCCTCGGAACCGGAATTGGAGAAGAAGACCCGGCTCAGGTCGCCGTGGCTGGCATCCGCCGGCAACAATTCGGCCAACTTCGCCGACAGTCGAGTCGCCGGCTCGTTGATCTGTGAATGGGGGTAGTAGGGTAGACGCTGCATTTGCTCGAAGGCGGCCTGAGCGATCTCCTGCCGGCCATAACCAACATTCACATTCCACAGACCGCCGCCGGCGTCCAGATAGGCGCCACCCTCGCTGTCGTAGAGGGTGCAGCCCTCGCCGCGATCGAATACGGTCAGCTCCGTATCGCCATCGAGCTGGCTGTGCTGGAACAGGGGATGCCAGCAGTGGTCACGGTCCAGGCGACGAAGTTCAGCGGTGTCGAGTGTCGTTGGCATAAGATGGCCTTTCAGTATATGTATGTTGCAGCTAATCATTCGTGTGTTCGCGACCTCGTCAAGCAATACACACCAACGATCAGCATTTTAGTTTACTAGGGCTCGACTGCTTCATACCCAGCCGGGGGAGCCTGGCCGGCAACGAGGGCCTCTTTTAGCGACCGCGCGTGGATACATGCGCCGCGATAGTGGTACCCACGGCAGTCACAGGTGACATCGGCGCCGACAGCTTCCACCGTGTAGAAGAGGCTCTCGTCCCGTGAACTCACCACTCGATACACGGCTCGTCGTGGTCCGGACAACACCGCCGCCAGGGCCCGGATCGCGCTCTCCGACACCGGCACCAGGGTCTGACGCGACGCCTCACCTAGCTGGGCGGCCTGCTCGTCGATGTATTCGTCACTGGCGGCACGCAACAGACTCGTCAGTTCGCCCTCGTCGACCTCGCGATCGCCCAATGATTCGAAGCGCCCTTCCAGTCGTTTCAACATCCGCCGCAGTTCCCCGAGCACGTCGGCATCGAGGCCATCTCCGATGGAGCGACCCTCCACCAGGTCGTCGACGATGCGCGCCTTGCGCTCCAATACGGTGCGCACGAACTCCTCGATCGTGCCGCCCGCCACCATGTAGGTGACATTCACCGTTCCCGTCTGGCCGATACGGTAGGCGCGATCCTCAGCCTGCCAATGGCTGGATGGCACCCAATCGAGGTCGTTGAATACGACTTGCCGAGCAGCGGTCAGGTTGACACCGGTGCCGCCGGCGTGGATCTGGCCGATGTAGACACGGACATCCTCGTCGTTCTGAAAGCGATCGACGAGAGCTTGCCGATCCTGCACCGGTGTTTCTCCCGTGATCGTCACGGCGGCGTCGCCGAAGTGGCGGGAGAAGCGGGTGATGGGATTCTGAAAGGCAGAGAATACGAGGACCTTCTCGCCCTGATCGACGGCGCCCTGCACGTATTCCTGGGTATGTTTCCCTTTCACCGCTGCCAGTTTCCGCCGTGCTGACGACAACTGACCGATGCCGGCTCGACGACCGCTTCGGTCGCGTTGGGGTTCACTGACGCTGTCGCCGAGAAACGAGCGCACTGCGTCATTGAGCGCTTCCCGTGCCTTCTCCGAAATATCGACGTCGATCCACGAGCGCACCTTCGGCGGCAGGTCGAGGACCTCGTCCTTGCGGCGGCGCAGCATGACGCCGTGCAATTGCACCGCCAATTCCTCGAGATTGCTGGCGCCGACGGTGACCCAGTGGCCGTAATCGTTTTTTTCGGCGGCGCAATATCGCTTGGCGAAGCTGAAAAATGATCTCCCGAGGGAGTGATCGACGAGTTGCAGTAGCGGAAAAAGATCACGCGGTCGGTTGGTCAAGGGCGTGCCCGTGAGAACGTGGACGACGGGATCGTCGAGGGTTTCGTTCACGAGTCGGGTCGACAACTTCGAGCGTTGCGACGTGTGATTCTTCAGATAATGAGCCTCGTCGAAGACCAGACCCCGCCACCGGTGACCGAGCAACTCGGAGGAATATCGTTTGAGCAGGTCGTAATTGATGACAACCCAGCTGGCTTCGCCAACCGGTGGGGGAGGCGCCGGCCCGACGATATCGACGACGGTGTCAGGCAAAACCAGGTGGATCTCGCGCTCCCAGTTGTGTTTTACCGAGGCGGGGCAGACGACAAGCCAGGGGCCCTCCGGTTCGGCGTGGGTCATGGCGAGCACGGATTGCCGAGTCTTGCCCAGGCCCATGTCGTCAGCCAGGATCGAGCGCCGCCGGCCCAGTAGAAAGGCAAGGCCTTCCACCTGGTGTGGATACAGGCCCTGTGACAGTTGCTGGGCGACGGAAGTTGCGCCGTGGGCGGTCATTTTTCGCCCAGGATGCGATTCATCTGCCGCCGTACGGACCGGTTGTCCGGATCGATCGCCAGTGCTTCCGCGATGCGCATCTCCGCTTCGACTCTGGCGCCGATGTCATGCAGGGCGCCGGCGAGGTGGGCCAACGTAGCGCCGGACTCCGGGAAAAATGCCAGATTGAGACGCAGCCATTCGATGGCGGCGTAGTCGTCACCTTCACGACTCAGATCGCCGGCGAGGTCGAGGAGGTTGCTCTCGCCGAAGTCGTAGGTCTGGCGGCCATAGAATTCCTCGCGCAGCTGTCGATACTGTAATGCGGCGGCATCGATGCCACTCGTCTTCTGGGTGGCAAGTAGCACTGCCTGCAGCGTCCGTGGCTCGGTGGCACCCCGATGACAGGTGACGCAGCTGACGGAGATCTTGCCGTCGGTCACTTCGGCGCGCAATGTGGCATTGATGTCGTTCGTCAGACGTATCATGGTTCGTGCGATGTGCTTCGTCGGCTTGTCATCAGATGGGAAGTCACGTTGACCCCGGTTCCCAGGGCACTGGCATATCGGCGCATCACGATCTGCAGCGAATCGCGGGGGATGTCAGCCGGCAGAAGGGTCAGATTTTTAAAGCCCTCCTCCGGTTGCGCGGCCATAGGAAGTGCCATGCCGGACAGGATCACCAGCAGCGACACGAAGGTAATTTTCACCAACATCCGATTGCTCTCCTTAGAGGGACGTTGCCTGAAATTCGCCGACGGTGGCGCTGTGGACAAGCGTGGCACCGACGAATTGTCGGCATCCTCTGGGGCGGCTACCCTTATAGTTCAAACAAACCAACCGTATTGCGAGTGGAGGAACAGCCGAAGCTGTCATCGATTTCTCGGTCCTGGCCGAACTGGAGGAACTCGGGCGTGAGACGGATTTCGATTTTCCCGAGTCATCGACCTGTTCCACGAGCAGAGCGTGGCCTTGATCGCGGAGGCACGGGCAACACGCCAGTGGGGACCTGGAGAGCTTCACCCGCGCTGCACATACGTTGAAGGGGAGTTCGCGGGAACTTGGGGCTGTGCAACTGGGTGAACTCGCCGATCAATGGGAGCAGATGGGGCGGAGGCAGGAGCTGGCGGGTGAATTCTTCGACAGGATCGAAGGGCACAGCGACGGGCCT
>Ga0310124_10001093_pt1 | contig 19015 bp, 11 predicted proteins | sample CB11b_AW_Bot5_MG_FD_203507 | JGI IMG/M metagenome (GOLD analysis project Ga0310124, IMG submission 203507) | Marine microbial communities from Western Arctic Ocean, Canada - CB11b_AW_Bot5 | ecosystem: Environmental > Aquatic > Marine > Oceanic | place: Canada: Western Arctic Ocean | collected... | reverse complement strand
GTCGGTCGTCGAGCCGGTTGCGAGTGATCTGCAGTTTCATGTTGTCGACGATTTCGCCGCCGGCACTGGGGTCGAACGGGCGGAAGACGGTTGGCAGGGTGCCGGTTTGCGAGAGTCGACCGACGTTGGTGTAGAGTTTCTTTTTCTTGTATTCGTCGCCGACCGCATGAGCGGTGACGAGCATGTTTCGGGGCATGCCGCTTTGCGGGTCGGTCAGGCCGGCGATCCGCGAGTAGATCGAGCCCATCTGGGCACCGGTCGGGTTGCCTCCGGCCATCACGTGCATCGCGGCGGGGCCGTGGCTGGAGATGCCGTGTCGGTATGAGCGGATGACGGCGAGCGAATCGGCCAGGGCGGCCAACTTGGGCAGCGTGCCGCCGAAGGTGATACCCGGCAGCGAGGTGGAGATCTCTCCGGTGATACTGCGGATCTCGCGAGGCGCCTGCATGTTCGGGTCGAAGGTCTCGAACTGCGTGGGTCCGCCCTGGAGATTCAGGACGACGACGGCACGGTCGCGGAGGAACGAGCCACCCGAGGCGGCTGCTGTGGCCTTGGCCTGCAGCAGGTTGGCCAGGGTCAGACCACCGAAAGCGGCGGTGCCGATCTTCAGGAAGCCGCGGCGATGTCCGTGGGAGATTGTGAGCATGGGGGGCAAAGGGGTCGTGCTGAGGACGGGGTGACAGGCCGCTGCGCCCAGTATACGTGAATCGACTGGTCGAGGGGAACGTGAAGGGACTGGCTCCGCAGCCGCCTTTGGCGGCGAAGGTGCCTGTCCCGGTTGCGGGAAGGGGGGTTATGGGATCCGGGACAGGCACCGGCGCCCCGCCCAAGGGCGGGGCTCTGGAGCCAGTCCCTGGGCTATTCGCCTGCCTTGTTGACCAGCTTCGCCAGGCGGCTCTTGGTGCGAGCGGCCTTGTTGGCGTGGATCAGGTTCTTGGCGGCGGCCTGGTCGAGCTTCCTGGTGGCGGCGGTCAGCAGCGAGGCGGCCTGTTCGGTTTCTCCGTTGGCCACGGCCTCACGGACCCTCTTGACCGAGGTTCGCAGAGCCGAACGCTGGCCACGGTTGCGGGCCCGACGCTTGAGGCTCTGGCGAAGTGACTTCTTGGCGCTGATTGAGTTGGGCATGGAGATGCCTTGGCCGCTTCAGGTCGTTGAGTTCGAGTGAGTCACGGAGTCTAGAGGCTGGTGGGTGAAGTTGCCAGTGTGCGCAGCTCGCCGCCATCCCGAGCGTCGCACCAACCGCGCGACCACCCTGGTCCCCCTGATCCCCCTGATCCCCCGCCTCTCGATTCGCTTTATTCGTCGCTGGTGACCACCTGACCAAACCGCTGCCCGTCGGGACTCACCAGCCGAGCGAACACGGCAGGATGGACATTCATGTTGATCGGGCGGACATTGCCGGCACAGAAGGCAAAGTTGACCAGGTCGCCATGGTTGGAACTCGGTCGAGGACGAGAGTACTTCAGGGCAACGAGGTCTTCGTTGAGCCGACCGGACTGGAAGGCGTTCCACAAAGCGGTGTCCTGGGCCAACTGCAATGGAATTGTCGTTTGTTGCGATCCCCCCTCGATGTTTCCACCACCTCCCACATACACGGCGAAGATCTGACCGGACAACTGGAATGCCACCGGTGCCGAACCCGGCGGGGCGGCAAATCCTCCAGACCAACTGCCTCCCTGGAGGTTTTCACCGAACAGGATCGTGTTGGAGTTCCCGTCTCCGGCACTGACGAAGTCCAGGCTCATCCGGAACGGATACTTCACGAAGCCCTGTGAACTGGGGGTGTAGTTGTTGGCGAGACCATTGTCCGGTGCCCAGAAAAGACCCGTGGAATAGGCGGCTCGCAGAGGGATGCTCAGTGCAGTTGCGAGAGAATACGCAGAGAAGCTGTTGATGTTGTTGGACATGACCGTGATGTATCCGCCGTTGGCGACATAACTCAACCCGTCGGTCTGGTTGAAGTTGTTCTCGTCGACGACGCACGTGAGTGATTCAACATGCGGAATCCCGTAGCCGCTTGCTGCGGTTCCCAGCGTCTGCACCATGTTCTTGGTGTTGACGACGCGCTGCAGGTCGTTGCGGTCCAGGAACGGGAGCAACGCCACCGGCCAGGGCCTCGGTTGGACTCTCTTCACGCTCACGGGGCTGGCATTCGGGTCCAGACACGGATACCAGTCGTAGGCACTCGGCAGCCTGCCGTTGCTGCCGGTCGTGAAGTTCATGGTCGCTGCGGCCAGTTGCTTCAGGTTGTTGGCACACTGGGTCCGTCGAGCAGCGGCTCGAGCGTTCATGATCGCCGGCATGATCAACGATGCCAGCACGGCGATGATCGAGATCACCACCAGCAGTTCGATCAGGGTAAAGCCTCGGCGCAGGGATACGGCACGAGGCACATTTCGTGTCTGTCGCGTCTGCCGTGTCTGCCGTGTCTGCCGTGTCTGCCGTGTCTGCCGTGTCATGGTCTGGAAATTAGTCATGGTGAAAAGACTCCTGCTCTGTTTGTCTGCGAAGACTCCACGGGGCAATTCTAGCCCGGGTGTGGTCTTCGGCAAGAAAGTGTGAATTAACTGGTCAAGAAATCAGAAAACATCGTGAAAGGCCCGCCTGTTCTGACGTTTGTGTCTAAGTCGACGTCCGACTCGAGGCTTGCCTCCTTTCTCCAGTATGAACAACTGGTCCAACCAAGTGGAACCAAGAAACCGTATTGTCTTGCGTGAGTTGCCTGACCTGGCAGAAGACGACCGTGGCCGGCTGCCTGGGCTGTGGCGAGTTATTCGATCACCTGTTGGTAGAGGATCATGGGTCCGGCATCGAGTTGCGAGACGGTGTTGCTGCTGCCGGTGCCGATGTTGAAGGTGCCGTCGGCCGGGATGTGGTCCGGCTGCAGCAGTTCGAGGACCCGCGAGCGGTCGATCACGAAGAAGGACCGTTGTGAGTGGGCCTCGGCCAGCCTGGCCCCGATCCGCACGTGGCCCTGGGCCGCATCCTGGTGGCATTCGAACCAGTCGACCTTCATGAAGACGAAGAACACGTTGCTGCGGGTCGTGGTGTTGCCGTGGATCTTGGCCAGCAGTTGATGGCGGGTGTGGTGGTGAATCGACTGGTTGTTGTGCTGGCCCTGGTTACCCAGTTCGAACAGGCGGCGTCGGACGTAGCCCGAGGTGGTGTTGGTGTCGAGGGGGATGGAACGGAAGAGTGTTTCTTCGAGACCGTCTCGGCCAAAGCGTATGAGCCCCAGCGAGCGGAAGGGGTGTCCATGTGCCATGCCCGGCAGGAACAGTTCGCTTACCGGATCGTAGCCGTCGCGGCTGTGAATCAGCTGCCGCCACCAGTCGCGTGCCAAACCTTCGGTGGAATCGGGTAGGTGCGAGTGGACCAGTGCCGGCGTAAGCTGGCAGACGTCCTGGTTATCGATCAATCCGCCCAGCGCTTCGGGGTGGCGGATGGTGTTGAGATTGATTCGGCCGGGGATGCGGTACTTGCGGGAATCCGGCAGTACGGTGGCCGGGAACCGATCGGTGCGGGTGGGGATTTCCAGGAAATTCAGCAGCCGGGCCCAGCGGTTGTCGTACCTGGGATCGGCATTGTCCTGGTCGGGGAAGTCGGGGCGGAGGAACTTGAAGTGCCCGGCCGAATGCGTGCCTTGGTTGTCGAAAAGACGGGTGACATCGTGGGGTGCGTAGACGGGGATATTGAAGAGTTCGACAAGCGAGGCGAAGGGGCGGTCGAAGTGAGGCTGCCAACGGTCGAAGGTGGTCGGGCTGTTGGTGTTTTCGGCTCCGATCGAATTGAGAACCAGGCTGGCAGGTGGGATGGTTCGCCACGGATTGGCTCCGCCGACGGGGTCAGGCATGTAGGCCTCGCCACTGCGGTGCAGCGGCTGAGGTCTTTGGCGGCTACGCAGGTCCCACAACTGCTGGCGGATGTTGTGAGTTTCGCTCGCCTGCGGGTCGTTGTCCTTCTTGTTGATTCTGAATTGCCACTCGACGGGCGAACGCGTGTAGGTGATGCGGTCGACCTCGATCCAGGGATTGTCCAGGTCGTAGGTGGCGACCTGTCCGGGCGGGGTTGTGAGTGGATCGAAGGAGGAGCGGTTGGGGTGGATTCGGCGTTGCAGTACGACCTGCACGCTGATGAGCCCTCCGGTGGCAAACGGGGCCCCGGTCAAGAAGGACCCGACAGTCGAGGTCAGGTCGGTGCCGTTGCCGTCGGCGATGCTGAAGTGGTTGGCGGTGGGAGCCGCTTCCTTGCAGAGGTCCAGCAGCCTGGCCGCATCAAAAAACCTGGGGAAAACACCCATCAAGGATCGCGTCGACTCTGTGGTCGCCTCGGTCGCATCGGGGTCGACCTCCAGAACACTATAGCCCGGGTGGGTACCCTCGTTGAGCGAGACCAAATGGTCATCAGCACAGCTGAGAATACTGAAGGATTTGGCTGCCTCAATCTGCTTGGAGCTGCGGAACGTCACCCGACGGATGTCCCCGGCGTCCGGGGCCGAGGTGTTGGGGCGGATCTCGATCCGCCACGATCCTCCCGAGAGCGGCAGGTCAAACGGGGTGATATTGCGCAGCTCGATGCCGGCGAATGTCCGCGGCAGTGTGTCGTCGTGCAAGGTGGCGGGGTGCTCGTAGGGATCGTCGTTGCTGTCGGGATCGGTGACCTGCGTCGTGCGGGCCGCGAAGAACTCGGTGAGAGTCAACTGCTGGGCTTCGACTCCGTACACCACTCCACGCTCGACCGCATCGTCGCTGTGATCGGCGTCGTAGTTGTTGGCTCCCGAGCCGATCGGGGCGAAGCCGTCGTGGGTCCAGGGGTTGTCGTCGAGGTTCCAGCCGCTGCGAAGAGTCATGCCGCTGCTGGGATCGACGGTCGGTCCGAGGTTCTTGTCGTACTCGAAACGCGTCACCACGTTGTCGGTGTCCATCGCGTCGACAAGGTTCACGGCGAACTGGGCCATCTCGCGGACGTGCTCGGTCGTGTAGTTGCGATCGGTGTTGTTGGCCTGGGTCAGGGTATCGTCATGGTCGTTGGTGGAGGTGTAATTGACCTGGTCGCTGCCACCGCAGAGCGTGTAGAGCATCACGTAGATGTCGCGGGCCACTCGCTGTCGGTCGTAACGGGCCCACCACTCCTGCTGCAGCAGGGTCGTCGGTGGGTAGGCCGGCCTGTTGTTTGAGTTCCAGGCGACGGGCACGATGTCGGTGCCGGGGTCCAGGGGATGCTCGGTGATCGGGCGGTGCTTGGGGATGCCGTTCAAGCGCTCGAAGACGTGATTGGGCGAGAGTCGTCGTTGCAGAAGTGTCGAGTCGGTGGCTTGGATCGGGGCGCGGTTGGCGACCACTTCGAGCAGGGTGCGGAGCGGATCGCGGAAGGGGTCGGTGGTGTTTCCAATCGGAGCTCCGGTGAACTTGGGAGGAAACGCGTAGGTGGTGGCACCAAAGCGATTGGTCCCATTTTGCCAGAACTCCCACGCTCGACGACGGTCCAGGCCCGAGATCACTCCGGGAAAACTGCGGACGAAGTCACGAGTGTCCCAACTGTCGACGGTGTAGCGACGGCGGATCTTCTCGGAGCGGGTGTTGGTCTGGAAGTTGTAGGAGGCGAGTCGAGCGAGTCGGGATTCGAAGGCGGCGTTTTCGAGATCCGAGCGGCTGGCCTGCAGGAAGTAGTTCTCCTTGGGGAGGAACAGTCGGTCGGACACCTGCCGGTTCCGTTCGTCCACCACGCTCTCGGTCTCCTCGTCCAACAGCGGCGTGGTGATCGAGGATTGCATCAGGGCGGCATTCAGCGGCTGGCCCCACTTGACGGTGGTGCCGGTCATGGGGACCTGTTGGGACTGGTAGGCGGTGTATTGCGGGAACTTGAGTCGGTTGGTCGTGAACAGTTGGGTTTGGAACAGCGAGCCGACCTTGACGGTGCTGGTACCGGTGCCTCGGAAGTCGAGTGGGTGGACGTAGGGGCGCGTGGCGGCCAATCGGTTCGTATCAAATGGAGGCGCCAGTTCGCCTTCGTCCTCGTTGTAGTTGTCGTCGATGCCGCGGAGGCCCGGTTGGGGGTAGTCCCTCAGAGTGGTCGAGCTGGCGTCGATCGCGGAGATCAACTGGTTGAGGTCGCCGTGTCGTCCGTCGGTGTAGGACAGCAGCGAACCCGATCCCGGCTCGTAGTGGGCTCGACCCTTGAGCAGGTACCACCACGCCATGTTGGAGTTTTCCATCCAGCCGGCGGGGGCGTGGTTGAAGAAGCGACGCTGGTCCTGGAAGACCTCGGCGATGGTCCGCGAACTGCCGGGGAAGTCGCTGGGGCGGGCGCCCGCGTCGAGGCCCCATTGGGGGTTGATTTCGGAGGGGGACATGCCGAGGTTGGAGCGGGAGATGAACTTGCCGCCGCCGAAGTTGGCTCCGCCGAGATTGACTGATCCACTGAGGTTGCCGGTGGCGTTGAGGTTCATCAGGCCATCGCCGTCGTAAATGGTAATGGCGAACAGCGGGATCGCCTTGCGGCCGTTGCCCAGCGATTGGACGGGGAAATCGAGGTCGAGGTAGATGGCTTCCTTGATGCCGTCACCATCGGGGTCGGCATCGAACTCGTAACGAGGCTGAAACATGGCGAACCGCTTCCAGACCGGAGTGCCTCCGCCCTGGGTCGTGGTGGCACCGACGGTGATCGAGCCAAATGTGGGTATGTTGTTGCCGGTGACCCCGGCCGTCTCGACCCGGAAGTACCAGCGGTCGATCACGTTGTTGGCCACGATGATGTCTTCGCCCTGGTCCAACTGGTTGTTGCCGTTGGCGTCTTCGCTGAAGATCACCCACTGACCGCTGCGGTAGTAGACGTTCTGCTGCCAGGCTCCCAGTGTCCAGACTCCGTGGTGGGCCTCGGTGTCGAGGAACCCGTTGTCGTTTCGGTCTTCGCCGGCATCGAGGATTCCGTTGCGGTTGAGGTCTTCGCTGTGACCGAACGGGAACGGTCCGCTGAGCCCCAGCCGGTTGGCCTGGGCCATGGTGATGACGTAGCGGAGTCCCTGCGGATCCTGTGCGCTGGTGCGGGGCGAACTCCCGGTGGGTCCGAAGTCCTTGTGCATCGGGTGGGGTCTGAGCACATGCCTCACGGTGTCCGAGCGGGTCTCCCAGTCCAGGATCGGGGTGGCCTTGGTCGTCGCTCCACTGGTGATCCCACGGGCGTACTGCGGCCGCAGAAAACTCGGGATGATCACGTGCACCGGGCGGTTGTAGGCATCCAGCGCAAAGCCATTGAAGGCCAGGAAGACGCTGTTGATGTCCGGTGAGGTGTAGTCGACATCCGGTGCAGGTCGCGATGGCAGGCTGCCGTTGTTGGCCGAGGGCGAATCGTTGATCTCGAGAAGCGTCTGATCAAGCGAGCCGGTGAGCCCGGACGAGTCGGCGATGCCGTTGTGGTTCTGGTCGATCACCGGGTAACCCGTCTGCTGGCCTCCGACCGTGTACCCGATCACATTCACTCCGTGTCCGCTGTGCGGCTGCACGTCGCGGCCGACAATGCCGGCGATCAGAGTGTGTCGGCCACCCGAGAGTGCACTGTTGCGCTCGTTGGTCCGCGATCCGGAAAACAGCCGGTCAGCGGCAAAACGGGTCAGGATTCGAGTCGAAGGCCGAGGCCGGGACTGGAATTCCCGTTCGGCCGCTCCCGAATAGTTCTCGGCACTGATTCGCTCGGAACTGGCAAACGTGACAAATGCGAGTCCGAGGATTGAGAGCAGGGCGAGCAGTGCGAGGACCACGACGAGAGTCGAACCGCGCGGGAGGCTCGTTCGAGAGGACCGAGCCTTCCGCGAAGAGTGTCGAAGGGGGCGTAAAGGTGTGCTGAGCATGCTGGGCATGGCGTTTGGGTGTAACCGCGCGATGAGTCTGGTCGCTCGGATCTCCTTGTGGCGGGGGCCCTTCCGCCGTGTTGGGGTTCTGCTGTGTGGTCGAGAGGGTGGTGTCGGTTTCAGCGTGTCAGAGAATGGACCTGCGTCATCTGTCTCATCAGTTCGCTGTTGGGATCGCGATAACGGATCGTGATCTGGATCGCTCGCAGCGGCAGCCAGTTGTCGATCGCCTTCCAGGTGACGCTGTCGAGTTGTCCATTGCTGTTGGTATCCTCGCCCATGTCGAGGATCTGGTTTTTGTTAAGGTCTTCGGTCTCGGTGACGATGGCACCGGGGTGCGCGGGCCAATTGGGAGGGAGTGACCTCGAGACGCCTGCGCCGGTGGTTGCCGTACAGAGGAACGCCAGCGGGCCACCGGCTTCGTTTTGCGGGAAGATGGCGTTGCCGGCGTTGTAGCCTGTGGAGGCGGACCAGGGGCCTCGGCGATTGCCGGCGACGATGCGGTGTGAATAGCGAGTAATGCGGTAGGGGGGCTCGCTGGTGATGCTCTGGTGCCAGGTGTCGTACACCCGGTTGCCCCAGGGTCCGCCGGGTCCGTAGGCCGAGTTGAGTCGACCGGCCAGACGGAAGTCTCCGGTTCCGCCGGCGTGGCCGATGTCGACGAATCGGCCCAGGGCCCCGTCCCAGACCTTGACGTCGAACGAGTGGACGTTGGTCATCAGGATGTCCTCGGCGCGGCGCGGGCCTCCGCGGTACTGGTTGATCACTCCGTCCTCGCCGACGGCCAACGGGTTGTTGGAGACGTTTTGCGTCTTGGTCGGGTTGCCGTCGTTGATGAGGTTTCCGCCTGAGTCCCTCGAGGCGGTCTGGGGATAGCGGAAGTAGTAGTTGGAGGTTTCTTCGTGAGTGAAGCGGCCGATGAAGAAGGGGCCGTTGTCGGCGGTGGTTGACCAGAGACCGTCGGGGCCGGGGCCGGGAGCGAATTCACGTGGCAACCCGGTGGCGTGGTTGTGGCCGAAACGCGCCGCAGGGATTGCCAGGGGGTAGTTGCTGGCGTTCCTGGAGTTGACCAGGGAATTGCGGTTGTGGAGCTTGGCGCCTGTCGAGGTGTACTGAGCGGAGAAGTCTAAGTCCTTCCAGAAGTTCCCCTTGTCGTCGCGAGTGTTCGCCGTGTTGTCGGTCCCGGCGTTGAACGCACTCTGGTTACTCGGCAGGTAGGGGGCCGGGTGAAGAGAGTCGAACACCTCGGAGTTGTTGTTATCGTCGAAGGGCTGCGAGCGACCACCTGTCGATTCGTACAGCATCAACACGCGGCGGTAGAGAATGCCGTTGCGGAGGAAGTAGCAGACCTCGGCCGAAGTCGAACTGATCAGGGTTTCCTGATGGTTGCGGGCGAGGTTATTCAGTGGCGAGGCGTTGAGGAGGCCGTAGTAGGGGGTGGGGTCGGAATCGGTTCGGAGGATGGTGCTGCGGATGGTCAGCTGCAGCACGTCGTCGGAATCGTCGTACGGGTTGTTTTCGGAGATGTAGAGGTAGCCCTGGCGTTCTCCGAGCCGCAGGTCGCGGCCGTAGCCGGTTTCGTTCCGGGCAAACGGCACCATGTGGCGAAACGTCCGCTTGCCGATGTCCGACTCGATGATGTTCTGCATGATCCGGGCCCGCTGGTCGTTGCGCGCCAGACCACGGACTCGATGGTGCATCCCCGAAGCGATTTCGAACACCTCGGCGAACATCATCATCATGATCAGGACCAGCGTGACCGCCACCAGCATTTCGACCATCGTGAAGCCACCCTCGGCCGACTCGAACCTGGCGGCGAGCGGGCCGCGATTTCGGCGGCGGTTTCGGCAGCGGTTGGTCACGGTGGCGGACATCTACTTGGTCCCCAACGAGTAGACGGCGACGATGCCCGCAGGAGCCAAGGCCCGTTTGCCGACTCCGACGACGATGCGATCGAGTTGCAGGTCGGCCCAACCCCTGTCGGTCGCCAGGACTTGGGTGATCTTGTACCACTGGCCGTTATCCGGGTCGAAGACGTACCCGCCGGGGACGATCTTTCCGGGTGGGTAGGGGGATATGTCGAGCTGCCCGTTGCCGTTGGCGTCCTCGCCGTTGTCCAACTGCCCGTCGTCGTCGAGATCCTCGCTCCAGATCAACTCGATCGTGGAGAGGTCATCGGTGCCCGGCCAGAGCACCTCCGACGCGTCGTCGACGGTGCCGTTGTTGTCGTCGTCGACTCCGGCGACTCCCGGTTGACGATCCGCTCCGCGACCGAACGTGGCAATGTAGGTGGCTTCGTTGGCGACCGATGCGGGTCGGTTGAAGAAGACGACCGCATCGACGCTGGCGGGTGCCGAGCCGGATGCGTAGGCGGACTTGCGGACGGTGAGCATCCAGGAGTACTTGCCGTTGAAGATCTCGACCCGAACCTCCGTCACCTTGGCCGTTGTCGGAACCGTTTCGGTGTCTGACCAGTAGATCCTGCGGGTGCCGAGGTCGACGCTGGTGATGGCTCGAACCCAGCTCTGCTGGCCATCAGGGTCCAGCAGGATCACCCGGCAGGGAATCACCGTGGGCGTGCTCGACAGGGCGACCTGGACATCGATGAGATTCAGAGACTGGGGGACCTGGACCCAGGTCGCCTGCAGCAGCTCGGGGACACCCCGCTTCTGGCCGTCGTTGTCGTCCCAGTTGTCCGGCAGCATCACCAGGTTGGTCGCCTTGGCTTCGGTGTTGTAGCCGGCGTGGTACCGCGTCAGGGGTCCGAAGGTGCCACCCACGTGGACAAAACCGAACGGGTCGACAGCGTAGATCCTGTTGTTGTGCTCGAGCACGTTGCCGTCGACGTCAGGGTCGTGCACCAGGTGAGGCAGGATGTCGATCATCGCGTCGCAGTTGTTGCGCAGCATCGTGGCTCGAGTCAACTTGCTGGCTCGGACCGAGTTGATCATGCCGACCGGAAAGAGCGTGGCCAGGCAGATGACGCCGATCGAGAGGATCAGCATCGACATCAGGACCTCTGTCAGAGTGGTACCGCGTGAACGGCCCCCCACCAGCGAAATGTGGCCGGAGGCGCCGTTTCGCACGTTTCGGACTTTTCGCACGTTTCGGACTTTTCGAACAGGCATCATTCAGACACCTCCCCGACTTCGGCGTAGTAGTACAGGTTCCTGGGCCCGGCCGCGTCGATCGTTCCGTTGCGGTCGATGTCGACTCCGAGGGCGACTTCGCCGGGGAACAGTTCGCTGGTCGAGACGTTTCCGGTGCGTGTGAAGAGGCTGACGACCCGCTTGTCACCCTCGTTGCCGACCACCCAGGGGGCTCGGCCGGAGATCACATCGACCTGGTCGTTGAGCAGCAGGTGGATGACCCCCGCGGCCGCGGTCGATCCGATCACCGATCCGCGTGGCGAGAACATGATGTCGCGGTAGCGATAGCCCTTTTGCAGCCACATCGTGTTGGGCAGTCGGCAGTAGTAGAGGTCGAGCACGACGCCGGGGGGGAGTTCCAGGGGTTGTGCGCTGGGCAACACCCGCGGCATCAGGGTCATTTCGTAGTCACCGTCTGCGAAGCGGGCGGCGATCGGGCGATTGGGGACCGCCTGGTAGGGTTCGTCGGTCGGCAGAGGGTCGACCAGTGGCGGACTGATTCTCAGCCACTGGTTGTTGACCGAGAGCAGCGCGGTGGTGGTGATGGTGTACCAGCGTGATCCGAGCTTGATACGGGCACCGTCGACCAGGGGTCCGAGATCCAACAGCGAGTTGCCGTTGCGATCCTCGCCGGAATCCAGGGTGCCGTCCTGGTCGAGATCCTCGCCGTAGCGCAGCACGAACCACTCGGTGAATTCGCCCCGGATCAGGTCCGGAAGCCCGTTGTTGACCGGGTTGCGGTGAACGGTGATCGACCCCTGGCTCCAGTTCCGACTGGCTCCGATGTAGACCATGCTCCGCACCACAGGCCGCGCCGGCGGACTCGACGGGTCGATCTCGAACCTGACCCCTCGAGGCAGCCGGTGGTGGATCGCCCGGTCGCGGGCTCCCATCAGCAGGCTCTGCATCTGGCGAGACCCGCTGCGGACACGCTCGCCGTCCAGAGATATGTTGATCACCGCTACCGTCACCGACATCAGTACCAGCATGATCACGATCACGACCAGCATCTCGATCAGCGTGAAGCCCCCGGCGACCGTCGGCGGAGAGCCGGGTCGGGAAGTGCGCTGGTGGCCGGTGGTGCAGAGAATCGTCATGTCCGCTAGTTGCTGCCGATCGGGATGTTGAGGTTGGTGATGTTGTCGTAGATGGCCAGGTCGGTTCCGTTGGGACGGGCCAGGTGGCCGAGGTTGGCGGTATCGTGGGGTTCATGGAGCCCGACGACTCCGTCGGATCCGGCCGAGAGCACCAGGGGGCTGTGCCAGGTGAACGGCGTGTGGTACACGCTCTCGTTGCCCATCGCCATGACCCACGCTCCGAAACGGTCCAGCGGATCGTCGTCAGGGTCGAAACCGAAGCGGGCCGTCGAGCCGGCACCCAGCATCAACTGGCTGCGCTCGAAGTCGGCTGCGGAGATCTGCTGGCCGGGTCCGGCTGAACGGACCAGCCGAGTCGGCCACCGATAAAACCTCAACGGCTGACCCCAACCGTCGATCAACTCGATCAACCCGTCGCTGTCGGTGTCAGCCAGTTCGCTGGCAAGGAACCGCCCGTCGCTCTCATTGGGAACCCCGAACGTGTTGCCGTTTCTCAGCAGCCAGTAGAGCAATTCCGAGCTGTCGGCGTTGCTGATGGTGTTGGAACCGATCGTCCGCTCGCCGTGGTGCTGCGGCAGGGCGAGTCGGTAGAGCAGCTTGCGGGCGACGACGGGGGCGAGTTGCCGAGAGCGTCGCTGGTTGAGTCCGCTGGCACGCAGCACGGCGATCGCCGTGGCAATCTCGCCCCGCTTCAACTGGTACCTCGTGAACGCGTCGCGACGCTCCTGCAGCATGCGGTGCACCTTGAGCAGCGTGGCACGAGTGGCGGCGGTCCGAGACGTACTCAGCATGTTGCCGACCAGCATCGTCATCATCGTCATCATCGTCATCATCAGGACCATCACCATCAGGATCTCGATCAACGTGAATCCGCCGGTGACGCCGCGACCGGGCCGAGACCGATCGAGCGGACGCCCGTGGGCGGGTCGCGAGTTTCGGAGATGGAAGCTGGGGATGGTCATGGGGTGATGCTGTGGTGATGCTGTGGTGAGCCGACTGAGGGCCTTGTGAGTCTGATCGTGCGGGGCCGGATGACGGGGGTTCGGAGGTCGAACCGGTGGTTGACGCGGGCCCGCGGAAGATGTCCGTTCCGAGGAACGGGTGAGGAGTTCTTGGCGATGAGAGTGAGGTGATCGGGTGGCGTGGATCAGGGTTTCAGGCGACCGCCCGAGGCGAAATTGGTGATGTTGTCGCCGTCCCGATCGGTCAGGGCGCTGGCGTTTTCTGAGCTGTACAGTCCTCCGATTCCGTAGGGGCGGTAGACACCGGAGCTGTCTTCGTGAGGCCCGAAACCGGGCGAGATGATCTGAAAACTCTTGGGCTTCCACGCCTGCGCGGAGTTCTGGAAGTAGGGGCTCACGGGGTTCTTGAGGTTGCTGGTTGTGTGCGGGAGGTAGACCCAGAGGTCGGCCTTCTCGTAACCGCGGCCGTTGCTGCTCGAGAGGTACAGGTAGGGAGCGGTTTGGTTGGCGAGCGAATCGAGGTATTCGGGGAAGCGGTCGCCAGTTGTTCCCGAGGAGTAATTGTCGATGTCGACCAGCCGGGAGGCGACGAATTCGAAAAATGGACCCACCCGGCTCTCTCCCGCTGCCAACTGACGGGCGAACGGGTCGGCGGGGTTGTTGGCGAAACCGGTCATGTAGGGCCTGCCGTTGCTGTCGAAGCTGGCCATGCCGCCGAGAAAGAAGACCAGGCATTCGGATCCGGACAGGTGGATCCCCGGGACGCCGTCGTTGTCCGGGTCGAGCTCACCGATGCTGCCGTCTCCATCGAGGTCCCGGTTCTTGGCGAAGTAGAACCGATTCCAGAGTCTCGAGATCCTGCCCTTCGAATCCCTCGACTCGAAACTGGCGTTCCACTGCCCGGCCTCTTCGTAGAGGCACACGTGGCTGGGCGGTTCGTGGCCGAACCGGGTCCGGAAGTCGGAGATGGCACTTTCGAATGAGGTGATCTCGATCTTGACCGCCGCCTCCTTGGCCCGTCGGCTGATGCCGCCGAGTACCGGGACTAGGATCGCGGCGAGGATGCCGATGATCACGACCACCACCATGATCTCCACCAGCGTGAAACCGCTGCGGGGCGAGTGGGTCGGGGGATGGGAGTTCTGAGCGTGCATTAGATTGCCTATTGCGGGTTGGCCCGGCGAGGGGGGGAACTGTTTGGGCCCGCTTGTGTTGAGCGTCTAGGAGAGTTCGTTGAGCAGCTTGACCAGGGGCATGAACAGCGCGATCACTATGAAGCCGACGATCAGGCCCAGCACGACGACCATGATCGGTTCGAGCATGCTGATCAGCCCGTCGACCGCCACGGCCACCTCCTCGTCGTACACCTCCGCCACCTTGTACATCATGGTGTCCAGGGCACCGGTCTCCTCGCCCACGTCCACCATATTGACCACGATGTCGTCCACGATTCGTGCCTCGCGCAACGGGATCGCGATCGATTCACCCTCGCGGATCGCCGAGTGGATGTTGTCAAAGGCCCGCCTGAAGACCGTGTTGCCCGCCGTGTCGCGGGCGATGGTTAATGCCTCGAGGATCGGCACCCCCGAGGCGATCAGGGTTCCGAGTGTGCGCATGGTCCGCGCGACGGTTGATTTCTGGAGGATCTTGCCCAGCAGCGGGAGCTTCAGCGCAATCCAGTCGATCACAAACGCCCCCGTCTTGTTCTTCTTGATCAGCTTGATCGTCAGCACGAACGCGATCGGGGAGATCACCAGGACCCACCAGTAGGTGGCGAACCAGTCGCTGGCGTTGAGCAGCACGATGGTGATTTCGGGCAGCTCGACGTCGAAGCCCAGGAAGATCTTCTTGAACTTCGGGATGATGAAAACCATGATGCCCGAGACGATCAGGATGGCGACGGTGACCACCGCGGCGGGGTAGATCATCGCCCCGACCACCTTCCGCTTCAGGCTCTGGGCCCGTTCCTTGAACTCGGCGAGTCGCTGCAGGATCACCTCCAATGCGCCACCGGCCTCGCCGGCCTTGACCATGTTGACGTAGAGGTCATCGAAGGCCTTGGGCTGCTTGGCCATGGCTTCCGAAAGCGTGCTGCCGCTCTCGATGTCCTCGATCACGCCCATGAGCGAGCTCTTCAGAGGGCCGGGCTTGGACTGTCCTTCGAGGATCATCAGGCTGCGGAGGATCGGGAGTCCGGCGTCCTGGAGCGTGGAGAGTTGCCGGGTGAAGGTGCACAGCTGCTTGGATCGGACCTTGCCGAATGAGAAGCCTCCTCCAGCCTTGCGGCGGCGGGGCCCCTTCCGCTTGTCGTCCTTATCCTTCTTCTTTTTCTTCTTCCGCCCCTCTTCAGTGATCTTGGTCACGAACAGGTCCTGTTCGCGGATCAGCTGCTGAGCTTCACCCTCGGACTCGGCGTCGATCGTCCCGGTGACTTCGGCACCGGCGTGGTCCATCGCCTCGTACTTGTAACTGGGCATCGGCGTCCTACTCCACGTCCTCAAGCACGGTCTCACGTACCACCTCGTCGATGGTCGTGATCCCGTCGAAGATCAGTTTCAGGCCGGCTTCTCGCAGGGAGGTCATCCCCTGGGTTCGGGCCAGGTTGCGGATATCATCGGTCGAGGCGTCGCTGGTGATCAGGTCGCGGATCTCGTCCGTCATATCGAGCAGTTCGTAGATGCCGACTCGACCCTTGTAGCCGCCGTTGTTGCAGCGGCTGCAGCCCTTGCCGTAGTAGAACTTGTACTGACGTGCCTGTTCGATCGGCAGCTGCAGTTCCATCAGCAGTTCGTCGGAAGGTTCGAATTCGGTCCGGCACTCGGCGCAGATCCTCCGCACCAGCCTCTGGGCCAGGATCGCTTCGACGGTGGCGGTGATCAGAAACGGCGGCACCCCCATGTCTCTGAGCCGAGTGATACTCGAGGGGGCGTCGTTGGTGTGCAGGGTGCTGAAGACGAGGTGTCCGGTCAGAGCACTCTGCACGGCAATCTCGGCCGTTTCGTAGTCGCGGATCTCCCCGACCAGGATCTGGTCGGGGTCGTGCCGCAGGATCGCCCGCAGCACGTTGGCAAAGGTGACATCGATGTCGGCATTGACCGGCACCTGCACCAGGCCGTCGATGTCGTATTCGACCGGGTCCTCGGTCGTGATGATCTTGGTCTCGATGTCGTTGAGCTCGGTCAACGCGCTGTAGAGCGTGGTGGTCTTGCCGCTGCCGGTGGGGCCGGTGACCAGCACGATGCCGTTGGGCCGGGTGATCATCAATCGGAAGCGTTCCAGGGTCAGAGGGTCCAAGCCGACCTTGTTGAGATCGAGCTGGACGACGGTGCGGTCGAGCACCCGGCAGACGATCGATTCGCCGAACATCGTCGGCAACACGCTGACCCGCAGGTCGACCGGGTTGCCTCCCACGTTCAGCTCGATGCGTCCGTCCTGAGGCAAGCGTCTCTCGGCAATGTCCAACTCGGCCATCACCTTGATCCGGGTGGTGATCGCGTTGGCGAGGTGCCGGGGTGGAGGGACCATTTCGTAGAGGATCCCGTCGGCACGCACCCGGATCTTGAACTCGTCCTCGAAGGGCTCGAAGTGCACGTCGCTGGCCTGGTCCTTGATCGCCAGCAGCAGCACCATGTTGACCAGCTTGCGGATCGGAGTCGAATCGACCAGCTCCTCCTCGCTGCCGATGTCGTGCTTGCCGGCGAGGATGTCGAAGGCGCCTTCCCCCTCGCTCAACTCGCTCAGCACGTCCTCGATCGAATCCTCCTTGTCCGCGTAATGACGGGCAATGCTCTCCTCGACGTCCTGCATGTTCGAGACCGCTCCGCGGACGTCGAAGCCGAGGAAGTTGCGGAGATCGTCGAGGGCGGCGACGTTGTGAGGATCCCCCATGGCGACAGTCAACAGGTCGTTCTTCAGCGAGATCGGCACGATCTTGTAGATCTCGGCCATCGTCTGAGGCACCAGCTCGAGCACCTTGGGCGGGATGACGGTCTCGCGGAGATTCACCACCGGCATCCCCCACTGCTCGGCCAATGCCTCGGTCACCTGCTCGTCAGTGACCAACTCCAGCCGGACGGCGACCTGCCCGAGCACTTCGCCGGGAGACTGCTTCTGCTCCTCGAGCACGTCCCAGAGCTGATCCTCGGTGAGGTATCCGAGGTCGACCAGGATCTGTCCGATGCGTCGTGTGGCCATGGGTTTCTTGAGGTTGCAGGGGTTGGGTGGTGGGTCGGCTGAGGAACGGATCGTGGTGGGCCGGGAATCCTAGAAGTCGTCCTGCTCCTCCTCGTCGTCGAAGAACTCGTCGTCGTCGTCGAGTTGGCCCTTCTTGGCCAGGACGATTCGGTGAGTCAGGTCGTCGGGCAGGTTCGACTTGGTGACCACCTCGCGTTCATCACAGAGGCCGTCTTTCCAGAGCTGGAAGAGGTGATCGTCGAGCAGTTGCATGCCGTACTTGCGGCCGGTCTGGATCGAGGAGTTGATGCGGAACGTCTTGCCCTCGCGGATCAGGTTCTGGATCGCCGGCGTGAGGATCAGCAGCTCGTAGGCGGCGACACGTCCCTTGGGAAGCTTGTGCAGCAGCTGCTGGCTGAGGATGCCGATCAGGGCGGTCGAGAGCTGGACGCGGATCTGCTCCTGCTGGTTGGACGGGAAGGCGTCGATGATCCGGTTGACGGTGCCCTGGGCCCCGGTGGTGTGCAGGGTGCCGAAGACAATGTGGCCGGTCTCGGCCGCCGTGATCGCACTCTCGATCGTCTCCAGATCCCGCATCTCCCCGACCAGGATCACGTCGGGATCCATCCGCAACGCCCTCCGCAACGCCTCGGCGAACGACGGCACGTCGACACCGATCGCCCGCTGGTTGATCGTGCAGCCCTTGTGCTCATGGTAGTACTCGATGGGATCTTCCAGCGTGATCACGTGGTGATCCATCGTTTCGTTCATGTGGTTGACCATGCTGGCCAGCGTCGTCGTCTTGCCACTGCCGGTGGGGCCGGTGATCAGGAACAGGCCGCGTGGCCGATCGAGCAGCTTCTTGATCGGCTCGGTGGGCAGCCCCAGCTGTTCGAAGGTCAGGAACAGGTTGGGGATCTGCCGCAGCACCATGGCGATGTCGCCACGCTGCTTGAAGACCGCTACGCGGAAGCGGGCCTTGTCGCCGAAGGCGAATCCGAAGTCGGTCCCGCCCACCTCCTGCAACTCCTGCTGGTTCCGCTCCGGAGTGATGCTCTTCATCAAACCGACCATGTCGTCGGCATCCAGGGTCTTGGTTTCGAGCTTGACCAAGCGGCCGTCGAGCCTCACGACGGGTGGCTGCTTGGTGGTGAGATGCAGGTCGCTGATCCCCTCGCGGACCACCGTCTCGAGCAACTTGTCAATCTGAAGTGTCGCCATCGACTTTCCTCTGACACGCCTGTGGTGCCCACTGGCAGCCACCCATTGTTGGTCGCCGACAGAGACGACTCAAGAAAATGCCTCAACACCCCGATGCCGCCCGGTGAGAAGATCGAGGTGATCCACTCGATTGACCGACGCCGGAATGCTCCACAACTCACACAGCAACGAACCGTCAGTGACCACTCCGTTCCAGGCGATGAGCTTCTCCGAGAGTGGTCACACCCTCGAGAACCTTGTCAGCAGCGTCCTCGACCAGAGTCTTCATCCCCAGCAAACGAGCCTGGCGGCGGAGATTCTGAGACGGCTCGCGACGGAATGTCATCTCACGCAACGTCGAATTCATCGTCATCATCTCGAAAACCGCCTTGCGGCCTCGAAATCCCGTGTGCTGACAGTGCTTGCAGCCAGTCCCTCGCATGAAACGCGCCTCGGCCAACTGCTCCTCGGTGTACGAAAAATGCTCCAACTCGGTCGGATCTGGATCGTATTGCTCGGCACACTTTGAACATACGACCCGTACCAATCGCTGGGCCATCACCGCCATCAGACTCGATGCCACCAGAA
>Ga0310124_10001091_pt1 | contig 19051 bp, 18 predicted proteins | sample CB11b_AW_Bot5_MG_FD_203507 | JGI IMG/M metagenome (GOLD analysis project Ga0310124, IMG submission 203507) | Marine microbial communities from Western Arctic Ocean, Canada - CB11b_AW_Bot5 | ecosystem: Environmental > Aquatic > Marine > Oceanic | place: Canada: Western Arctic Ocean | collected... | reverse complement strand
TCCTCCGTAGCAACAGTAAGATTTAAGGAGGTGTTTCAGATTGAGGAGGTTGGTTGCCGACACATCTGAAGAAAAAGAAAAATTCCAACTAAACTTGTAGATGCCCAAATGGAAACTTAGTAAGACGGGGGTTCGACTCCCCCCACCTCCACCACACAACTATTCCAAACTATACCATCTAGTTATTTTTTGTAAGATAATCTAATGCAGTTTTATTGGCATTTTGGATACACTCTTCAACACTAAAATGATTGACTTTTGCTGAAATAAAACCAGCTACAAAATTATCACCTGAACCAATAGTTAAAGAATGATCAAAGATTGATTTTGATTTATAAAGTTTTCTGTGATCAGAGTTTGAAAAATAGCAACCATTTTCCCCAAGTGTAATTAAAACGTTCTTTATATTTTTTGTATGTAAAATCTTTGCTGCCTCTTTATAATCACTAACTCCTGAAATAATGCTTGCTTCTTCTTGATTTGGGAAAAAATAATCGATACGATAACTTCTATCAATTTTGTTGAAATATTTTGCATAATTGAGTGATGGGTCAATTGATAATACTCCAGAATTTGTCTGACATTTGTCAATTAATTTATTGCTGATAATTCGGCTATTTGAATCTTGAAATGTATAGCCTGAAATATTAATAAAATCATTTTTTTTAACATTAATTTTTTCAATAATATTTTTTAATTTTTTGTTATTACATCTAAATGATAAGAATTTGTGTTCTTTCGAATTGTTTATCAGGGCAAATACTTTTGAGGTTTCACCATTTCTGAAATCAACGAAATCAGTATTAATATTTTTAATTTTGTACAAGATCTTTTTTAGATATTCCCCTTCAATGTCTTTACCAAGGGAACAGATTAGATTAACTTTGTGTCCCATATTGGCCAAAGCACTGGCAGTATTGAAGGCCGATCCGCCTACTTTAAATTTTACTGATTTTACTAATGTATCATTGCTCTTACCATATTCTCCCAAATGAATATGTTGTTCATACGTTATATCACCATAGCAATAAATAGAGGTCATTAGGAAATGTTTAATTTAGTTTTAGAAAATGTAAATTTGATTACTGTGAATGATTATAATGATTAATCGTACACATATCCTTTATCAAACTGGAGTAATATCCTTTGCAATTGCCGCTTTTTCACCTTCCCATCTGTCAATAATAGCAGACAATTCCTCAGGTGTCATTTCAGCAAGATTTTGCTCATAGTTTCGTTGGGACTGTGAGTGCTTACCAATGTCTCCGGCAAGCTCCAGAGACGTCCTGGCAGCAGCAATCCTTGCACTGGCTGGTGCATCAGCATCTTCCATTACTTCTTTAAGGGTCTGAACAGCTTTAGACGCAAGTTCGGTTTGGTAAACTTTGTTTCGCTCTTGCCGGATTTTGGCTATGATCTTTGGCGATTGTGTCAAAGTAAAAGCACTCTGCCTGGGGGCGGCAAAACCTGCGAGGCGTGCAGCTTCAGTACGTCCTTTGCCCTGATGGACGAGGTAAAAAATAAAACTGCTCTGTCTGTCTGAATATTGTACTTGTTTCATACATATCTCTATATTATGATTATATATATAGTAAATCATATTTTTCAAACTTAATCAAGCAACTCAAACCAAATATTGAAAAATAGAATAAATTATGTTACATATTGGGTTCTCCTAAACCACTTATATGAAACCAAGTGAAACATATACTTATCTTCTTCATATCCCTGCTAATGGCTTCTCTTCTGCCACTTAAATCCGAGGAAAATGGAGTTTTGTCTTGTTAAAATAAGTTAAGGCTCAAAAAAGTCATGCAATGAAAAATGTTATTCTACTGATAATCATTATTTTAGCTGGATGTTCAGCAAAACCATATATCGTTAGTTACGCTGAAGAATTTGAAGGTTCCGGCCAGAATGAAGTTTATGTTGTAAGTCATGGATGGCATACAGGTTTTGTTATTCCAGCACCCGAAATACAGGGAGTGATACCTGAGCTGGAGCAACGATTTGGGGATACCCCATATATTGAATTTGGTTGGGGAGACAAAGGGTTTTATCAAGCAAAGGAAACTACCTTAGGACTGACACTAAGGGCTATATTCTGGCCAACGGAGTCAGTTGTGCATTCAGTTGCTGTGCCGCAGAAGGTTGAAGAGTATTTTTCAAATAGTGAAGTGGCAAAGCTGTGTCTAAGTGATGGTGAGCTTTCAGCACTGATTGGTTTTATCTCACGTAGCTTTTTTAGAGATAAAAGTGGAAATTTATTAGAACTTCAAAAAGGGATATATGGAGATAGCCAATTCTATAGTGGTGTCGGTGATTTCTACTTAATGAATATGTGTAATAGATGGACAGCAAAAGGACTTAAAAGTATTGGCATGGATATATCACCTACGTTAAAACTAACAGCTGGTAGTGTTATGAATTACTTAACTAAGGCTAATATAGCACTTACAATTGAGTCAACTCGGACCTGCAAAAACGGTGTTTAAATTGCATATGGCAAGGGGACAGTTCTGAATCCCCCCACTAATTATTCACAGTCAGACAATCAATAAATTAACGAGAATATATGACCAGTAGGAAAATCTGGTCGAGAGAGAATGAAACAATAATCAAATGGATGATGAATGAAAAATCACAACTCAGTCACCATCCCCAATAACGAACCATATTAAGAAAGGACGAATTCCGACTTGCGGAACCCTTGGATATACAAAAGAGCCGTCAGATCGCCATGATCGATGCAGGTATTTGCATATTTTCTTAAGCTGCCAGAATTATGGAAGGCTACGCCGAGTCCAGCTGCTTTAATCATTTCGATATCGTTCGCCCCGTCACCGACCGCGAGCGCTTCGGAAGGCTCCAAGCCTTTTTCATAGCAGATACTCGTCAAGGTATTCAGTTTCGCGGATCGCCCGAGAATAGGCTTCTGGATTTCCCCAGTCAGCTTCTCGTCCTTAAACACCAACTTGTTTCCATAATGGTCGTGAAACCCAATGCGTTCGGCGATACGACGTGTGAAAAACGTAAACCCGCCGGAAACAAGAATGCAAAATGCCCCGTAACGACGCATGGTTTGAACAAGCGTGCGTGCTCCCGTTTTCAGAGTGATTCGTTCCTTATAGACGCTTTCCAGCAAGTGGTGTTTCATGCCTTTCATCAATTCTAGGCGTTTTCGCATGGCATCGGCAACGCTGATCTCTCCTTGCACTAGTGCTGAGGTGATTTCGCTGATCTGAGAACCAAGGCCGATGGCATCACCCAGTTCATCAATGCATTCTTGGTCAATGATCGTGGAGTCCATGTCGGAAATGAGAAGTTTCTTTCGCCGATCCTTGATGGACGTGCACACCGTGTCGATTGCCGTCCCAGATAAGATATCCCGGGCTTGTTTAGCTATGTCTGTGGTTGAAAGGGGAGATTCGATGAAAATGTCGCAAGCCTCACTTTCAGCCAGCCAGTCTGTTTTGCCTGTTGTCACAAAATGCTGACAGACTCGTGCAATATGAACAGGTTCCAGGGGGAGTGATTTTGCATTACTGATTAGAGTTAGTACACAAGAAGTCATGAAATTATTACCGATTTCGTCTTTGCCATGTTCTTCGAACCGTCTTGCCCACTGCATGTTGACATGTGAGACCGATAAACGTAGAATTAAGTAATGAATAGAGCTTTGATTATACCACAAATCATTCATTGGTCAATACCAAATGAAACTCGCAAATCGTGGGATCGCAAAATCCCGTACCATATGCATTTCCGAGATCACTTTGCATCAATGATTGAAGCGCAGACACTGGCTCCGGGAAGCAAACTTCCACCGGAAAGGACTTTGGCTGAAGAATTTGAAATCAGCAGGGTTACAGTACGTCAGGCACTTATACGGATGGAGGCTGAGGGCTTGATCTTTCGTGAGGAACGACGTGGATGGTTCGTCTCCCCTCCTCGGATCCGTTATGATCCGACCGCTAACACCAGCTTTACCGAAAGTATTACCAAACAGGGACGAGTTGCTGGCACAACTGTCCTGTCCAAACAACAGGTTGCTGCTTCAAAGTGGATAAGCAACCTTCTGCGTTGTGCTGTCGGCGTCCCCATCTTTATCATCAGTCGCCTGCGGTCGGTAGATGGGCGAGCAGTAATGGTCGAACAAATTCACGTCAACGCGAAGCGTTGTCCTGGTCTTCTAGATTACCCGCTTGATCAATCGATGACTGATTTGATGTTGGAAAAATTCGGAATTATTGAGCATCGGACACAGATCAGTATGCGTCCGACGGCGTTATCGGATCAACCGGCAAAAGCACTTGGAGCATCCGTAGGAACACCTAGTCTTTACCTCTCTCGGACTATTCTCGATCAGTTAAAAGAGGTAGTTGAGTTTGATCATGAATTCTGGCGTCACGACGCAATCGATATCTGTGTCTCGACGGTAGGAAACCTTGAAGAAGAGACAAACGGATAAGGACAAACAAGGAGGAAACACATAATGCTGAACCAAACACCAATCGTCGTGGTCAAGGATATCTGCAAAACATTCAAAATCCCAAAACACGAGCCTGTACATGCGCTCAAACACGTCACCAACCACGTCGAAAAGAGAGAGGTTCTGGTCGTCATCGGGCCAAGCGGTTCAGGCAAGAGCACGTTTCTGCGGGCGCTTAACGGATTGCAGCCAATCGACAGTGGTTCCATCGTCATCGACGGCGTTAAACTGACCGATCCCAAGACCGACCTAAACCGTTTACGGCAGGGAGTCGGAATGGTCTTCCAACACTTCAACCTGTTCCAGCATAAAACGGCGCTGGAGAACATCACCATGCCGCAAATGGTCGTTCTCAAGCGCTCGCGGGGTAAAGCCGAAGAGAGCGGTCGACGGCTGCTAGAGCGGGTCGGTATCGGCGAAAAGGAGGATAGCTACCCAAGTGAGCTTTCCGGCGGACAGCAACAACGCGTCGCCATCGCCCGCTCGCTGGCCATGACACCCAAGGTCATGCTGTTCGACGAGGTGACATCGGCGCTCGACCCGGAAACTATCAGCGGCGTTCTCGACTTGATGAAGGAATTGGCAGCCGATGGAACAACCATGGTGGTTGTTACCCACGAGATGGGTTTCGCCCGCGAGGCAGCCGACCGAGTTATCTTCATGGACGGTGGAGAGATCATTGAGGAAGGCACTCCAGAGATGGTCTTCGATAATCCACAACATAAACGGACACAATTGTTTCTAAGCCAGATTATTTAGAGAATATTCATTTTTGGTATTGACCAAGAAATCTATCTAGTATATAATTTCTGAAGATCTGGCAATAATGTCAGACACGCCCCTACCTATAGGTGGCTAAGGTGCCACCTACCACGGGAGCGAATGGTCATTAAACAATCAAAAGAAGATTGGGATATGAGAGAAATGAAGAAAATCAGCAAACTGTTGGGATTGGGGCTTTGTGCGCTCTGTTTGAGTGTACTTGCTCAATCGGCGTCAGCTGACGTATTGAAAGACATCGTCAAGCGCGGAGAACTGCGCGTCGCCGTTCAGACGCAGGGACCGCCAGTGAGCTTTGTCGATAAAAACGGTGAGCGTACCGGGTTCGCCATTGAGGTTGTCAAGATGATGGCTAAGGACATGGGTGTAGAACTCAAACTTCTCGATTACGATTGGAAGGGGCTAATCCCTGCCGTCAATTCGGGAAAGGCAGATTTCCTGGCCGCAGACATGACACCCAATGCCAAGCGAACACTGGTCTTGAGTTTCACCGAGCCATACTTGTATAGCGATGTGGTTCTGTATTCGAAAAAGAAACAGCCGTTCACGAAATGGCAGGATGCCTGCAAGAAAGGGGTCTCCATCGGCGTTGTTCAGGGAAGTAGCAACGTCGGTTTGTTAAAGAAGAAATGTCCTGATTCGAACATCAAGGAGTTCGCTGGAGGCGGCCCGGCAGTGGCACAGGCAGTTGCAGCCGACCGCGCCGATGCCGGTATCAACGACATCGCATCGGCAGCAGGTTATATGGTCGAATACTCGGATTTCAAGATCCTCGACGGGGCACCGAAACGTTGGCCACTGAGTTTTGCCACCCGCCCAGATGAGCATCATTTGCTACGCTGGATGGACAATTATTTCATGCTGATCCGCAACGATGGACGTCTGGAAAAATTGGCCACCTATTGGATGCGTGGCCCAGTCTGGAAAAGAGACCACTAGACCGTGGTTTTCATCACCTCCGAGGGTTCTGCCGTAGGTATGTGTTTAGCGTGTCTTCTGAATCGTGAATCATGTAAAATCAGTGACTTATGCTGATTTTTGTTTTTGGCAGGTGAAAATTTTGCCGTCAAATGGCAAAAAAATACGACTCCGGATATTGTAACTCATTAAAATTTAAGAAGAGTTAGACGCTAAACACATACTGCCGTAGCGGCAGAACCATTTTTTTAGTTGTCAGCTCATTGAGGCGCATTGGGGGACATGGACTGGATTCTCGATTTCTACAATTACCGGGTGGTTGCCCAATACCTGCCTGAGTTCGCCCGCGGACTTGGCTCAACGGCTTGGATTTCTTTGCTCGCCTTGGGGATTTCACTTTCCGTAGGCACAATCGTCGCAATCATGCGAATGTCCACCAATCCCCTACTCTGGCGAATTGCCGCCGGTTATGTTCAGGCGATTCGTTCCACGCCGCTACTCATCCAAATCTATCTAATCTATTTCACATTGCCTGCATTACCCCTGCTCGACCGTCGCCTGGACGAACTCGAGGGGGGCATCATCGCGCTTGGTCTCAATGCTGGTGCTTACATGAGTGAGATCATCCGCGCCGGTATCGAATCCATCTCACGCGGACAGGTTGAGGGGGCCATGTCCGTCGGTATGAGCTATCTGCAACGGATGCGTTATGTGGTACTGCCGCAGGCCTTCGCCCGTGTTGCGCCACCTTTGCTGGGGCAGACTGCTGTTCTCATCAAAGACAGTTCCTTGGTCAGCTTTATTGGCGTTTTCGAGTTGTTTGGTGCCGGGCTTGTCATTCTCAACGAACGGCTGATGCCGAACGAGGGTTTTTTGACCGTGGCCGTCTGTTACTTGGCGATCTACACCATTATGCTGTCGGTAACAGATTATGCCCAACGCCGTCTCGGTGGAGCCGTAAGTTAGGGAGAAACTCATGAACGAAATCATTTTGTCAACTATTCCTTTTCTCATGGACGGTCTTTTGATGACTTTCAAAATTTCCCTGCTCACTATTTTTTTCGGCAGTCTGATCGGGGTTGTTGTTGGAATGTTGCGATCCCTTGATTATGCCGTAATTACCTATCCGTTGGGAGCCTATATCCATGTGCTCCGAGGGACGCCGTTCCTGATTCACCTCTATCTTGTTTATTTCATGCTCCCGATGACGGGAATTTCGTGGTTGCAGTTAGAAGCCTTTCCGGCGGCTGTCATCGCTCTTAGCATGTACACCTCGACTTATGTTGCAGAAATCGTCCGTAGCGCGATTCAGGCTGTCCCGCGCGGCCAGAGCGAGGCGGCGCGTTCGACCGGAATGACGGCTCTACAGTCCATGTGGTATGTGGTGTTGCCACAAGCCGTGAAACTCATGATCCCGCCAATGGGTGGTGTTTACGTCATCATCATCAAGGGCACGTCCATCGTCTCGGTCATCGGCATTGCCGAATTGGTGCGTGCCGGGGAACACGCCACACAACGCCATCCCAAAGAAATGATGATGATCTACGGCATGACCGCGCTTTTGTATTTTGCTTACTGTTATCCGGTTTTGCGTCTTGCCCGCTGGGCCGAGACTAAATTCGGTAGTGTTCGGTTGCCATCGTAAAAAGGGATTCAATGAGAATCGTCACCTATAATATACAGTTTGGACTTGGCAAAGATGGTCGTTTCGATCTGGAAAGAGTTGCCGACGAAGTTGACGGTGCGGATATCATCGCTTTGCAGGAAGTCGAACGTCATTGGCAGCGTAGCGGAAACATTGATCAAGTGGCGCAACTGGGGCAGATTTTGAAAAAATACTACTGGGTTTATGGCCCTTATTTCGATGTTGATGCGAGCGAGTCCCAGCCCAACGGCATTATTAACAACGTTCGCAGACAGTTCGGCAATATGATTTTGTCGAAAACACCAATCTTGTCTACACGACTTTTCCCGCTGCCAAAATCGGCTTTGCGTCAGCGCCATAACATGGTCGTCGGGGTTTTCGAGGGAGTAGTCAAATTGCAGCATGATGGAGCCTTACGAATATATAACGCTCACTTAGGAGCGCGTTCGCAGCTTGATCGTGTGACGCAAATCATCTCCATTCGCGAAACAATTCGCCGTGCGCCTGCTGAGGGCGGTGCGTGGACAGGTGATCTTGCACATAGCTTATGGGAACATCATGCGCATACCTTATGGGACGAAGATGCCACCCCACCTCCGATGCCAAAGTCATTCGTCTTGCTGGGTGATTTCAACCTGGAAACTAAAGACCCCGAGTACGATTATCTGGTCGGTCCCAGGGATGGTGATCTGGGTAGAATTTCCTCCAAAGAGGAATTTATCGATACCTGGGTTGCGGCTGGACATGATGAAGATGAAGGGGTTACCTATTCCTCCTCCCCCTTATCAAGTGCCGTGCAGGGAATCCGCATCGATTATGCTTTCGTCGATGAGTCGATGCAAAAGCGGGTTGTCGGGGTGTGGATTGATGAGATGGCTCAGGGGTCGGACCATCAACCCTATTGGGTCGAACTTGATTATGCTCCGTATACTTAGACGTGGTCCTGGTCCTCTGCGCCACCATGATTAGTATATTCGACAATAATACTTTTCAACAATTCTGGTCTCACCACCCAAGCCACACTCCATATATCATTGCCATCTCGCTCCAAGCAGACAACCGTTCCCGGCGTGAAAGATACCACACCGATATTCTCATTACCTGCAATTAGATGAGCCACCAGTTTCCCCACAAACGGGAGATGTCCAACAAACATTGTGTCCTTACTTAGATTCTGGATTTCTTCTGCCACATCCACAACAGGGTCAAGGGGCGCAATCCCATCTCGCTCATCAAAATGCCCATCTCCTATCAGACACACTCTGAAAAGCTCTGCAGTCTCCCATGCCCGCTTCTTCCCGCTGTGGAAGATTCGTTCAACCTGAACGCTGCCTCTTGCTAAAAACGCAGCCACATTCGCAACGTCCTGTTTTCCACTCTCACTCAGCCCCCGCTCCGGATCCACATCCTTCGGTAGCGCATTACCATGTTGAACAAGGAACAATCTCATACTAGTACATCGTCAATCTTAATTTGATATTATTTAATCAGAGGATATAACCGTTTTAACTTAATACTAGCATCTTCATTTTTGAAGCGCCAAATAATTTTACTTTCCTTTGAGTTTCGTTCTTCAGTCCAAGCATTAATTTCATTGATTAACGCTGTTTTATCTGGAATTCTTCTATCAAGACATTCGCTACCAAGAATGCTGAACTCAATTTCAGCCATGTTCAACCAACTCCCATGTTTCGGCGTATAGATGAGCACAGCTAGGGCGATGGTGTCCTACAATAACAATCTCTATCACGAATAATCCTTGCAAAGTTAGTCACATCATCTCCATTGAGTAACCCCCACTAATTCTTCAGGGCAGACACTCCTCAACAATCTTCCCAATTCTTGTAAATCAAACCGATTGATGTTATATATTGGGTTCTCCTAAACCAAACAATTAGGAAACCTTGTGAAACATCTACTCATAATCTTCACTTTATCCCTTCTTCTTTCTTCCCCTCTGTTTGGAGATAATCACAAGGGTGGAATCATTTACTTGTGGAAAACTTCTTCTGGTTCCAAGTGGATGGGATTTGGTGATGAAGACACCCATCAAATATATAAAGGTCAAGTTAAAAATGGGAAACTGAATGGTCTTGGTGTTTTGACTCGCCCTGATGGGGAAAAGTATATAGGAGAATGGAAAGATGGGAAAGAACATGGTCATGGAATTATTGAATTCACACTGGTCCGCCCCCACCAGAATATTTAACTTCATTAACTTCACTGGCACGTACAACTTCGGGTTTTGCTGACTGGAGTTCATCGAAGAGTGGTAATTTCCCTGAATGAACCGCATGGTCAGCATAAAGGAACATAGACGCAGACCAAGCCTGTCGTGCATATCCCATGGGTTGACCGCTTTTGCCGTGTATCCATTCGTTGAATTCTAAGCCATCAGAAATGCCCGTTAGGTTTGCCTCGGCCAGCAAAGTCAGCAAGGATTCAGCCTTTTTTTGGCAACCGTGGCTAACCAGTGCCGCAACATGGAATCCACCAATCATTGGCCAAATACCACCGTTATGGTATTGATCCGGAAGGTTTAGATTCCTGCTGCGATAGTACTCGCGCCAGTTACTGTCACCGGGAAAAATTGGTGGGTGAATTGCTTTGGTGGGTAAAGGGATAGTCATGCCAACCTGTCGCATGTAACACAGTATTTGTTCAGATCGATTATAGTCAGCGACTCCTGTTAAGATTGCCAATAGATTCCCGAAGCTGTCACACCAATCGCCGTACTCGCGAAAGGCAACCCATGGCATATAGTATGGGCGACTTGAGATTGTTCCCATGTTGTGGTACAGCATAAACCACTCTAAGTGCATGGACTTTAGTTTCTCTAAATGCTCAGCAAAATGTACAGCATCCCAAGTCCTTTCAATCCACAGTAATAAGTTAATGCGTTGATGGATGCCTGCAGGGTCAATCAAATTTTGCACATCTGCTTGAAGAGCCATTTGAGCAGACATTTCTTCGTAGGCTAGAGTGGCAGCATAGTAAAGTACGTTATCATAGAGAACGTTATAGCGGACGGCAAGCAAATCCATCCAGTTTCCTGCCTCAGGAACTTCCAAAAGGCCACACTCATTTATATCCTGATAGCCTAACCAGATCATGGCCCGCTCAATCTGAGGCCAGTAAGATCTCAAAAAATCGGAGTCACTAGAGGCTTGCTGGTAAAGAAAATGACCGAGAATGTACCATAGATTCGAGTCTGTTCCACCTGCATTTTCCGTACTAACGTAACCTGTATCCGGATTAACATTAAGATGGATCAGGCCACGTGAAGATTGGTGGGTACTCATTGTCTCCAAGGAAGCGCGGCTGGCTGCCAGTAAATCAGGATCACCAGTAGTGGTCGCTCCCAAAGATACGATCATACTATCTCGTGCCCATATCTGTGGATATCCTGTAGCTAAAGCTGAAGCGCGAAACCCATGCGGAGTGATGCAGTTATGCAACACACCCAGAGCTCTTTTACGAGCTTCTTTAATCAAGGAATTTCCTTGCATGTTAGGTGTCGGTTTTTACTCCCAGAATGCCTGTTTCAGGCAAATTGGGCTTCAAGACAAATTCATCATGATGGTGATTGTGTAACTCTTCCTCGTCCTACCCTTGACTTTTTAACTTGAAACATTTTTTAAGCGCAGACATTTTGGCTCCTTTATCTTCTACTATCTTCCTTCTTAGACGTTGTTAAGTGTTTTTCATTTTTTACATAACACAATTCCCTCAAAGTGCAGACTTTATGCGCTGAGGATTGAAAAAATGACCTCATCAAGAGCACAAACATAAATTGACATGCATTAAAAACAGACAGGGGCACACAAGATATATCATCATTCGATTTGTTTTACAAGAAAGAATAGGGTAGGTTCAAGAAGAGAAAGAGATTTGCACACCTGTGTGTTCTCCAGCGGTCAAGATGGACCTTGCCTTAGTCCTGATCGTATTTTAAAGGTGCGAATTTCAAAGGGTTTAAACTTCAGAGTGAGTGGAGATGTGAGTAATCCACCCATGTCTTCCCATTCCAGCAGATTGGTTTCCTGAACCCGTGCTTCAAATTCCAGCAGTTCAATTTTGGCAATGCCTGTCTGTCCATAGCGTTCGACCAGTCGAAAGATCCAGCAATTTTCTTTTTCAGCACGTTTGAGTACCTCCAAGCCAACGCCTTTGCCGTTTACTCGAACGGGTGGCTGCAATTCTACTGAAGCCTTGCCGGGGAACAACAAGGGAGGCTGATTGAATTGCAGGGCCTCTGCGATCACACCTGATTTCACCAATTCGTGCTGATGGATAAAGAGACAGTAACTGAATTCATGGAGACCCAAATCAGCATCCGGATCAGGATAGGTGGGGGAGCGGAGCAGGTTCAGATCAAGAACGTTTTCATGAACCTTGTGTCCATATTTACAGTTGTTGATCAACGCTACCCCTCGTTCATGGTTAGAGAGATCGGCATACTTTTGGCCTGCAACCTCAAACCGTGCCATATCCCAACTGGTGTTCCGGTGAGTGGGGCGCCGGACGTATCCATACTGAATGTCAAACGTGGCCGAATCCGTATGGACGTTGACGGGAAAGGCCGTGCGCAGCATGCGATGGCACTCCTGCCACTCCACTAACGTGTCAAACTCCAGTGCCTTGCTTTTTTGACTGAGGGTGATTTTTTGCTTGATGGTTGACTGGCCTATGCTGAGTTCGAACTTGAGACCCTGGCGAACCATTCCCTGGCCTGTGCTGGTCCATCGCTTGCCCCTGGCAGTTTCCAGCGCCATTTCCTCGTAGCTGATGTCCACTTCCCAAGCATCCCAGTCGTGAGGACGATCTTCATAGAGCGTCAAGATGTTCCCGGGCTCCCCTTCTGCCAGCATTTCAATCTGTATTTCCTTATCAAAGGCACTCAGCAGTTGACCGTGCTCGTTGAACTCGTAGCGCACCAGATCATTTTCCATAACCAGTGACTGGACTGACTGAGCGAGGGCCATTCTTCCTTTTCGATGCAGGGTGCAGATGGCCTGAGGAGCCAGCTGCAGCTGTGCGGTAAGGGTGCCGTCGCTGTCCTGTTGCATGTCGATGGGGTTGCCCGAATCATCCACCAATCCGCCTTGCCAGTCTTCAGGGAGTTGGATTTCACGGGTGCAGGGTACATTCAGGGTGTTGATGACGGTCAGCCCTTCTGCATCATGCTGAAGGATTTTGTCAGCGGCCTCGGCCCGAATCCGGGCGCAGTCATCGAGTGCTTCCGCATGCTCACGTTCCGTCACCTCATATACCTCCCTGATGCTGGAACCCGGCAGGATATCGTGAAATTGATTGATCAGCAGTGTCTTCCAGATGCCGTCCAGCCGCTCGATGGGATAATCCTTAAGTTTACCCAGGGCCAAGAGATATTCGGTTTCCCGAAGGCTTTGTTCCAACAGTCGATTCCCGCGCTTGGTTCGAGCCTGGGTGGTGTAGGTTCCCCTATGCATCTCGAGGTAAAGCTCTCCCGACCACACGGGCAGTTGATCCTGTTGCTTGGCGATCCGTTCAAAGCAATGATCCGCCCGCCCGAATTGGACTTTTGGCACTCCTTCCAGGTTTTGCTGGCGAAGTCCACGTTCAATCATTTCGGCAGTGGGACCACCACCACCATCACCCACACCGAACGGGCATAGCATTTCATCCAGAAGCGATTTCTCGACGAACTGCCGCTCCGCCTTTTGCAGGCCGCAGGGTTGGAGTTCACTGTTGTAGTTGTCTTCCGGAGGAAAATGAGTGAGCACCTCTGTGCCTTCAATGCCTCGCCAGCGGAAGGTGGTGTAAGGGAACCGGTTGAACTGACTCCAGCTCATCTTCTGTGTCAGCAAGTAATGTATTCCCGCGCTCTTAAGTATCTGCGGCATGGAAGCAGAGTACCCGAAAACGTCCGGAATCCAGCAGTTGGTTACTTCCACTCCGAATTCGTCCATGAAGAAGTTCTTGCCGTGTATCACCTGACGCACCATTGATTCCCCGCTGATCAGGTTGCAGTCCGGCTCCACCCACATGCCACCCTGTAGTTCCCAGCGTCCTTCAGCCACAGCTTTCTTGATGCGTTCGTAGAGGTTGGGATAGTGGTCCTTGACGAACTGATAGTGCTGAGGTTGTGAAGCCCCAAAGACGTAATCCGGATAGCGTTCAATCAGATCAAGTTGGCTGGCAAAGGTACGCCCTGCTTTACGAATGGTTTCTCGTACAGGCCAAAGAAAACCTGTGTCGATATGGGCATGCCCAACGGTAATCATTGTGGGTGCGCTGGAGTGAGCCGGCTGAGCAAGCAGCGGTGCTAGGATCTCCCGGCAAATCCCGGCACGATCGGAATCGTCCCGGAAGCCGTTGGTGGACTCCACCAGACTCTTGAGGATACGAGCGTGACGGGTACTGAACTCAGGAACGGTATCGAGCAGACCATTCAGCAGCTCCATATCCAGCCGCAGTGCATAGAGTTCACGATGGAAGCGCGCTATCCGTATCCGATTGACCTTTCCATGGTAGTTACCCTGCCGATCAACACTGCCGCGAGGTGGATCACTGGGTTGGTTGATTCCCACGATGGAGTTCGCAGCACCTTCGACCCAGAGATCGACAGGCTCGCCACCCTGGGCCTTGGGGGTGAGAATAAAGGTGTGGCGGGTGACTTTGCCAAAAACACTACCGTTGGTCAGTCCTTGAAGGGGATCTCCTTGTGGTGAAAAGATAAGGGCCTCGCCATTGAAATCCAGGTGGGCCACCACCTCCTGCTTCTGCCATTTTTCTGGAATCCGGCCTTGCAGGTGAAACCAGGCGCTTTCCCAAGCCTGACCCCATTCCTGACCTTCTTCAATCCGCTGGTACTGTAGTCGGAGCCTCTCTCCAAAAGGAACCGGATCCTTGCTGTTGGCGAACTCTGCCTCCAGCAACTCGTACTGACTCAGGATGAGTGCTTCCAGACGCTTTATAAATTGATCGATCTTGGTCCGGTATAACTTTTTCTGGATGTCAAGAATCAAGGAACACCTTTCAAGTCTGAAAATACAAGCGGTTGTATCGAAATTCGATAGGGTGAATTCATGTTATAAGTGTATAACCAAGAATTTTTTCAGCATCAACGCCGGCAAGCTGGCGGAAGGCCTCATTGGGAGTCTTGAATCCAAGGCACTTCATGGGTCTGCTGTTGAGATTGTGGACCACTTGCATGACCTGTTGGGAGGTCACATCGAGCAAGGCCATCGGGAATTCCCTTGGCGATGGCAAAATAGCGTGGACGATGTGTTCCGGTTATGGTGTCGTTATCGGTCAAATTGTCGCAGCTTCCAACTGCGACTGGCTCCTGTCCATCAGCTAAGTGCATTTCACCAGGAACCAGTCCACTACCGAAATGATGGAATATTAATAGAAAGCTCATACGGTATCACAATTTTTTATAAATGTAAGAATTATTTATTATATTTTAAATTTGAACCATCAAATGCGGATTTTCTTATAAGCGAGAAAGGTGAAATCAAGTATTGGTGGGTTGAAATGGGTTGTTCCAGTTTCGTTTACGTCAGATATGCCGGTAACCAACCTCCTCAATCTGAAACACATTCTTAAATCTCACTGATACTAAAAAGGACCTCCACGTGCTGTCATAACATAGTGAGAAAAAGTGAAACTTTTAAACAATTTTATTTTTTTCTTGATAAACAATTTGTATTAGTTTACATTAGCTTTTCATGACCTGATTTTCTATGATCAAGTTGTGATTTCCCCAACAACCCGGCGTCAATAATTACGCAGGAATTTTGAGGACAAATGCTTTGAAAAAAGATTTGCCTCCAACACCTAAAACGGAGAGTGCTATGAGTGAAGAAAAAATCGAAGTTCTAAATAATATATCGAGTCGGCGCAAATTTATTACAACTGCCGCTGTCACTGGACGTGTTAAGGAGATACAAATGAAAATTACAGGTAGTCTGATGAAAACGCTGATAGGAGTTGCCTGCGGCCTACTTGTTTGTGTCGGCATTGCCCAAGCCAAAACAACGGTGACTTGGGGAATGTGGGGCAGCCCTGCAGAAATTAAGACCCATCAAATAGTTGCGGATGCCTTCATGGCGTCTCACCCCGATATTCAGATAATCTTGTGGGGGCAGCCTTGGGGAGATTACTTTACCAAGCTCAAGACTCTCTGGGCGGCAGGGGACAAGGAAGGCATACCCGATGTGCTGTTCCTATCACCGGTGGTGACTTATGCGGGACAGGGTGTGCTTGAGCCGCTTGATCCGTTCATTAAGGCCTCCGGTTATGACACATCGGATTACTGGCCATCACTTTTAGATTTTGGAAAACTGAAGGGAACGATTTATGGCTTGCCACGCGACATCGGGATTGAAGTCCTTTACTACAACAAGGACATCTTTGACGAGGCAGGTGTATCCTATCCTACCAATTTTTGGACATGGGATGACCTGAAAGCTGCGGCGAAGCAACTTTCAAAGATCACTACCAGTGGTCGGGTACAGCGCTATGCCCTGGGAGCGGAAGGGGGCAAGTACCAGTTGTTCCTGGGACAGAACCGGGGTACTATCCTTGATGATATGGTCAATCCAACGGCTTGTACATTGTCAGAACCAGTCGCAGTTGAAGCAATTAGTTTTTTTGCGGGGCTGATGGATGAAAAATTGGCTATGCGACCCTCTGCACTTAGTCAGGCTGGCGGTGATGCTGGTGTGTTTCAGAGTGGACAAGCAGCTATGATTATTCAGAATGCCAGTCGAATTTCAGCTTTTAATGCTGCCAAAATGAATTATGATGTGGCTGCAGTACCGATACCTGCAGGTGGGCAGCGTTCTGGTACGGCCGGTGGTGCAGCTTGGACAATGAGCAAGTACAGTGATGACAAGGATACCGCATGGACATTCCTCTCATGGTTGCAGAGTACCGAGGGGGGCCAGATGGTTTACTCTACTTCAGGTGAAATTTTACCAGCGCTTCGTTCCACTGCAGTGTCTGACGCTTTCCTTGGAATCAATGCTCCACCAGCAAATCGTGCCGCATTCATAATTGAAGGAAATAATGCAAAAAAGGGACGTTCAGGCTACTTTCCTAACTGGGGCACTCTTAACGGCAAAGTGATCTCACCAAATCTTAGTCGGATCTGGTCAGGTAGTGAGCCTGTTCGTTCAGTACTCGAGCAAACTTGTAAGGAAGTAAACTCTTTCCTCCAAAGCAAGGGACTAGGCTTCTAGTTCCTACTGATTTTTGTGGGTTCGTCTATAACGAGGAACCCACAATAGAGATTGTTTACTTAAAGATAGATTTGTGAAAGTAAGGAACTTGAACGGTTGTAAGTTACACTGAAGAGTGAGATGCATTCACAAAGTTACTGACCAATGAGAAGCAACCTATAGGAAGAAACGTTCAATTGCAATTGAGTAGGTCAATTCAAACACACTTAATCATTTAGGTAGAATGATGTCCAGGACTTCAATTGTTTGTTGCTCTGAAGAGATGATATCTCTGTCTATCAGGCTGTGGTACTCTATGAAAACTCTTTAATGTTTTCAAGTTTATCAAAGTAGGTTCATGTATATCTATTCTTGAACACTCACCCCACGAATTTCCCCGATGGAAAAATCAACTCGCTTTTTTTCCCAATGGGGGCGCTGGAGTTCCCGCCAACAGAGCGAGGGGTATCTTTTCTTGCTCCCAAGTTTACTTGGATTTACTGCGTTCGTATTGATTCCTGTCTTAATATCGTTAGTTCTTAGTTTCACAGAGTGGAATCTAATACAACCTATAAATTTTGTAGGTTTTGAAAACTACTACGAGTTGTTAACTGCCGACCGAATTTTTTTGAAGGTAGCAGGTAATACCATAATTTACGTTATTTTAATTGTCCCAGTGCAGCTACTGTTGGGGCTGATCTTAGCTGTGGCCCTGAATCAGTCTATTCGTGGAATTATTTGGTATCGGTTAGTGATCTTTATGCCAGTCATCACTAATATTGTGGCAGTTGCAATTGTGTTTCAGTTTTTTTTAAACAGAGATTTTGGAATTGCAAGTGGCTGGATCTGGCAGATTGCCGATGCCACAGGTTGGGCGGTTGCACCGCCTGATTGGTTGAACAGTCAAGAACTATCAAAAAGTGCGGTTGCCATGCTAACCATTTGGAAAAACGTGGGTTTTTCGATGGTGATTTACTTGGCTGGCCTTCAAGGGGTACCTGAGTCGTTATATGATGCTGCTCGTGTTGATGGAGCTGGGAATTGGCAGCGTTTTTTTCATGTCACCGTTCCAATGGTAAGCCCAACGACCTTTTTCTTGATCATTATCCAAATGATTGGAGCGTTTCAATTGTTTGCTGAGCCCTATGTTCTCACGAGGGGGGGGCCAGCGCAATCATCACTATCCGTGGTTCAGTACATTTATCAGAATGCTTTTGAATATGGGTTGATGGGCAAGGCAGCTGCTATTGCATGGCTGCTCTTCTTGGTGATCATGATACTGATGATTGTTCTAACCTGGTCGCAACGACGATGGGTACACTATGAATCTTAACTTATTTGAAGCTCGTAATAATCATAAGGGAAAGAAATAATGTACATAAAGCTTCGGAGAGGATTTTTACATCTTGTTTTGATGCTTGTCGGCTTAATTATGCTGCTGCCTTTTCTTTGGATGTTAAGCACATCGCTAAAAAATCCAAAGGAAATATTTACCTATCCACCTACCTGGATCCCAAGCGAGATTCGTTGGGAAAATTATTTGGATGCCCTTACTGTGGTGCCATTTGGCCGATACTATGTCAACAGTATCGTGGTAGCGTTGTCGGTGACTTTCATAGTTTTGATCACGTCGTCTTTAGCAGCGTTTGCTTTCGCACGACTTAAGTTTCGCGGGCGAGAGATTATATTTTTTACTTATCTTGCCACCTTGATGATTCCTTTCCCTGTACTTCTCATTCCAAACTTCCTGATCGTGCGAGAATTTGGTTGGTACGACACTTATGCTGCTCTAATTCTACCACCAGCATTTTCAGCAGTTGCAACCTTTCTCTACCGTCAAGCATTCCGGGGAATACCAACAGTGCTTGATGATGCTGCGAGGATAGACGGGGCATCCTCATGGCAAATCTGGTGGAAAGTTATTATGCCCAATGCAGGTCCAGTGACGGCAGCTTTGGGAATTTTTACTTTTTTGGGCAATTGGAACGAGTTCTTGTGGCCTTTGGT
>Ga0310124_10001088_pt1 | contig 19088 bp, 18 predicted proteins | sample CB11b_AW_Bot5_MG_FD_203507 | JGI IMG/M metagenome (GOLD analysis project Ga0310124, IMG submission 203507) | Marine microbial communities from Western Arctic Ocean, Canada - CB11b_AW_Bot5 | ecosystem: Environmental > Aquatic > Marine > Oceanic | place: Canada: Western Arctic Ocean | collected... | reverse complement strand
GAAGTCATCACGGGACGCCAACTCGTCAATCTGTTCCCCGACCAGGCCCAGGGCGCCGTCATCAGCGCCGCAGATCTGGTGCAGGCACTCTCCTTCGAAGGGGGCGTCATCGATGTCACCTGGCTTGGTGATGTCGCTCTCGCCCCATCGGAGATCTTTGCACTTCTGTGTGATACGCTCATGGAAGCCGTCTTCACACTTACCGAAGCCGTCGATGCAAGCGGCGCGGACCTGGCGACGATTTCAGCCACGCTGAATGGCACACCCTACGGTCCGGTGCAACGACTGTCCTCCACGGTTGTCGATGGCGGCACCATCTCAGCTGAAAGTTTCATCGACGCCGCTGCCGATGCCCGCCAGGCCCTCCATTATCATGGACGTGTCCCCGCCGCGGTCTGGGCTGGCTCCCAGCGACTGTCGCCGGCGACATTTCTCGTCACGGGCGCCGACATGCTGCGTCGTCTCCTGCGTGGAGATGGCGTACCAGCCGAGGTTACGATTCGCCATGGCGCCATCGCCGGTGAACGGCATGTCCACGACCAGGTCTGGGGCTGGACGATCTTCGCCAGGGATTTTTCCGCACCAGGCATTCTGGAACAGGCTCGACTGCAGACCTGGACCCTGAAACCGGCACCACAGGTAGACGGATGATCGACCCACTACCCAAGACCGACGCCCTGCGTTGCCGACAGCAACTGGTCGACGATGGCTACACTATCCTTCCCGGGATTATGCCCGACGATCTGCTCAACGACCTCCGCACTTGGTCTGACGAGGTCTTCGATCGCCTGCCAGTGGATCCGAAGTTTCGTTACCAGGGCTCCGACATGCATGTTGCCACAGAACGCAGCTGGCCCGCGGATCGTGTGCCCGACGAACGCCGATTCGCCGATCCCATCGTTGAACGCATCATCGATCAACCACAGCAGCTCGCCGTCTGCGCCGCCATCGGCATGGAGGATCTGCGCGCCCACGACGTCGTCATCCTGCTGTCCAAGCCGGCCTTCGGTCCGCCCCTCTACTGGCATCAGGATTACATAAACTGGAACAGCCCGGCAGCGGCGACGCCGTGGCCGACGAAGATCTTCCTGTCCTATTACATGACCGACACCAACCGCGACAATGGCTGTCTGCGCGTTATTCCCGGCACGCATCGTCACCGCATCGATCTGCACGACATTCTGCCTAATGCACACGAAGCGGAGATTCAGGCCCTCGAGGACTACGGCCATCCCGCCTTCCTCGATCGCGACGATGCCATCGACGTCCCACTGCGGGCTGGTGATCTCGTCATCGGCGATGCCCGCCTCATGCATGGCGCCTGGCCCAACGGCACCGATCAGCGGCGCACGCTGATCCTGGCATGGCACGACGTGTTCCAGTTCCCACAGCCGCCATCCTGGTGGACGGGCGAGATTCCTGAAGCGGTGCGCACCGCCGATCCTGGTATCAGCTACGAATCGACCCGTACACCCAGCCAGTTTATCGTTTAAGAAGCGGACCCAATGCGCTCAAAAGTCGCCTTCATCCTCCTTGTCGTGCTCTATATCTGTTCCTTCTTCTTCCGTGGCTCCGACCCGAAGGTGGAGTTGGGCGACAGGGTCGTGGAGGGCGTCTTCTTTCAGGGCGGCTACGGCATGCAGTGGGTGTACGACTCGGCCGCCGAATTCGAACGCGCCCACCCCGACATCACCGCCTATGTCTGGGGCAATCCACGCGCCTGGGACCAGACGCGGCCTCGCTTCTTGTCCGGCAACCCGCCAGATGTGTTCTGGGGCATTCACAATATCAACTTCTGGGTCAATCTGAATGACGGACTCGTCAGCAATCTCGATTCGCTGATGGAGTCACCCGCCTATGGCCAGGAGGGAGTCAAGTTCAAAGACACCTTCTATGAAGGCACGCTGGAAGAGGGCCAGTTTGAGGGTCGACAATACTTCCTGCCCATCACCTATGCGATCTCTGGTATCTGGTACAACAAGCGCATGTTCGACGATCATGGTTGGACAGAACCGCAAACGTGGGATGAGTTTCTGGCGCTGTGCGAGACCATCAAACAGACCGGCGGCGGTGTCGCGCCGCTGACGCATCAGGGCAAGTATCCGTCGTACTTCGGCATGATCTGGCGTAGCCTGGTCTACAAACTCGGTGGCGAACAGTTGATGTGTGACATGGACTCGCTTGTGCCAGGTGCCTGGAATCGCCCCGAGATCATCGAAGCTGGACGCCTGAGTCGGCAGCTCTACGAACGCGACTACATCCTGCCCGGCACCTCCTCGTTCTCGCACACCGAAGCGCAGATGATCTGGATTCAGGAGAAAGCCGCCATGATCCCCTGTGGCACCTGGCTCGAGTCGGAGATGAAAAATGCCCTGCCCGACGACTTCGAGATGCGCATCATGCCCGTCCCCGGCTTCCGCGACGGCAAGGGCGGAATCGCCGCCATCGAAGCCTCCGCAGGACCCGCCTTCTGGGTACCCGTAGACGCCGCGCACCCCGACTGGGGCAAGGAGTATCTGCGCATCCTGTTGTCGAAGCGGATGGCGGCAAATTTCCTCGGCACCGTAGGCTCGGTGCAACCCATCAAGGGCAGCACGGAGGGGGTGGACGTACCCCCTGCAACGCAGAGCGCCCTGGACAAGATCGCCGCCGCTGATGGCGAGACCTTCGCCTTCCGTTTCTCCGGCTGGTATCTCGAATTGGAAAACGAATTCCGCAACGCCCTCGGCGCCCTGCTCAACGACGACATCACGCCGGAGCGTTTTGCCGAACGCATGGAGAACATGGCCCAACGCCTGCGTGACGACCCCGACACGATCCGTTTCTCCCGCAAGCCAAAGGGCGACGGAGTCGCGACCCTGTGATCACCGCCCCCACGGCGTCAAACGCCCGACGATGAACATCCAGACCAATTGGCGTGTCGCCCTGCTGTTCATTCTGCCTGCTCTGCTGTTCTACGTCACCTTTCTTGTCATCCCCTATGCGCTCGCCTTCGGCGTCAGCTTCGTCAAATGGCGGGGCGTGACGCTGAACATGGAATTCAACGGCCTCGGCAACTTCGCGAAGATGATTGGCGACCCCTTCTTCTGGAAGTCACTCTATAACACTGTTTTCTTCACGATTCTCACGGGCCTTATCGTCCCGTGCATGGCCCTCTATTTCGCCGTCTCCGTCACCCGCAAGCTCGTCACGGGCGCACGCTTCTTCCGCATCACTTTCTTCTTCCCGAATCTCATCTCTCAGGTCGCCATTGCCGTACTGTGGTGGTTTGCTCTCAATCCGGAGTTCGGGATTCTGTCGAATTTTCTCCGGCTTTTCGGTTTCGCCGATCTGCCATCGTGGTTGGGAGAACCAGGCTGGGCACGGGCCGCCATCGTTGCCGTCAAAGTCTGGGCCGCTGTCGGTTTCTATATGGTGCTGTACGTATCCGCCATCGAGGGCATTCCAGAGGACTACTACGATGCCTGCAAGATCGACGGCGCCGGGGAGTGGCAGTCCTTCCGCCATGTCACTTTCCCGCTGTTGTCCGAGATGATGAAGGTCACCGTCGTCTTTCTCCTGCTCAACGGCTTCGGCACATTTGATGTGGTCCGCATCATGACCGACGGCGGACCGGATCGAGCGACGGAAACGCTGGCGACCTACATCTATGAAAATGCCTTCGAACTCGGCAAGTTCGGTTACGCCACGACCATCGCCATGACACTCTTTCTCATCACATTTTCGCTCGCCATGCTGTCCTTGTGGATTCAGCGACGCGACTCGGTGGAATACTGATGGCGGACAACTCTGCACTGGAGGAAGTCGGCCAGAATCTTCGCCGGGGTATCACCCAACTCGTGTTCGTCATCTATGGTGTCATCGTCGTGTTCCCCATGATCTGGCTCGGTTACACGGCCTTCAAATCCACCAGTGAGCTCTTCGCCTCCGCCTGGGCACTGCCCGTCGATTGGAAACTCGACAACTTCGTCGAAGCCTGGACGGAGGCGCAGATCGGCGACTTTTTCTGGAACTCGATCTTCGTTACCGTGTCCACCCTTGTGCTGCAACTGTTCCTTGGCGCCATGGCGAGTTATTCCCTGGCCAAGTATCGCTTTCGTGGCCAGAATCTCATCTACTACGGTTTTCTCGCGGGACTGATGTTTCCCATCTTCCTCGGCCTCGTGCCATTGTTCTTCATGGTCAAGGGTCTGGGACTGCTTGACACCCACCTCGGCATCATCCTGGTGTACGCCGCCTTTGGCATCCCCTTCACCGTTTTCGTCCTCACCGCCTTCTTCCGCACGATACCGACGACGATCATGGAAGCGGGCATCATGGATGGCTGCGGCCATTTCGCCTTGTTCCTACGGGTCATGCTACCCCTGGCCAAACCGGGTCTGACGACGGTGGGCATCTTCACCTTCATCAGTATCTGGAATGAATATATCCTGGCGTTGGTACTGCTCTCTTCCTCGCATCTGCGAACGCTGCCATTGGGCATTGCCGTTCTGCAGTTCGTGCAGTTCTACGAAGTCGACTTCGGCGCCCTTTTCGCCGGCCTCGTCATCGTCATGCTGCCGACACTGATCTGCTACATCGTGCTTCAGGAGCAGATCACGAAGGGCATTACGGTGGGGGCGGTGAAGGGCTGACAGGAAAGAATGGACCGGTTATGCAGCCAGAGTTGAGCCTTTTGTGGGGAGATATTCACAACCACAACGAGTTGGGCTACGGACAGGGCTCGCTCGATCGCAGCTATCAGATCGCCCGCTCACATCTCGATTTCTACGCCTTTACGCCACACGCACAATACGCCGATGGCAATGCGCCGAAGGGTTATCCGATCGTCAATGAGAATTGGACAGCGATCCAGGAGGCTGCCAGGTCGTATGACGATCCACATACGTTTACGACATTTCTGGCATACGAATGGCATTCGGCGGCGTGGGGTCACGTCCACGTGGTGTATGAAGAGGATGACCGGCCACTCCACTTTGCTCCTTCCCTTGCCGAGCTGCAGGACATTCACCGCAACGAGAGATCCATCCTCGTGCCCCATCACATCGCCTATGACCACGGCGTCGATTGGGAACAGTTCGCTGCTGACTGCTCCCCGATTGTCGAACTGTTCTCCGAACATGGTAGTTCAGAGCGCGATGGTGGGTTGCACCCCATGCTGGGACACAGCAGCGGCCCGGGTTCTGTGGCCTACACGGCGCAGCACGGACTGTCGATCGGCAGGCGTTTCGGATTTACCGCAGGCACCGACAATCACGACGGCTATCCGGGGGGTTACGGGTTGGGGTTGACCGGCGTGTGGGCCCGACAGAATACGCGAGCAGCCGTGATGGAAGCGATTCGATCGCGCCGGACCTACGGTGTCACAGGTGATCGAATCGAGGTTTCCTTCACAGCCAACGAGCAGCCTATGGGATCCTGCGTCGAGCCTGGTGATGTTGAAGTATCCTTCCAGGTTCAGGGATGGGATGAGATCGCACTTGTCGAACTTATTCAAGATGGCCAGACGATCCGTGCCTGGCCATCCAGCCCTGGCACCGACGAACAGGCTGATGATCTCTATCGATTCCGGTTGGAATATGGCTGGGGCCCGATGAAGGGGTACCACATTCACGATTGGACAGGCGTGATTCAGGTAACAGGTGGCACGCTGAGCGCGGCGATTCCCAATTTTGCCTCCGATCCCTTCGACGAGCATCGGCGCAAACGGATCGACTCGGTTGCGGCAGATCGATGTGTGTGGCAATCACATACGTCCAGGGGTGGAATGTTCAGCACGAGGAATTCATCCACCGTCGGGTCGGCGAACGATGCGGTCTGTTTCGAACTCAAGGGCAGTCATGACACACGGATCGACATTGAAATCGGCTGTCACGCCAGCAACAGCATTCTGTCGACACCCGCTGACTTCAGCGTTGCCAATCACAATGGTATGGTCAGCAGGAGCGTGACGATCGGCGAACTGCTGGAAGGTCGGGTCCCCATACCGATGGGCAAGCCATCCTCCTGGATCGTCGTGCATCGAGCCCATCCCCGGGCCAACATGTCCATGTCAGAACGCGTCGAACTCAAGAACTGCCGAGCCGGATCTTACGCCTATCTGCGTGTCACCCAGGCAAACGGGCAAATGGCGTGGTCGAGCCCGATTTTTGTCGGTCACTCATGAACAGCATAGACATACCAGAAGCAAAGGGCGTCTTCGCTCAGTCCTGGTCGTGGCGCAAGGCCATGGGACTGCTGGCGATTTTTGGCCCGGCTGCCATCGTCGCTTCGGTGAGTATCGGCGCCGGTGAGACCATCGTCGTGGTACGTCTGGGCGCCTGGGCGGGGTACAAGCTGCTGTGGCTCGTGCTGCTCAGCTGTGTGGTGAAAGGGCTCTTTGTCACCTATCTGCTAGGCCGCTATACGGCCATCAGCGGCGAACATATCGGCCACCGACTGGTACGTCTGCCTGGACCGCGCGGATGGCTGCTGATGGCCCTCATCCTCTTTGAAATGTTCGGCGCACCCTTGGCCTGGGTACCGATCTCCAAGCCTTGTGGTGATCTGCTGCATTTTCTCTTTCGCGATTCTCTGAATGGCCTGTTCGATTCCGAGATCTTCTGGAAGAATCTGCTTACCACCGCCTTTATCGCCATGGCCATGTTCTTCGGTATCAGACTGTCCTTCGAGCGCCTGGAGAAACAACAACTCGTAATCTGCGGCATCCTGGTCACAGGCACTGTGATGGGCACGCTGCTCGTGCGCCCCGATCTGGTCAAGACGCTGATCGGGGCACTGAGTTTCGGCGACCTGCCGTCCTTTCCTTCGTGGGCCCACAGGACGCCATCGACCATCCCATGCTGACCATGGCCACCACCTTCGGTTATGTCGGTGGCTCCGTATTCGCCTACATCGCTTACTCCCATTGGATCGGTCTGCATGGCTGGGGTCTGACCGGTCACCGGGACATCGAGGCCATTCGCAAACGGGCTTTCGAGGATGACAGCTACGACTATCTGCCAGATGACGTCGAACAAGCCAGCAAGTTGCGCCGGTTGACGGCCTCGCTGCGATGGGATGTCGGTCTGGGTGCCGTCGTTCTATTCATCGTCAGCGCCGCCTTCATGCTCTCCGGTGCCGCGGTCCTGCATCCTCTCGAGAGTCGCTTCGAAGGCTGGGGGTTGCTGACTGAACAGGCGCACGTGTGGCGCAGCATCCACCCCACATTGGTGTGGATCTACTATGTCTGCATCATCGCCGCACTTTGGGGCACCCTGCAGGCGGTGTGGCCGGATCACACTTGGGACTATGACCGCCTGAAACGACGCATCTGCCTGTATATCTTCACCGTTGCCGTCATCATCATCTGGCTCAATATTCCTTTCGACATTCTCATTCAGATCGCCGGCTTCATCATGGCCAACTTCGCCATCGCATTGATCATGGCAGCGGCGATCTATCTGAATTTCAAACTGCCGCCCATGTACCGCACGAATGGCCTCGTCCTTACCGTGCCGTGTTGTCCGTCGCCATCCTCACCCTCTTCGCCGCCATCAGCGGCTGGGGACTGGTTGGCAAGCTCAGCGGTAGCTAGAAAGAAGGTAAGACGATGAGTAGCACCAACGGGATGATTCGAATGGCCATGATCGGCTGCGGGCAGATTGCCAGAGCCCATCTCAAGGCCCTGGGTAATGTACCTGGTATCTGCGTCACATGGTGTCAGGATCTGAATCAGGAACGAGCCGCCACAGCTGCCGGCCCTTGCAATGCCCAGGCCACCACCGACTACGGCCACGTATTGGCGGCCCCTGACGTGGACGCCGTGTTCATCTGTCTCCCCCACCACCTGCACGAGCCGTTCGGCGTGGAAGCTGCCGCCGCCGGCAAACATGTGCTGGTGGAAAAGCCGATGGCCATGAACCAGACCGAAGCGCAGCGTATGGTCGAGGCCGCCGATCGTGCAGGCGTCTCCCTCTGTGTGGGACAATCGACCCGCTGCATGGCCGGTATGCGCCAGGCACATGCCCTGCTCGCCGATGGCGTCATCGGCGACATCCGTCATATCATGTACCAACGGGTGTTCTTTGTTGAGAAGTTGTCCACCGAGTGGCGTCGTGTGGAGGGTGAGTGTGGTGGCCTTTATCTGTCCATCTTCGGCAGTCACGATGTGGACGTCGCCTTGTGGTTGATGTCGGCCGTCACCGGTGCCGCCGCTGTCCCCGCAAGGGTCTGGTCCTCCCTGCGGGCCAACAGCCAGGCCTCCGGCGGCGACAGCGATGGGGTCCTCTGTCTGGATTTCGATGACGGCAGATTGACGACATTCCAGTTCTCGCTCTGCTCTCGCCAGAACCGCCATGAGACGCTTGTTGTCGGTGCGCAGGGCACTCTGAGTGTTCTCGGCAACGAGGTGCGCCTCAACGGTGAACTCGTCGAAGCGCAGATGCCGGCCAATGTCTATGCCGATGCCTTCTCCGAACAACTGCGTCAGTTCGTTGCCGCCTTGCGGGGAGAGGGACCGCTGCCGGCGCCCGGTCGCGAGGTGCTGACGGTGGTACGGACCCTCGATCTGGCGAGAGAGTCCGCCGAGTTGGGGCTGCCACGAGACTTTTGATCAGACCATGACGTTCCTTCGACAGTTCTGGGATATCCTCGAGGGCCGCCGACGCCTGCTCGCACTTTCGGTGCTGTGCGGACTCGCCTTCGCCGGCGCCAACCTGCTACCACCCCTGATGATCGCCAAGGTGATCGAGTGGATCACCGAAGGTGGCGGCTCCCCCGATGAGCTCGCCCTGCTGAGTGCCAGCCTCCTCGGTGTCTACCTGCTTCGCGGTGCCACTCGTTACGGCTACGGGCGGTTCTCGCACCAGGCCGCCTACGGCACGCTGCACGAGTTGATGATTCGCGTCTACCGCCACGTGCAGGGCCTGCCCCACCGATTCTTCTCGGGTGAACGCACGGGCAATCTGATTTCGCGTTCCATCAACGATATCGAGGCAGTGGAAGACTTCATCGCTCATGGTGTGCCCGAGACCATTCTCGCCCTCGTCATCCCCGTGGCGATGGCGACGATCCTGTTGACGATCGATACCGAGCTTGCATTGATCACATTGATCCCGATTCCATTGGCAGGGCTCCTCATATTCCGCTTCGTGCGCCGCGTACGGGTCATGTGGCGCCAGGTTCGCTCCGCGCTGTCTGAACTGATCGCCCGTGTGCACGACAATTTCGCCGGCATTCGTGTCATTAAAGCCTTCGTTCAGGAGGATGTCGCCGCCCACCACGTGGAGCGTCACAGCGCCGCCTTTCGCGATGCCTCCATTCAGGCAAATTCGGTCTCCCTCCTGCCTGCCGGGATCGTCGAGGCTGCCGGTGGCATCGGCATTGTCTTGATTGTGTGGGCGGGAGGCTCCGCCGCCCTGGCAGCACGTATCGAAGTGGCAGAGCTGTTCATCTTCATCATATATCTGGGCCATATCTACCAGCCCTTCCTGCAATTGGCTTCGATCAACGATGTCCTGCAGAAGGCGGCAGTCAGTACGGACCGCGTCTTTCAGCTGCTCGCCGTCGAAACGGACATCGTCGACGCCGCCAATGCCCGGGCACCGGAGGACCCGGACTGGGTCGTCGAATTCCGCGATATCACCTTCGCCTACGATGAGGCGGATGGACCCGTGCTGCGAGACGTGTCCTTTGTCATTCCCGCCGGTCATGTCGTCGCCATTGTCGGCCACACGGGCGCCGGCAAGACGACGGTCTCCCATCTGCTGCCGCGATACTACGACCCGCAACAGGGCAGCGTCAGAATTAGCGGCCATGACATCCGCCGGCTGCCTCTGGACTGGGTCCGTGGTCATCTCGCCTCCGTCGACCAGGATGTCTTTCTCTTCCATGGCACGGTGGGCGACAATATCCGCTTTGGTCGCCCCGATGCGATCGACCACGACCTGCGGGCCGCCGCCAGCGCCGCCAATGCGGATGAATTCATCGAGCAGTTGCCCGCTGGCTACGACACCCTTATCGGCGAACGTGGCGTACGCCTGTCAGGAGGACAGAAGCAACGCCTCGCCATCGCCCGCGCCATCCTGCGCGATGCGCCGATCCTCATTCTGGACGAGGCGACGTCCGCTGTCGACACCCACACGGAACTGCTGATCCAGGAAGCCCTGACGCGACTGATGGCACAACGCACCACCCTCGTGATCGCCCACCGTCTGTCCACGGTGCGTCACGCAGATTGTATCATCGTATTGGAACAGGGACGTGTTGTCGAGACGGGCAGTCACGATGAACTGCTTGCTGGCGATGGACCCTATCGTCGTATGATCGGCGCCCAGGAACTACTGACGGAGGTGGGCAATTAGGCCGTCATCTACCTGGCTGGCACCGACTTCCATCGATGACCCCGCGGCTTGTCCACCGCCGCTTTCGCTTGCGCCTCCGCCCACAGCCGGTCCCATACCGACCATTCGGTGAGTACCGAATCCGGATTGGCACGACTGCGGACCACGAACTCGGGATGAAAGGGACGCCCTGTGGGGGTCCCGGTCGGCTGATAACGCAGGTCCATACTCCACCGTACCGTGTCCGAGCGATTCGACGTCGAGCGATGGGGGATCTCCTTGTGCAACAGCAGGACATCCCCCTTGTCCATGGGCAGTGTCAGCGGTTCGGCGTCCGGCATCTGCTCGTCAACGATCACCGTTCCCTGCCCCGCTCGGATGACGTGCGCGAGCACCCCGGTGCCATGCGTGCGGGGGATGATCTGCAAGCAACCATTCTCGGGTCGCGCCGGGGACAAGGGCAGCCATACCGTCAGAATAAAGACGGGATCCGCATCCTCCCAGGTGACACCTGCATCCTGGTGCCAGGGTGCGACATGCGGATCGGCCCCCCGAGGCGCCAGACCCCCGGGCAATTTCGGCCGAATGTGCTGGATGGGACTACAGGTGATCTCGGGGCCGACGAAGGCCTCCACCATGTCGAGCAGATTGTCATTGCCGAGAAAGGCAAAGGACGCCCGGCCTCTTAATCTCATGATATCGAGTTCGGGATAGATCTCGTTGCACTGTCTGCAGATCAGCGCCAGACGCTGATCGAAGGGTGCTCCCGCATGCAGCTCTGAGATCTTGCCTTCCGCCTGCAATTGCCGTGCACGCCGGTCGATGTGGGCTTCGTATTCCTCGATCACGGGGTCGAGATCGGCATCGGCAAGGGCCCCACGAACGACGAGAAAGCCCTGCGCCTCGAACTCCTCAAGCTGTTGTTGTGTCGGTTTCATGCCTCAAGTATAACTCGGCACCTTGCGCCCTGCGAGAGGGGGCCGTTATTTGCCCGCCGTGACCATCCGCCTCGGCATCGTCGGCTGCGGCTCCTTCGCCGGCAACTTCATCCCCCTGTTCAAAGCGCACCCATTGGTGCAGGCTGTCGTGTTGTGCGACGTCGACGACGGAAAACTCGCCTCTGCGGCGCAGAAATACGAGATCGCCGAGACCTCCCCGTCCCTCGATCGACTGTGCGCCGACGCCACCATCGACGCCGTCGCCTTGTTCACCCAGAACTGGCTGCATGCGCCACAGGCCGTCACCGCTTTGCGCGCTGGCAAGCACGTATACAGCGCTGTTCCCACGGGCATCACGCAACAGGAAGTCGAAAATCTCGTTGCTGCTACGCAGGCGTCGAGGCGGGTCTACATGCTCGGTGAAACCAGCTACTACTACCCTGCCGTCCTCTACTGTCGCCAGCGCTTCCGCGCGGGAGACTTCGGACGCGCCGTCTACGGTGAGGCGGAGTATATCCACGACTTCGATCACGGGCTCTATGACGTCATGAAATGGCGCGGTGGGGACCGTTGGCGTGAGACCGCCGGTGGCCCACCCATGCACTACCCGACGCATTCGACCAGCCAGATCCTGTCCGTCACCGGCGCGCACATGACCCACGTCTCCTGTCAGGGTTTTGTTGACGACCATGAGGACGGACTCTTCGGCGTCGGTGCCAACCGCTGGGACAACCCCTTCAGCAATCAGACCGCGCTGTTCCGTATGAGTGACGGCTCCTCGTGTCGCATCAGCGAGATGCGGCGACTCGGCCACCCCGGGGCCGTACGCATGTCTCTCTTCGGCACGCAGGGCTGTTTCGAACAGGAGGACGCGGGAGCCCGCTGGCTGACCCGCGATCGGCGTGAGACGGAATCGATCGACGAGCAACTCGTTTGTGCCGGAGTACCCGTAGTACTACTCTCCGACGATCCCATGCGTGTTGTCACTGCCGATGACGGCACCCACAAAGGCATGTCCATACTGCATCCCATACAGCGGCTGCCGCGGGAGTTTACCAATATCCCGAGTGGTCACGCCGGATCGCACCAGTTTCTTGTCGACGACTTTGTCCGCGCTGCGGTGAACGGCGACCTGCCGCCAAACAACGCCTGGGATGCCGCCCGCTACGCCCTGCCCGGTATCATCGCCCACGAGTCCTCTCAACGTGGCGGCGAATTGCTCGAGATCCTCGACCTGGGGGCGCCGCCCTGTGCTCCTGTTGAATACAGCGAGCCACCCACATGACCGATCCTGATCGCGACAATCAGACCCGTGCCCTGCCTGGCCAGCTCAAGCTGAGCGCAGGACCAGGGGGAGATCTGGAGGGCACCGACGATCGCGTCCTGCAGGCCGGAGCCGACTACCTGGCCCGACTCGGCGGCGGCATCCTGCAGGTGATGCCCGGCACGTACGACATGCACAACGCCCTCTACCTGCATGAGGGCCTCACACTCCGGGGTTCGGGTCCGACGACGATACTGCGCAAGACGGCCAGCACGACGACGACGCTGACACGCGAGACGGACTGGTATGAATACGGTATAACCGTGGCCGAACCATCGGCGTTCCAACCGGGATGTGGTATCATGCTACGCGGCTATTCGGCGGGGGTCTTGAAGGACGTCGTCCGTGGCACTGTGGTCGCCGTCGACGGCGACGAAATCACCCTGAGCAGACGTCCGGAGAAGAATTTCTGGCTGGATGCTGAGTCCACGGCATCTACCCTGTTCCCCATCCTCACCGCCGCCGAGGGTGTCTGCGATGTCGTCGTCGAAGAGCTCGTGCTCGATGGCAACCGCAAGCAGAACGAGGAGATCAACGGCAACTACGCTGGCGCCGTGTTCCTGCAGCAGTGCCATCGCTTCACCTTTCGCCGTGTCACAGCGCGACAATACAATGGCGACGGCTTCAGCTTTCAGATCTGTGACGACATCCACTTTGAAGAGTGTCAGTCCCTGGACAACGCCAATCTGGGTTTTCACCCGGGATCCGGTTCACAGCGGCCCGTATTCAGGGGTTGTACGGCGCGCGGCAACAGTCAGGGCATCTTCTTCTGCTGGGGGGTCACCCACGGCCTCGCCGAAGACTGCGACTGCTCCGACAACCGCGACTTTGGCATTTCCATCGGTCACCGCGACACGGACAACCACATTCTCAACACCCGCCTGGAAGGCAACCATCGAGTGGGCCTGCTATTGCGCAAATCCGAGAACGACTTCCGCGGTGCCCATCGCAATCTGATCGAAAATTGTCACTTCCTCGACAATGGTTTCGCCGAAGATGGTGTCGCGATCGACTTCCAGGGCGTCGCCCACGACATCGAGATCCGTAACTGTCGTCTGGAAGACTCCGGGCAGGGGCGCCAACTCATCGGCATCCGCCTGTCATCACAGGCGCTGGGCACACGGCTGGCAGGCAACTGTTTCCACCAAATGCAACAGGACGTCATCGATCCCGACGAGACGTCGACGTCGTGAGTTTCCTCGCCGTCGACTTCGGCACAACCAGCACGAAATCCACGCTCGTCGATCTCGAAACGGGGATCTTCTCCCACCTGCGACGCCACGCCGCCCTGCCCACGGCAGCCACCGTCCCGGGGCATCACGAGGTCAGCCTCGAGGCGATCCGTCGACGCTTTGACGCCATCTGTATCGATGCCTGGGAGGCGGCCCCATTTGACGGCATCGTGCTCTGTAGCGAGATGCACGGTTTCGCCCTGTTACATCCTGCCACCGGCATGCCCCTGACCGAGTACGTCTCCTGGCTCGATGCACGCGCCCTCGAAATCGTCGACGGCACGAGCACCGTCGACGCCGTTACCGACCACCTGGGCGACGACCGGTTCCGGCAACTTACCGGTATGCGACCACGACCCGGTTTCCCACTGCTGAATCTCATCCACTGCGGTCGCACCCTCGACCTGCCGGAGCAGGTCGTCGTGCTGTCGCTGCCAGGATGGCTCGCTACCGGCGGCCAGTCGCCCGGCGCGTCGTTGCCCACTCTGCCGCCCGAACACCCAACCATCCTGGCGGGTATGGCACTCTATGATGTGAGGGCGAAGGTCGTCGCAGCACAATTGCTGGACGTCGTGCAGCAGCTGGGTGGCGTCAGCGCCCACGTCGGCGCACCCGCAGCCGAGAACACGATCTCCGGGCACTGGCAGGGCCCTGACGAGGCGGTACCGATCTACGCCGGCGTCGGTGATCACCAGTGCTCCGTTCTCGGCGCCGGTGTCGCCTTAGGCGGTGTCGCCTCCGTAAACCTGGGCACCGGCAGCCAGGTCGGTCTCGTGGACGGCCCACTGGACGACGGCATCACCGAACACCGCCCATTCTTTGATGGCAGACACCTGGCGGCAGTGACTCACATTCCCTCGGGACGCGCACTCGCCGAATTCATCGGCTTTCTGCAACAGACCGTCTCCTTCGGTCGTGGGTCGTCTGACATCGCGCCGGACATGTGGCAGGCCTTGGGTAAGATCACACCAGAGGCTGTGGCCGACGCCGATCTGCAGATCGACCTCGCTGTATTCGACGGCGCTCGCGGTTGGTCTGGAGGTGGACGCATCACCGGCATCATCGAGGGCGGGCTGACGCCGACGCACTACCTGGCATCGGTGTTGGGCGCCTTCGCACGACAATACAGCGAGGTTCTCGACCAACTCGACCCGGAACGATCCATTCCTGTCGCCCTCAGCGGCGGCATCGCGCGCAACCTGCCGCATCTGGCGGCGATCGTCGGCTCCGCGAGTGGTCGCCAGGTGGAGGGCGCCGTGGAGCTCGACGAATCACTGCTGGGTCTGCGGGCCCTGGCGCTGCATTGTGCCGGTAAAACTGACACCGTCGCCGCTGGTCAGGCGCGCTTCGGCCGACAATGCCAAATAGAGGCAGAAGAGGAATCGACATGACAACGAACAGACTCGACGGCAGAGCGGCATTGATCAGCGGGGGTGCAGGTGCCATGGGCGCCGCCACGGCCCGACTCTTTGCCGAGGAGGGGGCCGCCGTCTGTATTGCCGACCTCGACCTGGAGAAGGCCCAACAGATTGCGGGGCAGATCGAGGCCAACGGTGGACGCTGCAAGGCGGTGCGCCTCGATGTGCGCAACGCCGCTCAGTGGAATGGCGTCGTCACTGACGCCGAGAACGCCTTCGGGCACCTCGACACGCTGTGCAGCTTTGCTGGGGCCAATCACCGCGTTTCCTTCGATCTGCAGACCGAAGAGATGTGGCGCCGGATTCTGGACATCAATCTGACGGGCTGTTTTCTCGGGACGAAGATCATGCTGCCCGCCCTGCGCCGTGCCGGTGGTGGTGTCATCCTGCATACGGGATCACTCGGCTCCTTGAGGCAGGGAGCGGGTGGCCCCGCCTATGGCGTGTCAAAGGCGGGGCTCGTCGCCCTCACCCGATCGACGGCGGCGAGTTATGCGGCTGACAACATCCGTTGCGTGCTCATCAACCCGGGACACGTGGATACACCATTCATCCGCGGCAATGCCCCGCACAGCCCCAATGACGAATCCACCAGCATCGACAATCCCGACAACTACGACCGCCGTGTGGCGGCGACACCGCTGGGCCGCATGACGATGCCGGAAGACGTGGCACGCACCTTCCTTTTTGCCGCCTCCGAGGAAGCGTCGATGATCACGGGCTCGTGGATCAACGTCGATGGTGGCGCCGGTATCTGACCCCACACATTAGGGCTAGGCGTCGGCGTATCGATCGAAGACGTATAGACCAGCGACGCTGAAGGCGATACCCATCACTGCCAGATATAGATAGCCGTCAAAGGCGGCTGTCAGGACGGACCGGTCCAGCGGCATCGATTCCATCGATTGAATCGCCCCGGTTACTGAAGGTGCGAGACGCTCCGTCAACCACAGTCCCCCCAGAAAAACGGCGACCGTCAACAGTCCTCTGAAACGATTGAGCATCATTTTCAGACTGGCAGCGGCAAGTCCCAGTCCAAGCAGCAGCAATGTCAGTGAGCCAAAGAGAGCTCCCGTGAACACCCACAGCTCCCCGGCTTCGATCTTCATGGGACCGGCAGGTGTGGGTGACATGCTCCCCGATTGCACCGTGTCGAGGACCTGCTCGTAGATCATGTACAGGGCGAAGGTGTTGAGCATGTAGATGGCCACCGCAAGGGTGCATACCGCCGCCATCTTTGTCAGCAACAGAGTCGATCGTGGCACGGGCAGCGCCAGCCACTGATGTTGAGTATTGCCCGCCCACTCCTGAGAGATGGCATGCATGAGCAGACCGGCCAATACGGGGGGACACATGTAGGGCAGGATCAACAGCGCCATCGATAGGTGTATCCCCCCATCAGCGGCATCATTGAGCACAACCAGGACGATGGCTGCCGTCGCCACAGTCAACACAGCCCCCACCAGCCGAATGCCTTTCAGCTCCTTGACGTATAAAGCAACCAGCGGATTCACAGTACGATCTCCTCGAAGATGTCCGACAACGATCCACCCTTCTCAGCCCGCAGATCGTCAGCCCGCCCCTCGATCGCGACCTGACCATCGCGCAGATAGACGACGTCCTCCACCAACCCCTCCACCTCATACACCATATGCGTGGAGATCAGGATCGTCTGCGTGTCGACGCGATACTCGCGCACCAGCGCCTCGAGAATACGCCGTCTTGATGGCGGGTCGATACCGTTGAACGGTTCGTCCATCACGACAAGTCGACTCGGCCAGGCAAAAGCGGCGACGATCTTCAGACGCGCCCGCTGCCCCTGGGAGAGTTCGTCGATCCGGTCCCCCGGTGTGAGCCGCATGAAATCGAGCAACTCCCGAGCCTTGACCGCATCCCAACCGGTATAGAAGGCGGAGAGAAATTCCAGCTGTTCACCCACCGACATCCACGAATAGAAAGAGTCGGTCTCGGGCAGATACGCAGTCTCGCCACGGGTTCTGACACCCACGTCATTCCCATCGATGCGCACCGTGCCCTCACTCGCACCCGTCACCCCTGCGACAATACGGAACAGTGTACTCTTGCCGCTGCCATTCTCACCCAGTACACCCGTTACCCGCCCTGGCTCGAAACACAGACTCAAGCCGCGCAACGCCACTTTGCGGCGATACCGTTTCCACAGATTGTCCACCTCGATCCTCATTGTTTCCTTGTCTCCTTGTCGATCTGTTCAAACAACTCGTGCGTCTGAGCGGTGGTCAGCCCGAGATCACGTATCTGTTCGGTGAACTGACGCCGCGCCGATTCGGCCAGCTGCTGTCGTTCATCGTCAATCTTCGCGGGATCCATGGTGACGAATGAGCCCTCGCCGCGACGGGTTTCGACGAAACCTTCCCTCTCCAGTTCCTGGTAGGCGCGCGCCATCGTGTTGGGATTGACCCCCATCCTCGCCGCCATGTCGCGCACCGACGGCAACTGTGCACCCGGCGCATGGAGTCCACGCACAGTCTTCTTTTTCACCGAATCCATAATCTGCAGATAAATCGGCCGCGTCGGATCAAACTCCACCGGCATGGATCGGGCCCTTTCCGTCAGCATGGCATGTGTTCCAGTGTTCTACTTACCTAATACACTATTCCGCCTGAGAGACCTTGTCAACGGACCCAAGCGCTTGTCAATAGAGTGTGAGGCAACCACCTTTGGCACTACGATGGGTCTCTACCGACACTTCCTTCGACCTCTGCTGTTCTACTTCGACGCCGAAAAAGTCCACGAGAGGACGCTGTCGGCGGCCACCGCCGCCGGGACCTCCTCCACGGGGCGAGCCCTGCTGCGGCGTCTCTGCTTCCACGTCACCGACCATCGCCTCGCCACCGACGTTGCCGGCATCCACTTCCCCAACCCCGTCGGTCTGGCTGCCGGTTTCGACAAGAGCGGTCGCGCCATCCGTGCCCTCTCCGAGATCGGCTTCGGTTTTGTCGAGATCGGTTCCATCTCGGCGCAGCCATCTGTCGGCAACCCAAAACCACGCCTGTTCCGCCTGCCCGAGGATGAAGCCATCGTCGTCAATTATGGTGTTCCGAATGACGGTGCCGCAGTCGTGGCACGGCGTGTCCACGCGGCGCCGACACCGGTCCCCCTCGGCGTCAACCTGGTGGAGACTAATACCGGGGAACCGACGGATCCGGCTGCCGTCGTCGGCGAATTCGTTGCGGCAGCCCGACCCTTTTGCGGACGCGCCGATTACCTGACACTGAACCTGAATTGCCCGAACACGACCGCCGGTGTCAGCCCCTTCGACGACAGCAGCCGACTGCAGGAATTGCTGCAACAATTCAGCCGTATAGATGGCCTGCCACCGATATTTCTCAAATTCACCGCCCATCAGGACGCCAAGCGCGCCGACGATCTGCTGCTGGCAATCGACCCCTACGTGTCAGTCGCCGGCTTCATCTTCAATCTGCCGCCGGGCAAAGCGTATGACCTGCGGACGCCGGAATCCGTCGTCGATCCCATGCCGGGTACCCTCTGTGGCGCACCGGCCCGCACCATGATGGACGACACCATCAGCTTCTGGTACGGGCGTATGGATCGCACGAAATACGCCATCATCGGTTCCGGCGGGATCACCTGCGCCGAACACGCATACCACAAGATCCTTCTGGGCGCGTCGCTGATTCAACTCTACACGGGACTCGTATTCCACGGACCTGGATTGGTGCGCCGCATCCACCGTGGTCTGCTACAACTGCTCGACCGAGACGGCTTCACCCACCTGTCTCAGGCCATCGGCGCCGGCCACGAAGAGGACTAACCCCTCCCCATGCACAAACATGTCCGGCATCGTGGGGGGC
>Ga0310124_10001085_pt1 | contig 19137 bp, 9 predicted proteins | sample CB11b_AW_Bot5_MG_FD_203507 | JGI IMG/M metagenome (GOLD analysis project Ga0310124, IMG submission 203507) | Marine microbial communities from Western Arctic Ocean, Canada - CB11b_AW_Bot5 | ecosystem: Environmental > Aquatic > Marine > Oceanic | place: Canada: Western Arctic Ocean | collected... | reverse complement strand
TATGTTCTTCACATTATCGTCCTTCCTGGCTACAGCTATTTATCCAGGTCGCTCCTGCAGAGCTACAGGCCTCCACCTAGCCTAATGCCGCGTCCATTGACTCACAAGGGCAGGGTTCGGGATTGGCGTTGGACAAGCACACTCCGAATGCCCTTCGCCCGGACATTGGGCTGTGTTACAAAGGTAGGAACATGAGATGTGCCGCATTCTGGCTCTCGGTCTTCGTGTCATGCTCGACAGCTGCCAGCACCGATGAGCCAGTCGATTACCATAAACAGATCAAGCCGATCCTTGCCGAGCAGTGCTTTTCCTGTCACGGCGCGTTACGGCAAAAAGGCGGTCTGCGCCTCGATGCGGCGGTGTTCCTGAGTAAAGGCGGCGATAGCGGGCCCTTGTATTCTGATCGCAAGTCAGCCGGAAGCCTGCTGATCGAAAGGCTTACATCGGAAGACAGCGATGAGCGCATGCCGCTTGAGGGCAAACCCTTAAAGGCTGAACAGATTGCGCTGCTGAGCAAGTGGATCGACCAGGGAGCGGTCGCTCCCGCCAACGAAACCATTCCACCCGATCCGAGAAAACACTGGGCCTTCAAGCCGCTTCGCCGCCCCACAACGCCTGCCACAAAAGGCACCTGGGTGCGCAACGACATTGACCGGTTCATCGCCAGCCGGCATGAACAACGCGGCCTCGTTACGGTCGAGGAACCGTCGAGGTCCATCCTCTTACGGAGGGTTTATTTCGACCTGGTCGGTTTGCCGCCAACGCGCGACGAGCTGACTGCATTTCTTGGTGACACCGCCCCTGGGTCCTACGAACGGGCCGTGGATCGATTACTGGGCAGTCCTCGCTACGGCGAGCGTTGGGCACGACACTGGATGGATATCTGGCGCTACAGCGACCCCTCTGGATTCGAAAAAGAAATCCGCGACAGCCGCAAACACATCTGGCGCTGGCGCGACTGGATCATCGACTCGCTGAACGCCGACAAGGGCTATGACCGAATGCTGATAGAGATGCTGGCGGCTGACGAGGCGGCTCCGGCCGATACAGCTGCATTGCCAGCCACCGGGTTCCTGGCGCGCAACTGGTACAAGTTCAGTCGCAACGTCTGGCTGGACAATATCGTCGAGCATTCCTCCAAGGCCTTTCTCGGCCTCACCATGAATTGCGCCCGCTGCCACAGCCACAAATACGACCCCATCTCCCATAAGGATTACTACCAGATGCGGGCAATCTTCGAGACGCATAGTGTCCGGGATGAGCCCCTCAACCGGGCGGATTCCTCCTCCATCATGGTTCGCGCTTTTGATTCTGAAGCCGCGACACCTACCTATCTGTTCATCCAGGGCGACGTAAGCCAGCCGGACAAGGACGTCTCCATCAAGCCGGCCACGCCCCGGATTCTCGGGGGAAAACTGAAAATCGAGCCCGTCAACCTGCCGCCCAGCGCCTATTACCCGGCGCTTCAACCCGCCAGCCAGAAAATCGCGCTGAAAGCAGCCGACAAAGAAATCGAGAAAGGTCGCTCGGCGATTCAGCCGGCCGAGGGCGCCCTCGAAAAGGCGAAGCTTACTCTTTCGGAATTCACCCCTGCCCCCACCGGCCAACAGGCGACTGGCTCAGACAGCAAGGTCTCACCTCCAAAACCCGTAAAAGCCCCTGCGCCAACACTCGCGGATGACTTCACCAGCCTCGACCAGGAATCCTGGGTCATCGAGGCGGGCAACTGGAAAGCTGCCGATGGCCAACTGGTGCAGGATCGTGGGGACTCAAAGCTGTATCGGCTGCTCTCGAAAAAAGACCATCCACAGGACCTCCACGCCCGTCTAAGCCTGACGATCACCGGTGGAGATGTCTACCACTCGGCGGGAATCGGCTTCGATGGGCATGGCAAGGCGATGCATGCCGTCTACCTCTCTGTGCAGGGAGCAAAAGTCCAGGTGACCCTGCAATCATCAGATGGGAGCTTCACCTATCCAAAGACCGGCCTGAAATCGCTGCCGCTCGAGCTGAACCGTGAATATGCCCTGGAGGTCGCCGTTCGAGACCGGTTGCTGAATGTCCTGGTCGATGACAAGCTGGCCGTCGCTTTCAACCTGCCGGCCGACCGCAGGGCGGGAAAGCTGTCCATCTGGACCTTCTCGGCGACAGCCAGCTTCAACAGGATCGAAGCTGGCGCGCTCGCCTCCGGCTTTCAGCTCATCAGTCCGGCCAACCTCTCCAGCAGCAAAGCCAAGCCGGCGACAAAAGCGGACCTCGAAACCGCGGTCGCCCTGGCCGAGGAAAAACTCGCGGCTGCGCGACTGCACCTTGTCACCGTTGAAGCTCAGCGAGAATCTTTAGCTGCCCGTTACACCGCGGAACGGACGAAATACGGCTTCGACCCCGGCGATGCAAAAAAACTGGCGCTCGCGGCGAGTCGCTCCGAACGCCTGGTGGCTGTGAGAAAACTTGAAGAACAGATCACGCGCGACCGACTGCAGATTATCGAAGCGAAACAAAAACAATCCTCGGGAGATCCGAAGGCCGGCAAGACGGTCGCGGCCGCCGAAAAGAGCCTCTCTTCCCGCAAGAAACAGCTCATGGAAGCCCAGGCCAGGATGGAAGGCGCTTCAGCCAAGTACAAATCTCTCGGCTCAACCCACCCAAAGACCAGCACAGGGCGCCGCCTCGCACTCGCCCGCTGGATCACCAGCAGCCAGAACCCACTCACCGCGCGAGTAGCGGTCAACCACATCTGGCTGCGCCATTTTAACGAGCCCCTCGTGGAGCGAACCTTTGACTTCGGCCTGCGATCACCGAAACCCCTCCACGCAGACCTCCTGGAGTGGCTCGCCTTCCAGTTCATAGAAGATGGCTGGAGCATGAAGAAGCTGCACAGACTGATCGTCACCTCCGGCGTATACCGGAGGGCCTCGTCGGCCGGGCAAGCCGCCAACCCTTCAGGCAAGCTTGATCCTGACAACCATTTCTACTGGCGAATGAACCCTCGCCGCGCCGAAGCCGAAGCGGTGCGCGACAGCATACTCCACCTTGGAGACAGCCTTGACCTTGCCACAGGAGGTCCGCCGATCGACAACAAGCAGGGCCAGAAGGTGCTTCGCCGCAGCATCTTCTTTCGTCATGACAAGGAGCGCCAGATGACCTTCCTGAGCCTTTTCGATGGCGCCAAGGTCAACGAATGCTACCGTCGCCGGGCGACTGTCGCCCCGCAACAGGCTCTGGCGATGTACAACAGCCCCATCGCTGCGACCCAGTCACAGAAAATTGCCGGGAGCTTTGCCCAACGCAACGACCGGGAATTCATCCAGGCGGTGTTTGAACATATTCTCTGCCGCCCACCAACACCGGGAGAACAGAAGGAATGTGAAAATTTCCTGGCCGACATCCCGGACAGGAAACGCGCCCGGCAACAGCTGGCCCTAGTAATACTGAATCACAACGACTTTGTAACCATTCGATAAGAGACCTTCAAATGCAGAACGCACCACAACCCCGCCGCCGATTTCTTTCGGACCTTGGAAGCGGCTTCGCCGGCATCGCCCTAACCGGGATGCTCCAGCGTGACGGCCTCCTTGGGGCCGAAACCGGCGAGTGGTCGCCGCCTGATGGAAAACCGCATTTTGCTCCGAAAGCCAAGAGCGTCATCTGGCTCTTCATGGCCGGCGGAGTCAGCCAGACGGAGACCTTCGACCCCAAGCCGGCGCTCAATAAGTACAACGGCAAGACCGTTGCCCAGATACCGATCCCCAACCCGCTGGAATCCGACCTGATCAAGAACCGCCTGGAGTTGGTCAAAGGCGATGCGAACGGAAAAATATACGAAAAGCTCTACGGCATGCAGGTCGGCTACGGAAAACATGGCAAAAGCGGCATCGAAGTTTCCGACTGGTGGCCGCACCTGTCGAAGCACATCGATGACATCTCGGTCATTCGCTCGATGTGGACCACGGCCAGCAACCACGATGCCCAGCTCCAGTTCCACACCGGCCGCAACCGCTTCGACGGCTTCTTCCCGACGATCGGCGCCTGGGTTCATTACGGACTCGGTTCCCTCAACGACAGCCTTCCGCAATTCATCGTCATGGGAAACAAGATCGGCGACTGCTGCGGAGGCATAGCAACCGAGGCTGCAAATTACCTCGGGCCGCAGCATGACGGAGTCACCCTGTCGGTCGACCCGAGCAACCCGCTGCCCTTCGCCACTCCCGCCGCCGGGGTCAACGCGGAGCAGCGCCTGAAATCACAGCAACTACTGCAGCGTCTCAACCGGCTGTCGGCGAAGGAGTACACCGACGATCCTGCCCTGGCCGCCCGGATCAAGTCCTACGAGCTCGCCTTTCGCATGCAGACCGCGGTCCCCGAGGTCGTCAACCTGAAAGACGAAGAAAAGGCCACCCACGAGCTGTACGGAACCGACAAGGGCCCCTCAAAACCCTTCGGCAGGCTTTGCATGACCGCCCGAAGGCTGGTCGAAAGAGGAGTCCGCTTCGTACAGATCTACCACGGCGGCGGAGGTGCCGGCGCGTGGGATGCGCACAGCAACGTCAAAGGCAACCATGCCTCGAATTGCGCCAAGGTAGACAAGCCCATCGCAGGCCTCCTGGCGGACCTTAAACAGCGCAACCTGCTGGATGAAACGCTGGTCGTCTGGGGCTCGGAGTTCGGCCGCACACCCGGCCTGCAGGGTTCCAATGGCCGCGGCCATCATAACTTCGGATTCTCCGTGTGGATGGCAGGGGGCGGAATCAAGGGCGGCATCGTTCACGGCGCCACAGACGAGCTGGGATTTCACGCCGTTGAGAACCGCCACTACATCACCGACCTCCACGCCACCGTCATGCACCAGCTCGGCATCGATCCCCGCCGTCTGGATGTGCCGGGCCGCAAACGCCTCGAAATCGATTACGGCCACCCGATCCGCGAGATCATTGCCTGAGCAGGGCCAACTCCCGGCAAGCTCACCCCACAGAAAACAAGCTCCCGTGCAACTTCTTCTCGCTCAGGAGCTTTTGTCGTCGGGGCGACAGGATTCTTTCCTGGAGCCTTCTGACCCCCAATGAGAAGTCAAAGATGCGCTAGCGGGCCGTGTTGATGCGACCTGGCCAAAAATACTTTTGCTTCACGCCAGCACCTCCTTCACCACATGTCCATGGACATCGGTGAGTCTGCGGTCGATGCCGTTTTGGCGGACGGTGAGCTTTTCGTGATCAATCCCCATTAAATGCAGGATGGTCGCGTGAAAATCGTAGCAGTAAGTCTTGCCTTCGGCAGTCTTGTATCCCCAGTCGTCGCTCCGACCATAAGCGACTCCCGGCTTAATCCCGGCTCCTGCCAACCAAGTCACGAAAGTCCCTCCATTGTGGTCCCGTCCCTCGCCACCTTGAGCAAAAGGGGTTCTCCCGAATTCAGTTGTCCAGATCAGGAGGGTGTCTTCGAACATGCCCCGAGCCTTGAGGTCACGGATCAAGGCGGCGATGGGTTGATCGACGCTGGCAGCCATGGGTGGCAGCTCCTTGATAATACTGCCGTGGTTGTCCCAATTGTTTGTTGGCCCGTCCGGGCCACTCCACAACTGCACAAAGCGTGTGCCGCGTTCGATTAATCGACGGGCCAGAATACAGCGGCGCGCAAAGTCCTCAGTTACTTTCTTGTCGAGCCCATAAGCCTTTTTAGTCGTTTCACTTTCCTTGGACAAGTCGAATGCCTCCGGCGCCGCCAGCTGCATCTTGGCGGCGAGTTCGTAGGACTTGATCCGCCCTTCCAGGCGGGAATCGGCAGGGTCCGACTGAGCATGACGTCGGTTGAGCTTCTGCAAAAGCGCTAAGCCCTCACTATCCGCCGTTTTACTGGCAAAGGCGTAACGCTTGCCTGGAAGAATATTGGGCACAGGCTGCTCGGTGCCTGCATTGATAGCAGTTCCCTGATACTGAGCTGGCAGGAAGCCTGCAGAGAAAGCCGCCTTCTGATTGTAGGGCAGCCCTTTAGGGTCCGGCATGACGACAAAGGTCGGAAGGTTATCGCGCAGCGATCCCAATGCGTAGGAAACCCAGGACCCCATACAGGGGAAACCGGTGAGGACGAAACCCGTGTTCATCATTAAGGTCCCCGGACCGTGAACACTGGTCTTGGAGGACATGGCCATGAGGAAGGTCAATTCATCCACCAACTTGGCCTGATGCGGGAAGACCGAACTCACCCAGCGCCCGCTTTGACCGTGCTGCTTGAATTCGAAAGGGCTCTTCATGATCGCCCCGGGCATGACGGTAAAACCTTCCGGCTTCTTCTTTGGGCCGAGTTTCTGGCCGTGCAGCTTCTCAAGGGCTGGCTTGTAATCAAAGGTGTCCATTGGACTGGCGCCACCAGTCATGAAAAGTTGAATCACCCGTTTCACTTTGGCCGGGTGATGAATCCCGCCATTGAATTCCGGCTTGGGGGTCAAACCTTCATTTGCAAGAAGGTCACCAAGAGCCAGGCTGCCGAAGCCGCCGCCTACCGTTCCGAGAAAATTGCGCCGTGATTGGATGCCTTGCGATGTCATAGCCCTCACTCCACAAACAAGAATTCGTTACTGTTAAAAAGCAGGCGGCACATCGCTGCGAGGCCGTGGGTGGTAGCGTACCCGAGAAGCTCCGACTGCTCGTCAGAGGTCGGCGTCCGCTGATAAATCAGACGGTGCGCTTCGACCACAGACTCTGCTGTCACTGGCAAATCGGGATCACTTGATTCCTCTGCACCTTTGTTAAAGTAGATGCCGCCAGGTCCGGCGCCGTTGACGACCTTGATCAACAGGTCATTGCTGCCAGGCGTCAGCCTGACTGTCAACTTCTCCTGATCAGGCGCCAGCCCACGCTCGATCTTGTGCTCATGGATAGATTTTCCGTTCAACCAGACCTGGGCACTGTCGTCACTGCCGAGTGACACCTCGACGGTCATCGGCTGCGCTGCTTCCACCGACCGATGAAAATAGAAGGCACAGTTTTCACCCTCCAATGCCATCGGAGATCCATCCTGCAACTTTGAAGGCTGCCAGCGTAACGCTGCGTATTTGGCCTTGAAGTCAAGGCCTTCTTCGGGCGGGAAGACTTTTGCATGAAGAGCGTTGAAGTCCCCCCCTCTGAATGGACCGATTTGCTGCCAGTTACTCCAAACCAGGGGCTTCTTGGACTCCGGTTGCTGCACTACAGTTGCCAGATGTTTACTGTGGCAAAGCACAAAGTCATGATTAAACAGCACCAGAGACTGCAGAGGTGAAATTGTCTGTCCGCGTTTGGGTGCCAATAGCCCCAGGTTGGGAAAGTCCATAGCCTCCATAAAGGGATCTGGGATACCACGCCAAACTAGACGATAGATACTTCGACGCATCGCATCAGGCCGATCCCAATCGTATGCCTTGTAGTCGAGAACTGGCGTATTATGAACGCCTTTTTTCTGTACAAACTGCTTGACCCCTGGCCCGCCCATGAACAGATCGAGTCGACCGGAGACTATACGCAGTGAGTCGCGATACTGTTCGGCATCGAGACGCAAGCGATTCATTCGCCACAGCAGACGATTGTCTCCATCCACAGCCGCCGCATCCTGACGAATGGTCGATTGTTGTCGGTAGGCCTGGCTGGTCACGACGAGGCGATGCAGCGCTTTCAAGGATCCTTTCGCCTCGTCACGAAACCAGACCGCGAGCCAGTCCAGCAACTCTGGGTGAGAGGGCTTACCACCCATGCGCCCAAGGTCGTTAGGCGTGTCGCAGATTCCTCGGCCGAAGTGATAGTGCCAGACTCGGTTGACGATACTCCGCCAGGTCAGCGGATTCTCCCGCGACGCCAGCCACTCGGCAAGCGCGGCCCGGCGCGAAGCTTCATTCTCAGGGTCAGCGAGCTTGAAGCGACCTTCCAAGGGGGATATCAGGGACAATGCACCAGGCTGAGCCAGCTGTTCAGGCTTATTGATGTTGCCCCGATTCAGGAGGTTTACGGGCAGGACTTTGGCTTTTTTATTGACGGAGAAAACCTGGACCTTTGGCGGCAAAACAGCCAGTCGCTCTTTCGCCATGTGTTTAACAGCATGCCCAATCAGCGCAAGTCGCTGATTCTCACTGCGCGCCTCTTCAGGCACCTTCCACGCCGCCAAGACATCCGCGGGAACGATAACAACACGCTCCTGAGGTGCATCAGAGGCAGACAATTTGAAGCGACCGATGATGTGCGCACCACCATGGACCTGCTTGAGCGTTACTTTCAGACGTGACCCTGCTGCCAGTGTGATCGGCTTCTTTAATACGAATACCGCATGATGCGGCTGACCCACTTTGGGGTGGATCGCCCATGCCGTTCTTGGCTTGCCGTCTAGCGCCGCGGCAGCCGTCCAGGAGCCCCACTGTTCATAGTCAGCGGTGGCCGAGCCGAACGTAAGCTTTATTGCGTCCTTGCTGCCCGGGCTAAGAAGCTCACATTCGAACTCATTGAGATGAAAATTTCCATTTTCTGCACGTCCAGGCCCTTTCATCGGGAGAGAGTCATGGGGCAGGACATCCAGGCGAATAGCCGTCAAGGATTCAAGAGATGTTTTAGCCGTGATGGTATAGACATCGGTCAGGGGTATCATGCCCCCAGCAAGAACGGAACTGTCGTCAAGAGCTGTTAAGCTTGTACCTTGCGTGGCAGACACAAGGTCACTTGGCTTGAGCGAATGCCAGGCGGCGACTTTTCCTACCTTTCGATCGGCCCACCAGGCTTTGCTCATGCCTTGTGTATCCGCCGTCAGCAAAACGGCCCGGTTCCGTTTCTCAACAGCCTGCAACAGTGCTGTCATCGCTTTGCGCTCCGCGCCAACACTCTTATCCAAGTCGAAGGTTGCTTCTGCCTTGTCCACGCCGGCGAAGACCGCTTGCAGCGCATAGTAGTCTTCCTGCGTGATGGGATCGAACTTGTGGGCGTGACAGCGGGCGCAGTTTGCCGTGGCGCTGGCGAAGGCGGCCATTGTCTGGGTGACCATGTTATCGCGGTCCAAATAGGAAAAGGTCACTGGGGCGGTCGTCTTCCGACTCAATTCCAGCGGACCCGCGCCAATGAAACCAAGTGCTGGCGTGAGCTGCGATTCCTCCGGATAAAACACATCCACCGCCAGTTGTTCGCGAATGAATCGGGCCCAAGGGACGTCCTTATTGAGACGGTTGATCACATAGTCACGAAAGCGCCAGGCGTTTGGACGTTCCTTATCGTGTTCACAGCCATGCGTATCGGCAAAGTGAATCGTATCCAGCCAATGCCGTGCCCATCGTTCGCCGTAACGGGGTGAGAACAGTAATCGATCAACCAGCTTTTCGTAGGCATGCGGATTGGGATCGTTTACGAAAGCCTCAACCTCCTTCGGCGTGGGCAATAGGCCGTGCAAGTTTAGATGCAGTCGTCGAATCAAAGTGCGGCGATCTGCCTCCTGCGCAGGTTTCAGTCCTTGCTCATTCAGTTTCGCGCGAATAAAGGCATCAACCGGGTGCGCGCCATTTGGCACTTTGGGTTGCTTCAGCGGCTTGAGCGACCACCAGTCAAGCGGTTTGGTTTGGAGCGCGCTCAGCTTGCGTGGATCCGGAGCGCCGCGTTTCACCCACTCCTCCAGCAACGCGATTTCGGTAGCGGGCAACTTTTTCTTTGGCGGCATTTGGTGCTCTTCGTCCTGCCACCGCACCATTTTGATCAGCAAACTTTGCTCCGGTTTGCCGGGAACAATGGCCGGCCCCGAGTCGCCACCTTGTTCCCAACCGCTCCGCGCATCCAGCGCCAAGCCCGCCTTCATCTTGCCCCCATGCGAATGACACTCAAAACACCGCGTCCGCAACAGCGGCTCGATCTTCATCTCGAAAAAATCATCCGCCCTTAAGATGGAGGCAGATATCAGAATGAGCGAAACTAAGAGGGGTTTCATGCCGGGATGACTCAGAGATTTAGTCGTGGGTATAAAGCTGTTCCCTACAACAATGCTTTAATCGGATTTCCAGTGATAGCTGGAGCCGTAAAGCCGTCCCGGCCAAGGAGTGTGGCGGGGTTGATGGTTCAAATGAGAAATTTGTTCAGGCAAGAAAGAAGGGTTATTCTATTCTTTTGAAAGTACGTTGCCTACCTTTTGGTCTGTCGTATCGTTCTGATCCTCTTAAAACAAGTGCAATCTAAGCGAGACCATGGGCGGGGGCAAGGAGAGGGGGATCATCGCATGAGCAAAGCCGGCTCCCGGCAGGCCTCCTCATCGTTCCTGAAACGGCTCGGAGATCACCAGGTTTTCGATGACTGTTCTGAGCCGATAGCCACTCGGCTTGCTGGCCGCGGCAATGGCGTTGATTTGCGCGGTGTCGTCGACAGTCATGACTCGTCGCAGGGCGAAGGTCGTGAGCTGTCCAGCAACTCGCGAACTTTCAGCCAGACTTTCGGCGAGCGCCGGACGTCCGTCATCGTCGCGAAGGATTCTATATCGATCTCGGCCTCGGCGTCATCCCCGGAGTGACATTTGCAGTAGTAGCGTTTCAACAAAAGCCGCACCTTTGGCTGATACGCCTGCTCGAGCCGTGCGAGACCCGGATCGCCTTGTGCTCCTCCAAGAGGAAGGCACGCACATGACTGCCACTCCCAATCCATATGGAACGAAAGCTTTCAAAGCAACTCGGCGATCGGTTTGCCGAAGGGCAGGATGAACTCCGGCCGGCCCGCGTGGTCCAGGATGGTGGCGTTCTGGTCGATCCCGAGATGCTTGTATACCGTGGCCCAGAGGTCGTTGGGAGTGAAGGGGCGGTCGTGGGGGTGCTCGCCAAGGGCGTTGGTCGAGCCCACCACCTGGCCGTGCTCCATCCCTCCTCCGCAAACGAGAACCGACATGGCTCCCGGCCAGTGTTCCCGCCCGTAGCGGAGGCCTTTGGATCCGCCCTCAGCCCGGCTGATCTTCGGCGAGCGCCCGAATTCGCCCGTCACCACCAAGAGGACCTTTTCGGTAAGGCCGCGCTGGTGCAGGTCCTCGATGAGCGCAGTCACGGCCTTGTCGTAGACTGGCAAGCGATGCCGGGCATCCACCCACAGGTCGCAGTTCACGGCATGCGAATCCCAGTTGTAGAATCCCAGCTTCGGCGATTTCAACCCGGACACGAACGGGTTCTCCATGACCATCGTGACAAAGCTGCAGCCCGCTTCCACCAGACGACGCGAGAGGAGGGCCCGCTGGCCCCAGGAGTGCATCCCGTAACGTTCGCGCAGCGCCTGCGACTCCTTGGACAAGTCGAAGGCCTCGCGCGTCTTCGGGTTGGTCATCAAATCGACCGCCATTTGCTGGTGGCTGTCCAACGCTGCCATCGCGCCATTGGAGTCGATCTCGCTGCGCAGTTGGTCCATCCGGCCGAGGAGTTCGAGGCGATCGTCGAGGCGCTCCGCCATTTCCGAGCCCAGCGCCACGTCCCGCAACTCGAAGCCGGGCTTGCTCAGATCACCCGGCACCGTGAAAGGATGGTAGGAGGGACCGAGATAGGCCGAGCCCATCGCGTAGGTGTCCACCTTGGAGCGGCTTCCATTGGTCCCCGCCACGCAGTTCGGCAGGCCGACGTCCACGTGCTCACGCATCTTGGCCACGATCGAGGTGACGGACGGGGCGTCGTTCACCGTCCCGGTCGGTGTGGCCGGAATGCGGCCCGTCATAAACCGCTTGCTGCCCCCGCCGTGATCCGAAAAGGTGTGCGAGATGCTGCGGATGAGGGTGTACTTGTCGGCACACTTCGCGTGCAACGGAAGCAGCTCACAGACCTCGATGCCCGGCACATTGGTCCTGATCGGGTTGAACTGTCCGCGGTATTCGGACGGGGCATCCGGCTTCATGTCGTAGGTCTCCATGTGTGGAGGCCCACCGGCGAGCCAGAGAAAGATCACCGAGGTGTCCGGCTTGGCGCTCGGCTCCCCGGCCTCCGCCCGCACCTTCATCGCCTCGGCGAGACTGAGCCCCCCCACTCCAAGAGTCCCGATCCGGAGGAACGAACGCCTGGAAAGCGGTTCGGGCCACCGGCTTGATTTCAAGGTTCGATCCATTGAATTCAATACACTATCGGTTGGTTATTTCGTACTCCAAGACTGTCCCGGGATGTCCGGCTTCAACGAGCTGCCTGTCCTCCTCATAGGAGAACACACCATCCCAAATTGATCCAAAGGGAAAGCTGGGCCCTCCGACCTGCCTGGCGCAAACTGACGACTGACTGGGGGATGTCAACAACATGAAACAACCACACGGTAAATTCATTGTTTCAAGTTTGTTTGCGCAACAACAACCAGGCAAGTAAGTCGTATAGTTCCTGGTCTTTGATCGCATCGCCCAGTCCAGCAGGCATGAGCGACAGATTACCAGCTCGCGTTTCTTTTACTTCGCTTGCGGGGAGCCGGGCTTTCTTTCCCTGCGAATCGACAACCACGATGACTTCGCCCTCGCGAGCCTGCGGCAGTCCTGTGATGACCTTGCCTGCGGATGTGATAAAGGTCGAGGTGCGAAACGCTACGTCCACGTTGCGGTTCGGGTCGAGGATGTCTTCCAGGATGCGTTCCAGACCGCGATTGCCGATGCCATCGAGTTGCGGCCCGACCATGTGACCGTCGCGGCCAATGCGATGACACGCTGCGCAGTTCTTGATGAAGAGCTGCTTGCCCTTTTCCGGATCGGTCATGGCTGCAGGAAACGCCCGAAGATGATGCGCCATCCTGTCTGCTATTTCTTTTCCTGGTGGCGGCAGGTCGCCAAGCAGCTTCGCAACACGCTCTTCAAATCTGCCGGTTTCGCGGCGACGCAGATTCGCAGTAACCTGCGGATGCTGAAGCAATCGACCCGATGCCTTCCCGCTTTCCAGGGTCTTCAGAAGATGGTCGGTTCCCGAATCGGTTTGCGTCAAAGCGACCGCAGCCTCACACTGCAGGTGGCCGGCCGAGGTTGTGAGCATCGTGATCAGGGCAGACCGCGTCGAGTGACTATCGATTGGCCCGACAGCAAGCGCAGCGGCAGCGCGTACAGGCGAAGACTCGCCGGCATTGGCGATCATGTCCGCCAGGGTTTCGCTGGCCGCCTGGACGCGACCCAACCTGTCGAGTGCCTTGATCGCGGCGACTCGCATGCGGTCTTCCTGTCGCGAATAGGAGATGATCTTCGTCAACTGCGGCGCAATCGCAACAAGCTTGAACTCACCGACCAGTTCAAGCAACCTCGCGGCACTATCCCCCGGCGCCTGGCTGGGCACAGAGATCACAGGCGGCTCAAAGCGTCCCGCGGCAATCCATGCGTATGCACCTCCTCGATGCGCATCAACGATTTCGAACCGTACTTCATCTCCGGCGTCATCATCCAGCTTCCACGTGTAGCGGCGTGCAGCATCATTTCTCGGTGGTGCTTGCCGGGCGATCACTTTGCCGGACCTGACATGCACCAGGCGGACATGGTTCACTTCCGGCTCCTTGCTTCCCGGCTTTCCGTTGTGACCGCATAGCCAGAACGAGAACTCGGCGGGCAGCTGAAAAACTTCGCTGCGCAGAATCCCGGTGCTCGACTCGCCACCCACTATGCTGTCCCAGAATTGCGCATCGCGCTTTCGGTCGATCGAATCACGGTGACTGACACCCCACGGAGCCGGCGAAGACGACACACCGGGAACGCCACGATTCTGCCAACCGGGAGATCCAAGCAACAGACGATCGAGAGCTTGCGGGGCAAGTCGTTCCAACCAGACGGCGAGGTGTCGATTCTCCCGCGGTCGATCCCCTTTCTCCTGCGAGCCACGCACCACGTTACTCAGCAACGCCAGCTCGCTATCCGGATCATCGTCAAACCAACTCGGCACCTGCTCGATGAGTCGCGTCAGTTGTTCGACGGTGCCGAAGCGGGCAATCTGCCGCCCTGCCTGTTGAATGACCTGCGGCGATACCGTGCCTGGTTTCGCGTGGTAAAGGACCAGCGGCGCGGCGGCATCTCCGTCGGTCACCGAGGCGACCGTCAACAGTTTTTTGCTGGCGTCGTCGTCGAAACGGCGAATCAACAGGCCAGCAACCACAACGCGATCGCGAAGATGCGCGCTTAACGCCAGCCGCACTGTATGAACCAAATGCGTGTCACGCTTGGCGGCACCTTGCCACGTATCGAGCAAGGCTGGCACGAAGCGAACATTCGGATGCCGCCCCATCGCGTCTGCCGCCGCGCGGCGAACAAACGCATCCTCATCCGCCAGGCCACGCTCGGCGACCATCGATACTTCGCGATCCCACGATGATCGTTCGGCAAGCATGCGCATCAAGTGAACTCTTACCAATGCGATCGGGTCGCGCGCGAACTCCTCCAGCACTGGCTGCTCGAGGCCAACGGTACGTTCGATGACCCACAATGCATGAGCGCGGGCGTGCGCGCCTGGCTGACCTTCTAATAGCCTCTGGACAATCGCCGGGGCTCTTTCCCCATGGCGATCCACCAGGTAATTGGTGGCCAGCACACGAACGCGCAGATTTGCGTCCCCCAACTTCTGGGCAAGCTGCCTGGGGGACAGTTTCGTCAGGTCAGGCATCACCGGTGGAGGCGATGCCTCGCCATCCTCGCCGCGCCAGACCACGCGCCATACCCGGCCATGCGTCCGATCGCGATCCGGATGTTTCAGAGGAGCTTCGTAGTGACCGATTATCAAGTTGCAAAAATCGGCGATGTACAACGCGCCATCGGGACCAACGATCGCATCGATCGGTCGAAACCATTTGTCGTTGGTGGTAATGAAGTCCGGCTGCGTGTCGCACTGATAGGTTGAGCCGAACTGCCGTAACTTGTCGCTATGGACGCGGCCGGTAACAGGATTGCAAATGAAGACGCTGTCGTGATACTCCTTCGGAAAATGCGTTGCCGCGTAATAAGCCGGCCCGCAGACACCGGTCGAACCATGGTTGTGGTCGATCATCGCCGGACCAAAGCCAAGCCCTGGCGGCCGGGCTCCGAAGTGAGGATAGCTGGCGCCCCTGAGCAGCAGGTAGAGCGGTTTGGAATGGCAGTCCGCGCTGTACACGTTGCCCAGTGGATCAAATGTGAGGCCAAATGGGTTCACCTGCCCCCACGTGAATTGCTCGAATCGCGAGCCATCTTCTCGAAAGCGGTACGTGTTGCCGGACCTGAGCCTGGTGAGGTTTCCTTTGCCATCACGAATCTCGCTCTCGTTCGAGAAACCGTGGCAGCCATAAACCCAGCCGTCGATCCAGCGGGTGAAGCTGCTGGCGTTGCCGTGGACATCGATATTTCCAAAGCGAGTATAGAGAGTCGACCGTCTCTCCGCCTTACCGTCGCCATCTTTGTCTTCGCAGAGAAAGATGCTGGGGATGCCGTAAACAAGCGCCCGACTGCCGTCGCCCAGCGGCGTCTGCCCGACGGGGATGTTCAGGCCTGCGGCGAAATGCTCGACGTTCTTCGGCTTACCATCCGGAGAGATTCCAGAGACGACCGTGAGTCGATCACGCGGCGCATGGTCGCTTACTCCTGCGAATTTTTGTGATCGCGGCTCGACACCTTCGCCCCTGGCGGGAAATGGGTACTCAATGGAATGAGTAATCCACAGCATCCCCCGAGCGTCAAAATTCAAATTCATCGGCTGGCCGATGTGCGGATCGGCAACCACCAATTGGATTTCAAAGCCCGGCGGCAACTTGAACTTCGGGATCTGCTCCGCCGGCGGTGGCGGAATCGGCGCCACCTCCGACTGGGCGGCCCCACAGGTGACAAGCAGAATGAACAATGTGATCCGAAGCATGCTCAGGCCTCCGCTGAATTACATGATTAATCGACTTGCTTGAAGATAAAGACGCCTTTGCGGTTCGACACAATGATGTCGATCCGCCCGTCGCCGTCGAAGTCCTTCGTTTCAAACTGCGCGCCCACACCGCTACGCATGTCGACCGTGTGCTTCATGAGTTTTGGTGGTTGACCCTCCTTCATCACGATATCGAACCAGGCCAGCTCACTCGGTTTGTCGGCGAGCGCCGGCCTGAAACCGTGAGCGAAGAATCGCCAGCCCGTCACCAGGTCGAGGCGTCCATCTCCATTGATGTCCACAAAGTTTGCTGAATGAGTTTCCTTAATCGATTTGTCAAGCGTGTGCTGCTCGAAGGTGGGTTCCTTCTTGTCGCCGACTTGTCGAAGCCACCAGATGCCATGCGCGTGAGCCGAGGTTGAGATCACATCGTTACGCCCGTCGCCATCGAGGTCCGCAACATGCATATCTGCACAACTGGGACCAAGCTTCGTCTTGTGGAACGTCCACACGCCTTCGTGCTTGCGTCCGGCCCCTGGCTGTTCCCACCAGCCTTCAGGTGTAATGACATCGTTGCGCTGGTCGCCGTTGATGTCGCCAACCCCCAGGCCGTGGTAATAATTATCGGCGGCGTGCTTGCCGGGGTCGATCTTGTGAACCGTCCAGAGTCCGGTTGGATCGGCGGGAACCTCCACCCACGACATCTGCCCCTCAACACCCATCAGGAACACAGGTTGGTCGTCACCGAAAAGATCGACGTACAAACGCGTCTCATTCCCCGTGCGTTTGAATGCGAGTCGCTCCTTCCAATGCCCGGGCTTGTTTTGCGGATTCTCATACCACTTGGCGTCTTTACCGTGGAACGGAATCACCAGGATGTCGGCCCAGCCGTCACGATTGAAGTCCTTTGCGTAGACAGCAAACGCCTCAGTGTAGCCGCCGCGATTTGGCTTGCGAGGTTTGCGGATCTCATGGCCGGTCCAATCGGGGTTTTCATACCAATAGTCACCCACGACAACGTCCTGCTTTCCATCCTTATTGACGTCGGCCGTGGCGACTCCCTCTGAACGAAAAGAGGGATCGATCTCGATTCGCTCGAAGCCGATGGGGTCCGCGGCGAATGCGACATTCGAAAACAGGCAAAGAATTGCGACGGTTATTAGCGCGGCTGATTTCATGTTCATATCCCTGGCACCTTGTCTGTCAACATTTCTCTGAATCGGTAAAATATCCAGCCAATAGCCTATGCGAGCCCATGGGCGGGGGCAAGGAGAGGGCGGGGACTGGTTTTTGCTCGAAAGTGAAAGAGGGACCTACCGATTCGATAGCCTGCTTAGGCAGGAAACTGCGCGAGTTATTTAGATGGGTTCCTCATATAGCCTTCGGCGATCACTTCGCCCAATTGCACGATGCCTTCGGTGGTAATGACCAGCATCTTTTCCTGTGTGGGCAGGTTAAAGGCCTTGAGATGAATGAAGTCAGGATCGCTTGCGGCAACCTTGGCCATGGCACTAACCACATCCAGATTATTGAGCCTTTCTACATCGGTGGGAGGCTGCTGGCTCACATGCCATCTTAACTTGGGTTGGGCCAAATCCTTGCGGCTTTGGTTGATAATCGCCTGCACCCTCGTGGCGGCTTCCTTGCGGTACGGGTGAAAAGACATGTCGTTCTCGCCCAGGTGATAAAAGATACCTTCAATCTCCACTTGATGCCCCTTAGTAGACAGTTCCCGGATGGAATCCTTCACGAATTGGATGAATTTCGGGTAAAGATGCCGGCTCCTGGCCATGCTGCCTTCAGGTGTCCAGTCGATGATCTGGGAACCGCTATGGGTGAATTTAGCTATGGCTATGTTGCCCTTCACCTTGTCGGCAACAGTGTGGGCAAAGCTCAGTTCAGGGCCGAAGGTATCGTAGTAACCGGTGAGGCCCAGAGGTTCCCATCCTTTGGAAACGTGATAGCCGCCACCAAGGTTATATTTGTAGGCGATTTTGGGGTTGTCCTTGAGGAGGACCTGCTTGCCCTTGAGGGTACGCAATTCCTGCTCAAAGGCGCGTTCTCCCTCCATGTTGCGGTGGCCGGCCAGAATAAAGAGCTTCACGGTGCTGCCTTTTTTGTAGGGCCATTTTTTCAGGGGACGTGGTGTTTCGAGCTTGAGACCGATCGTGCGCAGATAGGCCGTTGCATAGTTTTCGCCATGCTGCAGTTGGCCCAGGGTGCCGTAGTGATAGTGCAGTCCCACTGGCCGACCGATCTCTGCACCCACATGGGAGGTGGACACATACTCGGCTCGTGGATCGACGTTGGTCACCTCGCGTTGGCCGATGCTGATGGCATACATGCGCGGGCGCAGGTCCATGCCCCAGATGGTTTTGGTGCAGAGTTCACCGATGTAGAATTTGAGCTTCGGTGTCTTGAGGTCGCGGCGCCATTTGGCCAGGAAGTTTTTCAGGTTTTTGCCGTAGTTGGGCATGTAGTCCTTATTGAACATATCGTTCTCACCCTGATGCCACATGAAACCTTCCAGGCGATACTTGATCTTGCGTTTATCCAGATCCGCCAGTGCAGTACGGATGGTTTCCAAAGCCAGGGGATACATTTTGAAACCAATGGGCTTACCAGGATTCCAGTCCCCGCCCAGATGCGTGCCACCGGCGGCCACCTTGATAATGGCAATGGGCGCCTTGATATGGCCGGTGACTTTACGCGCGAAGCTGAGTTCCGGGCCAACGATATTATTGATTGGCGCCAGTGATTCCCATCCCTTGGAGCGGGTCTTATTTTCCCGGCCAAGGCAGTAGACAAACTTCACTCTTTCCTGCGCATCCTCTAGTCCGGCGTAGGGGGGGAAGCGCTTGATATCCTTTACCTTGGAATCTGAACCCACCATGTTTGATTGACCGGCAAAGACAAAGACCCGCAGGGTTTTGTGGTCATCATTGGTTTGGGCAATAGCCACCGGCTGATGAGCAATAACCCCCAGCAGCGCTGCATTCAAAACCAGCGCGAATACGACAATTCGTTTCATGTCTATACCCTCTCGTTGAACCCAGCCAATAGCCTATGCGATAATATCACGAATCAGGTCTGCGCCCTCGACTCCGGTCAACTTGATATCCAAACCGTTAACCCGGTGCGTCAAATTCTCATGATCGATCCCGAGCTGATGCAGTATCGTGGCGTGTAGGTCGTGAATGGTCACTTTGTTGTGCACCGCTTCGAGCCCGAGTTCGTCGGTTGCGCCGTAGGTGACGCCGCCTTTGATGCCGCCGCCGGCAAACCAAGTGGTGAAGGCATTGGGGTTGTGGTCGCGACCTGGCTTTGCTTCAACCTGGGCAATCGGCAAGCGGCCGAATTCA
>Ga0310124_10001084_pt1 | contig 19142 bp, 22 predicted proteins | sample CB11b_AW_Bot5_MG_FD_203507 | JGI IMG/M metagenome (GOLD analysis project Ga0310124, IMG submission 203507) | Marine microbial communities from Western Arctic Ocean, Canada - CB11b_AW_Bot5 | ecosystem: Environmental > Aquatic > Marine > Oceanic | place: Canada: Western Arctic Ocean | collected... | reverse complement strand
GACGGTTTGCGCTTGCGGGGGCCGGAATTCGTCCATGATTTTCCGGCCGGCGCGGGCCGCTATATTCAAAAATCCCAAGGTTACAGCCACATGTTCGTCAACGGTCAGCATTTCATGCGCGATGGTGAGCACGCCGGCGCCTTGGCCGGGAAGGTTCTGCGCAGCAATTGAGTTGCATTGACGGCAATTCTGACGCGCTGAATATCAACCGGTGGGCAGAGAGGCAAAAAATTCAATCCGTTCGTGGCCATATTGGGGCACCAGAGCAATTTTCGATTAAACGGGTTCGCTCTCGCGACTTAAGTAATTGGTTTAATTGTTCTATTCTTAAGGAGTCTGGGTACGTTTTAACAAAACATGCCCTAGGCGCAGGCGCGGCCATCACGCTCCTGGGCGGGTAACGGGCGGCCCGGGCCGCTTCTTCCGGCGTATTCACGTGTGGTACAAATATGCCCATTGCCCCGTTATTCAGCTAGCTTGAGATCTTGGCCGCATCGTTCCAGCGCGCCCGGGCGAAAGGCGTTATCCTAGCCCGCATGGCGCCGATCTCGCTGGTCCGGGAATGCCTGGCATTCAGGCCCAGTACAACTTCGCCGGCGGCCAGACGGCGGCGTGTCGGTGCCGAATCCGGTGGCATAGATTTTTCCTGTCGTTTGTTCCCGATGTAAAAGTATCAAACCGGCGCGGCTGGCTTGTAAATACCGCGGCGGCCAAAGCATTTGCATTCTGAAAATGCGCAGATCTTTGGAATTGCTCTACCGGATCGTTCAGCCAGGTCCGGAATGCGCTATCGGCGGCGCAAATGCGGCCAGATTAGGCCGGCCAGCGCCAGGGCGGCTAGGCCTTCGCAGGTCATGATTCTGACCGCCATGGCGCCGCCGAACCAGTCGGCCAACAGACCAATTTGTAAAATGCCGATGGGGTTGATCCCTATACAGACGGCCACAAGGCCCATCAGGCGGCCGCGCATCTCTGGCGGGGCGGCGGTAAAGATAATGGTGCCTTGCATGGCGGAGAAGCCGGCCACACCCAGGCCGCTCAGGAACAACAGGCCCAGGGACAGGGGATAGGACTGAGACAGCGAAAAGGCGAATACGGCACATAGAAAGGCAATGGAGCCGTAAAAATAAATCCGCGCGAAATGCTGGGGCCGGGCAAAGTTGACGATCACCATGGCGCCCAGTAACGCACCCGCCGCATCGGCCGAGATCAACATCCCCGTGGCGACGGCGTCCTGGCCCAGGACCTTGCCGCCGATTACCGGCACCATGGCCCCATAGGGGAAGCCGAACAGATTGACCGCCATGGTCACGTACAGCGTCCCCATAACCCGTGAGTTGGCGCGGATATAGCGCAATCCCTCGACGATTTGCGCCAGGATCCGCGGCGCGGCGTCCGGCCTGTCCGCGGTCGTATAGTGGGCGCCCAGGACCAGGCAAAAGCCGGCCGTGAACAATATCGTGCCCAGAACATAGACCCCCGGCAGACCAAAACTCCCCAATACCAGGCCGCCCATGACGGGCCCCACCAGGCGCATGCAATGGTTGGTCCCGCTGTCCAGGGCCATGGCGACGCCCGCCCCCCCGGTGCCGGCCTTGTTGCTGGCGATAATGCCCAGCATGGTGCGCCGGACCGGAAATTCCAAGGTCATGTAGAGGCCGGAGATGAAGGCGCCCAGCGCCAGGTGCCACAATTCAATTAACCCGGTAAGGGCCAGAAAGGCCAAAACGCCAGAGGTAAAGGACAGCAGGCCCAGCCCGCACAACAGCATCAATCGCCGGTCGAAGCGGTCGGCAATGGCGCCGGTGAAGGCGCTAAAGAAAAGCATGGGCAGCGAACGCGCCATGGTGACCAGAGCCACCATCAGGGCGGACCCCGTGGCCTCGAAGGTGAAAACACCGATGGCCAGCATTTCCAGCCAGCGCATCATCCAGCCCAGGCTGCCGGCCAGCCAGATACGGCGGAAATCCCGGTCCCCGATCAATATCCGTGGCGTGATGACGGCCTGGGGCGTTACGCCGGCCGCCGCCGCGCCTTCCGGTTCGGACAAGGTCTCCGCTTAGTCGCCCGCCGCCGCTTCGGCCAAATGGCGGTCCTCTTCCCGTTGATAGCGCACGGTCATGTCGCGGGGCTGACGCACATCTTCGGCGGATTGGTCCGCGGTGGCGGTTTTCCAGGCGTCGCCACCGGGCCAGGTTTGCGCCAGGGGAAGGATCTCGCCCGGGTTCTGGATGCCCTCAAAAGCCACTAGGGCCTGCCGCGCGATGGCCAATTGCTGGTCCGGGTCAAAGGCCGGGCCACCGCCGTGGCCCAAGGGGAAGTCCATGAACACGGCGCGCGGCGGCCAACCGAATTTGACGATATCCAGGGCCGTCCCCATGACCATGGTCGGAATGCCGCGGGCTTCCAGGTAACGTGCGATCAGACACACGGTCTGATGACATACCGGTCACAATGGTACCAGATAGGCGACATCCACGTCTTCCGCCACGAAGGCTTTGTGTATGGCCGGGGCCAGCTCTTCCTCGACCCGGCGTTTAGAATAGACCGCACCCATGCAGGAGAAGACATTATCCGCGACGTCGCCGATCACGCCTTCCGTGGCCAGGGTTAGCAGCGGTTCGATCGGGAAGGCGCAATTGGCATCCCGCCGGGTATCGGGCAGATAGTTTTCGGTCAGATGGGAAAAGCGCAAATTCTCCACGGGCGTGTCCGACGGTATCACCCGATGCGAGGCGTCATCTTTGTAGAAATAGGCCACCTGACCCGCCACGTATGTGCCGGCGGTTGACAGCATGCCGACGCGGCAGTCCGACAGCGGCTTGGCCAGCGGCGTCCAGGGCGGCGCTTCCGTCGCCTCGTGCCATCCATAGGGCGCATAGCCCAGCTTGCTGTACTTCTCCCGAATGGTCCTCATATATTCAACAGGCATGGCGCCCAGGCTCCTTTTCCAACTGTGTCGTCTGATACTAAGCTAGCACGGCGCCCCGCTCAACCTCGGGCGCGTGCATGGCGATAGCATCCTATCATAGGGGTCTTGGGTGCCCGTAAGGAGCCCTTGTCGACGCGATCACATTCGGAACCATTTGACGCTTGCGGGGCTTCGGTATTTCGATTATCCGGGGGCCATGGCAATTGGCATTAATGGCATGGGGCGGATCGGGCGGTTGTCCCTGCGGGCCGGGTTGGGTGGTGTTTTCCGCGATGACGGCGACCCGCGCAAAGCCAACCGGCTGAATGTGGCACACGTCAACGAAATCAAGGGTGGTGCTGCCACCGCCGCGCATCTGTTGGAATTTGACAGCACCCACGGTCGGTGGCGTGCGGCTTTCACGGTGGAAGACGGCGCCGCGGTTACCATCGACGGCCGGCGGATAGGATTTAGCGCCAAGGCCGAACCGGGCGACGTGCCCTGGGGCGATCTTGGCTGCGACGTGGTGCTGGAATGTACGGGAAAATTCCTACAGCCAGAGCAGTTGCAGGGTTATTTCGGACGCGGTGTGAAGCGCATAATCGTCGCCGCCCCGGTCAAGGACGACCGCGCCCTCAACATCGTAGTGGGCGTCAACGATAATCTCTATGATCCGGCCCGCCATCGACTACTGACGGCGGCCTCCTGCACCACGAACTGCCTGGCGCCGGTGGTCAAGGTCATCCACGAGGCGATAGGCATTCGACATGGCCAAATCACCACCATCCACGATCCAACCAATACCAACGTCATCGTGGATGCGCCGCATAAAGACCTTCGCCGGGCTCGTTCCGCGATGCATTCGCTACAACCAACGACGACGGGCAGCGCCACGGCCATCGCCCTGATCTACCCCGAACTAAAGGGCAAATTGAACGGCCACGCAGTGCGCGCACCCGTCTTGAACGCCAGTCTGACCGATTGTGTGTTTGAACTGAACCGGGCGACCACGGAGGGCGAGATCAACGCGTTGTTCGCAGCTGCCGCGCAAGGCCCGCTGGCCGGTATTCTGGGCGTTGAGCACCGGCCGTTGGTCTCCGCCGATTACGCCAACGATACGCGCAGTTCGATCATCGATGCGCCCAGCACCATGGTTACGGACGGCACCCTGTTGAAGATTTATGCCTGGTACGATAACGAAATAGGCTATGCCTGCCGCATGGTTGACTTGGCTAATATCGTGCTTGAAGCCGGCACCTAATGTCACCAGCGCGGAGCTATCTGGTCGTCACGGCGTCATACTGGGGCTTCACACTGACCGATGGCGCCTTGCGGATGCTGGTACTGCTGCATTTTTTCCGCCTAGGCTATTCGCCTTTTACCCTCGCGTTTCTATTTTTGCTGTACGAGACGGCTGGCATCTTCGCCAATTTGGGCGGTGGCTGGCTGGTCTCGCGCTTTGGCATATCGCGCATGGTGGGCGTGGGGCTCGGGTTGCAGATCCTCGGCCTGCTGCTGTTGTCATTCCTTGATACCACGTGGAGCGCCGCCGGCTCGGTGGCCTGGGTGGTAATGGCGCAAGGCATCGCTGGCATCGCGAAAGACCTCACTAAGACCGCCTCGAAATCTGCTATCAAGGTCACGGCGGCGGACGGCAATGGCCAATTGTTCCGCTGGGTCGCCTGGCTCACCGGTTCGAAGAACGCCATGAAGGGCGTGGGCTTTTTTATCGGCGGCCTGTTGCTCGACACAGCCGGTTTTCAGTCGGCTTTATGGCTGATGGCGGGCCTGCTGGGTGTCATCCTGATCGCCGGCGCTATCGCTCTTCCTGTCGAACTGGGCCGCGCCGGCGCCTCGAAAAACCTGCAGGAGCTTTTCAGCAAGTCGGCTGGCGTGAACGTGCTCGCCGCGGCGCGGGTATTCATGTTTGGCGCCCGCGATGTCTGGTTCGTGGTCGGGTTGCCGGTGTTTTTGTACACCCAGGACTGGAGTTTTTCGGCGGTTGGCGGCTTTCTCGCCGTCTGGACGATCGCCTATGGCGGAATTCAGGCCCTGGCCCCCGGCCTCGTGCGGCGCAGCGCCGATGGTTTGAGCCGGGAAGTAATGGCGGCGCGCCTGTGGGCCCTATTGCTCACCGCTATTCCGGTCGTGCTTGCGCTGGCCGTAGCGGCGGAAGAGCTTTTACAGATCGATATTATCATCGTGGTCGTTTCCGGTTTGGCGCTGTTCGGCGTGCCGTTCGCGGTAAACTCTTCACTGCATTCCTATTTGATCCTCGCTTATGCGGGTTCCCGGAAAGCCGCCGAAGACGTTGGCTTCTATTACGCGGCCAACGCCACCGGTCGGCTCATGGGCACGCTGCTGTCTGGCATGCTTTGTCAGGTTGGCGGATTGGTGGCCTGCCTTGCCGGCTCGGCGGTCATGCTTGGCATTTGTTCCGCCATAACCTTCTTTCTGCCGGCACAGGCGCAGGTGGAGGCGCCGCTCAACCTCGGGCAAGGGCGCGGGAAATAACGAGTTTCTGGATGTCGTTGGTGCCTTCGTAAATGCGGTAGACGCGCACGTCGCGGAGGATCTTGGCGACGGGATAATCTTCTAGATAGCCATTGCCGCCAAAGATCTGCATAGCACCCGAGGTCACTTTTTCCGCCATGTCGGAGGCGAATAGCTTGGCCATGGAGGCTTCCTTCAGGCTTGGCGCGTCGCTAACCAAAATTTGCGCCGCGTGTAGATACAGCCGCCGCCCAGCTTCGATCTGGGTGGCCATATGGGCCAGGCGGAAGGCTATCGCCTGATGCTCGAAGATAGGCTTGCCAAAGGCCTCGCGTTCCTGGGCATAGGCGAGCGCCGCTTCATAGGCAGCGCGCGCCCCGCCCACCGCCTGGGCCGCGACCCCGATGCGCCCGACGGACAGATTGGCCAGGGCGATGCCCAGGCCCCGGCCCTCTTCGCCTAGCATATCGGAGGCCGGCACCACCATGTCCTCGAGCGCGATGGCGCAGGTATCGTTAGTACGATGGCCCAGCTTGGCCTCTTCCCGCTGCACCTTGTAACCGGAATTATCCGTGGGTGTGAGAAAGGTCGAGATGCCGCGCTTGCCGGCCGCCGGGTCTGTGACCGCGATAATCATGGCGACGCCAGCCCGCCGCCCGGCGGTGATGAACTGTTTTTGGCCGTTCAGCACAAAATAATCACCCTGACGGGTAGCCCGGGTCAGGATGGCCGAGGCATCGGAACCCGTGTGCGGCTCAGTCAACAGGAAGGTCCCGATCATCTCGCCCCGGGTCATGGTCGGAAAAAACCTTCGCTTCTGCGCCTCTGTTCCGTGATCGCGCAGGGCCGCCATGACAGGTGAATTGTTGGCCGCCATCAGATTGGCGATACCACCGTCGGCCGCCGAAATTTCCTCCATGGCGACCACGTAAGAGACGAAATCAGCCCCGGCGCCGCCCCATTCAGGGCCGATACAAATACCCATCAGGCCGGCCTGACCCATTTTTAGCATCAGTTCCCGGGGTGCGCCGGTCTTTTCCCATTGCGTGACGTTGGGCAGAATTTCAGTTTGGGCGAAGCGGCGCGCCGTATCCTGGATAAGCCGCTGTTCCTCGTTCAATTGCATCTTTTCTACCGCCCCGCGGCGATCAAAATCACGCCAGTCACCACCATGACCACCATCGCTAACTGGCGCAAGGTGACCGCTTCCTTGCGGAATAATACCAGACCCAACAACAAGGTGAACAGCGGCGTGGTTGATACCAAGGGTACGACGATGCTGACCGGGGCCTGGGCCAAGGCAGCGTTCATGCTCCACACCGCCAGGCCGTGCATGATGCCGGCGGCGGCAAACCATAACAATCCGGGATTGGCCCAGTTCACCGGTCGTTCCTTGCGCCGAAGGCCTTGTATGGAAAGGGCGAGCAGGAAGGAAACGCTGTAGGCGACCAGTCCGGCGAACAGGGGCTCCGGCGCGAAGGCCAGGCCCATGCGGATCAGCACATGGGCAAAAGACCGCAGACCAGCCGCGCCGAGGGGAAAAACCAGGGCCCACAGGGGCCAGGGGCGGGTGGTCCCAACTTGCATTCGACCGCCCGTGGTATGCACCACCGTGCCGGCGACCACCGCCAGGGTGCCGATGGTGATAAACAGGGTTAAGTCTTCGCTCAGCAATAGCACGCCGAATAAAGCCGCGAACAGAGGCGTGGTGGAGGTCAGTGTGGAGGTTAGCGTCGGGCCGAGGCGCCGCACCGACACGAGGGCTAGATTGGCGGAAAGCACGGGACGGAACAATCCGACGGCAGCAAAAATCAGAAATCCCGAACCAAGCCAGTAGTCTCGCTGTAGAAAGAACGGCGAGAGCAGCCAATAGAACGCGGCGGTGGTGCCAATATCGATCAGGGTACCGGTGCGCGAATCGCTGTGGCGCAGGCCCAGATGTAAAAAATGAATGCCCATGGCGAACAAAAAGGACGCCGCCAGGGATTGGGCCACCGCCGGCCATTCAGTGCTCACGAAAGCACATCCGGACTATGGGTGACCGATTATTTGGGTGCCCATTTCGTGACGGGCTGCTCCATCTTCTCGCCGGCGACGAAAACCGCCTCGACCCGCTCGTTGAAGAAACACAGGTAACCCTTTATCCGGGCGGCCTCGGCCACCGGCTCGGGGTAGACCCAAGCCAAATCCTCAAAACATTCTTCACCCAGGTTTAGGTGCCAGTATGCGGCGGTGCCCTTATAGGGACAGCCCGTGCGCCGCTCTGATGGCAGCAACAGATCCATCCGGACGTCTTCTTTCGGCAGATAATAGCGGGTCGGCAGGTCGGTTTCGAACAGCATCCGGGCCCGGCTGCTTTCCGCCACTATCTGGCCTCCTACGGTAATGCGCACCGGCCGGGAAGACTCCAGGATATCCAGGCGTACGCGGGGGTCCCGGGCGTGGACGAAAACCTCCTCGTCCTCCTCATACCAATGGTCCATGCGGTCCCAATAAAAGGCCACGTAGCCCTTCAGTTCGGCAGTTTCCGGGTAGGGATTGGGATAACTCCAGACCGCGTTCTCCGCCGCTCTGTCTCCCACATTCACCGACCAATAGGCGGCGTCGCCCTTAAAAGGACAATGGGTTGAATGGTCGGTGGCCTGCAACAAATCCTGGCGCACATCGCCCATGGGAAAGTAATAGACTGGAATGTGATTGCTTTCGCACAGGTATTGCGCGCGCGTTGTATCGACCAGGGTCTCGCCATTGAAAACCACCCGCAGGCGCTTCGGGCAGGCTGCAAAATGCACGTCATAGCCCGGGTGTTTGTCATACAGTGATGGTCGTTGGTTGGCATCTGTCATGGCCGTTCCCCCTGGCACCAAGCATGGGTCAGTTGAGGTTCTAGCGCAACGGTATCCTGAATTTGGCTGTTGGCCTATGGCCTAAATGCGGTCATCCTCCGGCTTCAGCTGGCGGCGAAGGGAGTACATGGCAATGGAAACAGCGGAAACCCTGCAAGACATCTGTGCGCAAATTGGCCTGCCGCTGGAAGGCCTGAATGATTTGGAACTCAGCGGCCAGGATCCGGTTCTACCCTCGTCTTTCAAGGTTGGCACGGTCGCCCAGGCGGCGATTTCAGCCTCGGCTCTGGCCGGGGCGGAGGTCTGGTATCAACGCAGCGGGGCGCGCCAGGCCATCGGTGTCGACATGCGCCACGCGGCGACAGAGTTCCGCAGCGAGCGCTACATCAGGATTGACGGCGGGCACCCGCCGGAGCTTTGGGACAAGATCGCCGGCACCTATCAAACCGGCGATGGCCGCTGGGTCCGCCTGCATACCAACTTTCCTCATCACCGGGACGGCATCATGGAGCTATTGGGTGTGGCCCATGACCGCGATGCGGTCGCCGCTGCGCTTGGGGACTGGACTGGACAGGATTTCGAAGACGCAGTCGCCGAACGGGGCCTGGTCGCCACCATGATGCGGACGCCAGGGGAATGGCGGGCGCATCCCCAGGCCCAGGCCCTGGATCAACAACCGTTGATTGAGATCACGCGAATTGACGATGCCCCGACCCGCCCCCTGGCGGCGGCGGCGCGCGCCCTGGCCGGCGTTCGCGTGCTCGATCTGACGCGGATCATCGCCGGCCCGGTTTGCGGGCGGACCCTTGCCGCCCATGGCGCGGATGTCATGCGTGTGACTGCGCCGCATCTGCCCTTCGTCGCCGCCCTGGTCACCGATGCAGGACGCGGCAAGTTTTCCACCCACCTTGACCTCCAAACCGAGGACGGCCGGGAGGGCTTGCGTAAATTGATCACCGGAGCGGATATCTTTGTCCAGGGTTACCGTCCCGGTGGCGTGGCCCGTTGGGGCTTTTCACCGGAGGAAGCCGCGGCGATCAATCCAGGCATCATCTATGTCTCCCTGTCCGCTTACGGCCATGAGGGCCCGTGGTCCCGGCGGCGGGGTTACGATTCCCTGATCCAGACCGCCAGCGGCATTAATCACGCCGAGGCCGAGGCCCGCGGCGTGGACGGGCCGAAGGCTTTGCCCTGCCAGGCCCTTGATCACGCATCGGGCTACTTCATGGCGGCGGCCGCGATGGCGACGCTGGCGCGGCGGGCCAGAGAGGGTGGCAGCTGGCACATCCGCGTGTCACTGGCCCGCACCGGTCGCTGGATTCAAAGCCTGGGGCAGGTCGCCAACGGCTTCGACATCGCCGATCCGACGGCCGACGACATCCAGGACCTCATGGAACAGTGCGACTCCGGCTTCGGCAAGTTGACGGCGGTTCGCCATGCGGCCCGACTGGCGGTGACGCCTGCCTTCTGGGACCGGCCGGCAGTCCCCCTGGGCAGCCATCCACCAACTTGGCCCGATTGAGGGCGCCTAGTATTTCGTGCAACGAAGGAAAACCTAAATGATCAAACGACTATCGCTTCTGACCCGCAAAGCCGGATTGACCCATGACGACTTCGTCCGCCATTGGCTGGAGGTGCACGGCCCCCTAGCGCTGAATGTTCCCGGTATACGCCGCTATGTGCAAAGCCACATCCAGGGCGAGACGGTCCGCGCCGATATCCCGGCGCCCGATATGGAAATCGACGGCATTGCCGAGCTTTGGTATGACTCCGTCGAGGCCATGGAACGCTCAAGCGCAACGCCTGAGGCGCTGGCGCTTTACGCAGATGGGGCTTTGATCATTGGCCAAATCAAGTCATTCGTCATAGAAGAAAAAGTCATAATCGAATAAATTCTACCCGAGCCTACGGCACCAACATCAGGGCATAGTTATGCAACAAGAACTTGAAATGGTCGCCAAGCTGGTCAAGAGTCTGGCCGAATTCGCAGTCTTAGGAACGCCGGTATAGGATTGATCCCCGTCATGGCGATGACGATCGCGGTAATGAAACTGCCGGCCGATACGGAGGCTCGAAAGCATCGGATGAGTACGAGTTGTTAGATTAAGCAAGCCAGACGAATATTTTGCCTTTAGCCGAAAGGAGCAAACCATGGCGATCGTTTTACTCACTGTCAGGGCAACCATTTCCGCCGAGCGGGAAGCGGCCTACAACGAATGGTACCACAAGGAACATTGCCCGCAGTTGCTGCGCTTTGCCGGCGCGGTAAGTGCCCGGCGCTACAAGACTATTCTTGGCGACGACGAATACCAATATATGGCGGTCTATGAATTCGAAAGTGAAGCGACCTTCGAACGCTTTCAGGCATCCGACCACTTCAAGGAACTGCTGGCTGAATATGACGCTAAATTTGGTGATGTTTCGACCCGTCGGCGCGATGCCTACGTCCAGGTCTGGCCCTGACGGGCACGGGTTTCTACAAGGCGCGCCAACGACCGCAGAGATAGGATCCTAAATATATGCCGTTATCCGCCGCCACTGCTCCCATAGAGGAACGCCTGATCGTCGCCCTGGATGTGCCCAGCGTGGAGGAGGCCCGTGCCGTCGTTGACGCAATCGGCGACGCGGTTTGTTTCTATAAAATCGGCATGCAGCTGCAATTCGCCAATGGCCTACAGCTGGCAGAACAGTTAGCCACCGAAGGCAAGAAGGTCTTTTTGGACGCCAAATTGTTCGACATTGACGCGACCATCGAAAAGGCCGTGGCCTCGGTCGCCAAGATGGGCGCCTCTTTTCTGACCGTGCATGGCAATGAACCCACCATTCGGGCCGCTGTCCGCGGTCGTGGCGATGCCGATCTGAAAATTCTGTCGGTTACCGTGCTGACCAGCCTTGATCATCACGATATCCAGGCCCTTGGTTTTGCCTGCGATGTCCGCGAATTGACCCTGCACCGGGCGAAAAAGGCGGCCGAGGCGGGCGCCGATGGAGTTATCGCCTCGGGCCTGGAAGTCTCCCAAATTAAACAATTGGCGGATCAGGATCTGTTGATCGTAACGCCGGGCATCCGCTCCGTCGGGGTCTCGAGCGACGACCAAAAACGCGTAGTGACGCCGGAAATGGCCATCATGGCCGGGGCCGACTATCTGGTGATGGGCCGGCAAATTGTCGCGGCTTCCGATCGTAGAGCGGCCGCACTTGCCGCCATGGACGAAATGCGTGCCGCCTTTGAACGCCGGGCTGGGTAGGCGGACCTTCCGCCATTGTCCATTAATCCGTAATAGCTTCGATGGTTTGCGCGATCAGCGGTTCCAGCGCCGCACCATCCAGCCAGCGGGCCACCAGAACCAAATCGTGGGCCGGCTCGACCAGGATCGTGTTGCCCCCGGCCCCGACCGCCGCCGCCGCCTTTGCCGAAGCCGCCGGGTAGCGGGCTCGGTCCGTATTCAGCCACCACAGATAGCCGTATTCGGGATTGATGCCGCAGGGCGTCAGTATGGCGTCGATCCAGCTTTCAGGCAGCAGCTGCCGGCCGTCCCAGGCGCCGCGCTGCAAAATTAACTGCCCCAGCCTGGCCTGATCCCGGGCGCCAATCCATAATCCACCACCCCAATGGGACCCCCCCGGTACCGATGGCATGGTCATCCCGTCGATGGTGACATTGGCGTTGCGGTAGGCGTTCCACGACCAATCCTCCGACGCGCCCATGGGCGCCATGATCCGTTCCCAAAGCACTTCATCCAGGGGCCGGCGAAAGACGTGTAACAGAGCCAGGCTCAGACGGTTGACCCGCACGTCATTATATTCCCAATAGGCGCCGGGCGGGCTTAGGTCCCGGTGCTGGCCCTTGCGGGAGTTGTCAGCGCCCGCGCCAAGTTGCCGGTTGCGGTCGATCAGGTCCGGCTTGTCCCACAGGGTGCCTTCCCATTCCGAGGTTTGTTGCAATAAATGCAGCCAAGTAATATCCCGGTTCTGGGCCGAGGTGAAATGATCGTCCAGGGCGCTTTTGGCGACGAGCTCGTTCACGCCACCGATCAGGCCGTCCATTACCGCTAATCCCGCCAGCACGGCCAGGTAACTTTTAGCCACGGAAAATGTCATGTCCGTTCGCATGACATCGCCCCAGGCCGCGGCTAGCCGGCCCCGGCGCAGGATCACTCCCGCCGGGCCGCCCCGCGGCTTAGTCGGGCCCAGCACTTCGTTCCAGGGTGGCGGCTCAAACTCGCCGCTGCTCAGTTGATCGTCAATATTGAGGGACCAGGCGATTTCATGGTTTTCGGCGAAGGCAACCGCGTTGGCCAGGCGGAACGGCGAGAAACCGGCGCCGTTCGGATCGCTGTCTTCCCGTTCGATATCTATTGTTTCCGACACGGGGGCAGTGTAGCACAACGGCGGTAGGTTGCGATAATTCGCTGTGATGTAAAAGGACGCGCCCCGTGGCTTTGCCGGAAAATGTCAGCTTGTTCAAAACCGGCGGCCCAATCGGCCAGGAACGCGGGGCGGCCCCATGAAGACACCTCATTGGATTGCCGTCGTGGGCCTGCTGGCGGCCTTGGCGCTGGCCTTTATACCCATCGACGGCATGGCGGTGGAAACCGCTCGCACCGGCGCCCTGGTCTTGGCGACGGTGGTTCTGTTTGCCACCGGAGCCTTGCCCGAGTTCGTTACGGCCATTCTATTTTTTGCCATCGCCATGCTGTTTGCCCTGGCGCCTGCAAACGTAGTTTTTTCGGGCTTTCATTCGGCCGGTTTCTGGATGGTCTTTGGCGGTCTGGTGATCGGCGTCGGGGTGCGCGGCACGGGCTTGGCCGAGCGCCTGGCCCGTGGTGTCAGCCGGCGTTTTGGCCGCCGCTATGGCGGTATCATCGCCGGCACCATCGTAATGTCCGTGGTCATGGCGTTTTTGATGCCCTCGACCCTGGGGCGCTTGATGATACTGTTGCCCATTATCCTGGCTATGGCCGACGGCTTTGGCTATGGCCCCGGCAGCAATGGCCGTACCGGCATGGTTCTGGCGGTTTCCTTCGGCACCATGCTGCCCGGGTTCGCCATCATGTCGGCCACGGTGCCGGCCATGGTGATCATTGGGGCCAGCGAGACGCTGTATGATATCAGGCCGATTTACGGCACCTGGTTGATGCTGCATTTCCCCGTCCTCGGCGCTTTGAAGGCGGTGGTTATCGGCGCCCTGATCGTCTGGCTGTTTCCCGATGAGGCCGCGAAAACACCGGCGCCGCGGCAGGCGGAGGCGCCGGCCGCCATGGCGCGGCGGGAACGGCTGATGACCCTGCTGCTGCTGTTGGCCCTGGCCTTGTGGATGACCGATTTTCTGCATCATATTTCGCCCGCCTGGGTCGCCTTGGGGGCGGCCGGTATCATCGTCCTGCCCTTTGTCGGCATCGTCAGTCCCCAGGATTTTGATGAAAAAGTCAAAATGGGCTCGTTATTCTATGTCGCCGGCGTTCTGGGCCTGGGCGCCATCGTGGCCCATGGCGGGGTCGGCGATTTGTTGGCGAAATCCGTCCTGCCCCTGCTTGACCTCGCGCCCGGTGAAAATGCCTGGAACTTTGCCGCCGTCACCGGCTTGTCCAGCGTCCTGGCCATGTTCGCGACGCAACCGGGCGTGCCGGCCATTCTGGCCCCCCTGGCTGGCCATATGGCCGCGGCCGCCGGCCTGCCGGTGGAGTCGATGCTGATGCTGACGGTGGTCGGCTATACCACGGTGATTCTGCCCTATCAGACCCCGCCCTTGGTGGTCGCGATGCAATTGGGCGGCGTACCCATGCGTCAGGGCAACAAATTATGCCTTTGGTTGCTGGCTGTTACCGTATTGTTGCTGCTGCCACTGGATTATCTTTGGTGGCGGCTGCTAGGCTGGCTGCCATGACTGTAAATATCGTCAAACTTTGTGTGGGCGTCGAGTCGATCGAGCAGTTGGTTCAGTTTCAGTCCGCCCGCCGGGCCCGTTTCCATGCCATGGGCGCGCCGGCGGAAAACGTGCACCGCACCCGCAACCGGCCACGCCGCGACGGCGAAGTCCTTGATGGCGGTTCCCTCTACTGGATCATTAAGGGCTTCATCCGGGTGCGCCAGGTCATTGCGCGCCTGGATGTCCTGCACGATGACGAGGGCGGCAAGCGCTGTGGCCTGGTGCTGGACCCGACCTTGGTGCGCACCGAACTGCATGCCCGCCGCCCGCACCAGGGCTGGCGCTATCTGGAGGCCAAGGACGCGGCACCCGATCTGCCCGCGCACTTGCAGGCGGGCCATTGGGACCCGGAAAGCCACGACGGACCGCCGCCCGAAATGGCCGCCGAACTCCGCGCCCTGGGCCTGCTTTAGCCTCTATTAGGTAAATTTTGGATGGATTAAGCCGCGATGCGCGCCGTACGCCGGGCGCGCTGCGGGTTGCGGCGGCGTTGGCTTGGGCGCCTGGTTTCCTGGGGACCGCGCTTGGCCAGACCAGGGCCGTTGGCGATCTCGGCCGCGTGATGGGGGTGGTCCTCGACCACCGGGATGCTCTGACGAATAGTCTTCTCGATATCGCGCAAATAGGCCCGTTCTTCGTGATCACAAAACGAGATGGCGATGCCGGCCGCCCCGGCGCGCGCCGTGCGCCCAATACGGTGCACATAGCTTTCCGGTTCGTTCGGTAGTTCGAAGTTGATGACATGGGTCACGCCGTCAACGTCGATGCCACGTGCGGCGATGTCGGTTGCCACCAAGGCCCGGATGTTCCCGGAACGAAAGCCGTCAAGGGCCCGCTGCCGGGCATTCTGGGCCTTGTTGCCGTGAATCGCGTCCGACGACACGCCATTTTGCAGCAGGTGCTTGGCGACGCGGTTGGCGCCGTGCTTGGTGCGGGTGAAAACAAGCACTCGTTCGATCGCCTTGTCTTTCAGCAATTCGCTTAGGAGCGCTCGCTTTTTGTCCTTGGGTACGAAAAAGACCTTTTGTTCCACCGTCTCGACGGTGGTGGCCGCCGGGGCGGCCTCGACCCGGACCGGATCGCGCAGCAGTCCGCTGGCCAGGCTCTGGACGGAACCCGGCATGGTGGCAGAGAACAGCGCAGTCTGACGCTGCGCGGGCACGGCGGCGACAATCTTCTTCACGTCGCGGATAAAGCCCATGTCGAGCATGCGGTCGGCTTCGTCCAGGATGAAGACCTCGACCGCATCAAGCCGCACATGGCCTTGGTTCATAAGGTCCAGCAGTCGGCCCGGCGTGGCGACCAGCACGTGGATGCCGCGAGCCAGGGCCTGGATTTGCGGGCGGGCCGAGACGCCGCCAAAGATCACCGCGGTGCGCAGGTCCAAATGGCGGCCATAGGTACGCAGGCTGTCATTGATCTGGCCGGCCAGCTCACGGGTCGGCGCCAAAATCAGCGCGCGCGGCTTGTTACGTTGGGGATTGCCGGGCGCTCCTGCCAGGCGGTGCAATAGGGGCAGGGCGAAGGCGGCTGTCTTGCCGGTGCCGGTCTGGGCGACGCCCAAAAGGTCGCGCCCTTCGAGCAGCGGCCGAATGGCCTTACTCTGGATGGGGGTGGGGGTCGTGTAGCCTTCGTCCGAAATTGCGCGAAGGATGGGCTGGGCCAGTTCGAGGCCCGCGAAATCAGTCATAGATTGCTTTTCTTTCTTGTTTGAATTGTTATAACCCTTCGCCCCAAAATCGGGGCGGTAAGGGCGCAAGCACCGCGCAAACGGCGCCGACGCGGCGTGCAATGACAGAGGCCCGTCTATCGAAACGCCCAAATATGTCGGTAAGAAACGTGGCCAGCCCGAAGTCCATGTCTTTGGTATGGTGACTTGTCAAAAGAGGCTTCATTTTACGAAGCCCTTTGTCAGATTGGCGAGTGATCGAAATTCGACCTTAAAGGGGGTATCGCTGCGGGCCGGATAGACACTAGCGGCGCCGGATAGTCAAGGTAATTCATCTGTTGTCTCCAAACTGGCGCATATTGCGAGGGCTTAAGCGCGGGCAATAGAGTCGATCTGGGCGCGGCGCTGGCCGGAGCGCTGGGCAATCTCGTTGTCCTGGTCCTCGATCGCGGTGCGGGCCAAGTCGTCGATGGCGTCACCGAACGATTGGTCCAGCAGGTCGTGCGACACCCGCCGGTTTGAACTGACGGTACCGTCTTTGTAGGTTACGTTGAACATCATGTAGGTGGCGCTTTTACCCTTGGGTTTCTTACGAGCCATCTTTCGGCCTCCATTCCATCAGGACTAGGGCCCGGGCAGATCGCCGGGCTCTTGTCTAATTTCCGGCCCGGGCGGGAAATAAAACCCCAGCACGCGAAATGTGATTGTGTCAAATACACCCGAACTCTCTGAGTTCCAGGGGCCCTTGCCGTCATTTCCCAAGCGGCCGCTCCAGGCGAATGTGATGTCCGTTAGGGGCCACATACCAGAGTGGTGGTCGAGATTCAATTGGGCGCGGGCGTTCCGGCCTGGCCGGTGGCGGCAAAGCCTAGATATAATACGCTGGCAGGGGGCCGAATCCGTTAAAGCCGACGCTGGCGTACGTCGTGGTATAGGCTCCGGTGGAGAGGAATTGCACCCGGTCGCCAATCGCCAAATCCAGGGGCATTTCATAGCCCGCGCGTTGATACAGGATATCAACGCTGTCGCAGGTCGGCCCGGCCAGAACCGCCGGCCCCGCCCGTTTGCCGTCATGCTGCGTGCGCAGGGGATAGTCGATGGCCTCGCCCTCGGTCTCCGCCAGGCCGCCAAAACGCCCGATATCCAGATAGATCCAGCGCACCGGGTCCGCCTCGCTTTTGCGCGCGATCAACACCACCTCGGCCTGCAAAAGACCGGCATCGCCCACCAGGTAACGCCCAGGCTCGGCCAGGGTGCGGGGCAGACGGTTGCCGAAATGCCTGATCATGGCCCGTTCAATTGCACCGACATATTCCTCGATCCCCGCCACTTCCTGGTTATAGCGCGCTGGAAATCCGCCGCCGATATTCAACATGGATAATTCCACGCCTCGGCCTTGCAGCGCCCGGAAGACGACTGCCGCCTGGGCCACCGCGCCGTCCCATTGTTCTGGATCGCACTGTTGCGAACCGACGTGAAAAGCGACGCCGACGGGCGTCAGGCCCAGGGCCTCGGCCTGCGCCAATAGCGCCGTGGCCATGGCACCATCGCAACCGAATTTGCGCGCCAAGGGCCAACAGGCACCGGTATTCTCGACCAGCAGGCGGCAAAAAACCTTGCTGCCCGGCGCGGCCCGGGCCAATTTTTGCAACTCGGCCTGGCTATCGAAGGCGAACAGCTCCACCCCCCGCGCGAAGGCATGGGCGACATCCCGTTGTTTCTTGATGGTATTGCCGTAGGACAATGTTTTGGGATCGGCGCCATGGCGCAGTACCAGGTCTATCTCGCTGGGGCTCGCGACGTCAAAGCTGGCGCCCAATTCCACTAACAACGTAATAATCTCGGGCGCCGGGTTGGCCTTGACGGCATAATAAATGTCTGCCGCCGGCAGATGCCGTTGCATCTGTGCGAAACGGTCGGCCACTACGTCAAGGTCAACCACCAAAAACGGCGTGGGTGGATCCTGATCTTTGATAAAGCGCTGAATTTTTGCTGTCATCGGGGACGCTCTACGGAACTGAACGTGGGCAGAACGCCGCGGTGCTGCTCCGTCAATTCGATCCGGCTGGGACGCAAAGTGTCCTGCAAGGCCGCGGCGGCACGTTCCGGTTCCGCCCCGCCGCACATAAAAACATCAAAGGCGGCAAAGGCATGCTCGGGCCAAGTATGGACGCTGATATGGCTTTCCGCCAGCACCGCGACGCCGGAAACCCCGCCATAGGGTGAAAAATGGTGGAGGTGCAAATGTAGCAATGTAGCGCCGGCCGCCGCGACTGCGGCTTTCATGGCCTTGCCCAGGCGTTCGGGATTGTCCAGGTGCGCGGCACCCCACATGTCCAGCAACAAATGAATTCCAGCAAAGCGGATGCCATTTTCGGTTTTAAAGTGGTCGTTCGCGACCAAATCTTCATGCGCGGCGCCAACCGCTAACGCTTGAGGCTGAATGACCGCCATCGGCGCCCCTCCTTAAACCATATAAATGATGCCACCGAATGCCGTGAGCCGGTCCACTTTCCAGACCCAGAGCGGTGGCAAGATAGAATATTTTCTTAACGAAGCAAGAAGCATTTTCACAGCATGATGACGTGGTCCGCGGGGCCGACGCGGGCCACCACGATGCTGTGACGACTAGCCATCGCCGGGCACTTTGAATGAGGATGGATCTGTGACCGAATTTTCTAGGAGAAACCCATGCCGACTGAGTTGCGGAAGATTATATTTTCTCATAGGGAGCTGATTGAGGCGTTTGATCAGCGACCCTATAATCTCGCGGGAAATACCGAAGCGGTGCCACCCGGGACCGTGCGCGGCGTGCATATATTTCAAAAATTCGGCGGTGGCGTGAAGGCCCTCTTGGATATCGAGGACGTGACCGAAGGCTGGCTGAAACGGTTCAATTTGAACGCGGAGTTTATTTCAGAAATCTTGTAGCATTATTGCAGCAACCTGTATGTTCCCGTGGCCCGTGGGGTGGAAAAATATCTCGCAGTGATTGGTGACAACCTGGCCTTAAGCCAGAAGGTCAGGGTCCAGGAAGTCTTTGCTGAACATGCCATGGAGCTGCCGCTGCAAAATTAGTTGAGTCTGCCGCGTTGGCTTACCTGGTTACGGCGGCGTTCTCGAAAGCGTTTTATCAGACGCAGACTCCACCAATAGCCCAGACAGGCGGTCGCGATTGCCCAGGGCACGCAGCCCAGCAACATGGGTACGCCCCATGCCTCGAAGATGCCGACCGCGTAAATCCATAGCGATTCTAGAAACGAGGCGTCGGTCTCCAATAGTGTCTCCAACCGC
>Ga0310124_10001083_pt1 | contig 19149 bp, 38 predicted proteins | sample CB11b_AW_Bot5_MG_FD_203507 | JGI IMG/M metagenome (GOLD analysis project Ga0310124, IMG submission 203507) | Marine microbial communities from Western Arctic Ocean, Canada - CB11b_AW_Bot5 | ecosystem: Environmental > Aquatic > Marine > Oceanic | place: Canada: Western Arctic Ocean | collected... | reverse complement strand
TTAATGACTGATGATTCTGTATATGATGCCATGGCCGGTGACATATATGGACAAGGTAAAGTTCTTGCACTTAGAAAATATAAATTCCTCAAGTGGTCATACATGAGTTTTCTTTTAGGGATGGTAAGTGCAGTTATAGTATTTGTTTTACAAGGCCCTTTTGGAGATGTTATTTTAGATGGTGCATCAAATATACTTGATGTAATCATAGGTGAATTGAATTTTACTTTGGATGGAATGAAACATTTGTTGTGTCAATCTTCTTCAGTATGTAGAGAAATATAATGAATAAAACAATACATGAACATTGGAGAGATTGGGCAGCAGTAGTTTATCTATTTCTCTGTGTAGTAGACTTTTTTATTGCGCCTTTAATGTGGAACATAGGCATGACAATGATGAGTGATGAAATTAAAATGAACACAAGTAGATGGGTTCCTCTTACATTACAAGGAGGTGCCATGCTACATTTAAGTTTTGGAGCAATATTAGGTGCGACATCTTGGAATAAACATAAAGAAATTACTAATGGGAATGGCGATAAGCCTGATTCTCACTAGCTGTGCAAAGCACAACAAAGACGACAAAACACATAATGATGTGGGTAGTGGTGATAAGTCAAATTTACCAGTTTCACTAACTTCACTCATTGAACACGCAGAATTGTGTAAAGCAATTTACGATTTAGGTGGTGATCAAAAGGATGAAGTTGCGTTTGAGGTAAAACAAGATAATGGAATATCAATAATTGTTATTAGGGGTACAGCAAATGAGGCAAATGTACTATCTGATATTGATGTAAGATTGGTAAGTGATACACGTACAGGAATCCGGCTACATAAAGGATTTAGAGATGCCGCTGTAACTATAATGCAAATTATAGATACTTCAACCACGACAGGAAGAAATACTGTTCAAGGAACGAGACTTACATACCCTCTTGAACATACAGTACACGTTACAGGACACAGTTTAGGTGGAGCTGTTGCTCAAATAATAGGAATGTGGCTCCACAAGAGAGGTAAAAATGTTCAAATTTACTCTTACGGATCACCAAAAGTTTCTGATCAAGTTTTGTCTGGTGGACAACCCACTCATTGGCGTGTGGTTCGCCGTAGCGATCCTATCCCTTTTAGCCCTCCTTGGCCTTATGCTCATACCGGGCTTTTTATAGATAGTCAAGATTTGGATTGGGGTGCAGACAACGATAATGGTTTGATTTCTAAAACAGATGGATTAACTCATGCCATAGCAAAATACGTGGAAACATTAAAAGAACAACTATAATAATGAATAAATATTAAAAAGAAAAAATACTAGGAGTAAAACATGGCAGAAGAAGAATTAGTCGATTTTGGATTTAGTGCCGTTACGGCAGATGAATACGATAGAGACAATACCGATGGAGAAAACACAGGGAGTGGAGGTTCTGCTAGTCCAGACGCATTAGCATCAATGGACGCCAAGATAGAACAGATCATGGCCGCCATATCAAGTAAACCAGATGATGTAAGTAATGATTTTGGATTTTCTCAAGAAGATAAAGATAAACAAGATGAAACGTTAGCAGGTATCGAACTAAAGATCGATAAAATTCTGTCATTAGAACAAGATGAAGAACGGGCACAGACAACCGCAGATATCCTTGCTCAATTGAATGATGCAACAGGAGAGTCTAGAACATCTTCTGCAAAGGCAACTGAAGCTGTAGGAAAACAAGATGAGATCATGGATTTCCTAGAAAGTATGTCACCAAAGATTGACAAGATTCTCAAACTAGAAAGTCTTGAAAGCCTGTTAGAAGGAACATCAGGAAAGTTAGATAGTTTGACTGCATCTCAAGTACAGTCTGTTACTGCTGAACCACCAGACTTAACTCCGATTATGGAAAAACTAGAATGGTTGGATAAAGATGTACAGAAGATTCTAAAGATGGAACAGTTAGAAGCTGTCCAGAGTCTTCAGAAGTCATCTTCAGATATGACTACAGTTGTTAAAGAGATTGAGGAGAGAAAGAAAGATATAAACTTAAAATATAAGTCACGTATGTTAGCAGTTGAGAAATTGATTGTCCCTTTGATAGATAATCTTCAGAAGGATGGAGAAACTAAAGAATATATTAAATGGCCCAATAGAACAGCAATTCTTGAAGCTCAAAAAACTAAAATATTACAAGTTACGAGATCAGAAATATGAAATTTACAGACTTAAAACAAGAACTTTTAGAGGGTGTATATGATCCCGGTATATTTAAAGCATTCTTCTTAGCAGGAGGCTCTGGTTCTGGTAAATCATATTCCGCAGAAAAAGCAACAGGTTCTGCCTCAGGAAAGTTTCAATGGCACGAAAAAATAGAAGCTAAAATTACTCCCGGTAAGGTAGGACCTTATGGATTGAAAGTTGTCAACTCAGATGAACAATTAGAATTCGGATTACTGAAAGCAAAGATGTCCTCTAATATGAGGACATATACTGATGATGAAACGACAAAAAAAGAACTTATTCGGGCAAGAGGAAAAAAAGTAACAGCAAAAAGAGAACAGTTGTGGGTTAATGGTAGACTAGGATTAATCATTGATGGTACTGCTCATGACTTATTAAAACTATCTGACAGAAAGAAAACCCTTGAAGATGTTGGTTATGACACCTACATGATATTTGTCAATACATCTCTTGATATTGCTCTTCAACAAAATCAAAACAGAGCTCGAAAACTTAAAGATGAAGTTATTCATAGAACATGGGAAGAAGTACAAGGAATTAAGGATGGACTTGCTAACCTATTTGTTGGTGGATTTGTTGAGATTGTCAACAATAGAGCTGGAGAAGATGTGTTTCGAAAAGCATTCGTTGAAGTAGGTAAACTCATAAAAAAACCACCAAACAAACCCGCCGCAAAAATGTGGATAGCACACGAATTAGAGAGTAAAGACAGAACTTGACTTATTGATATTTCGTGGTATAATATATTATGAGTTTATATACAGATCAAAAATACGTGGGATTAATCTCACCTCGCCTAGACAGGTTAAAATTAGTACGCCCTAATCTTTGGAATTCACGATGTCCTATTTGTGGTGATTCTCAAAAAAATAAAGCAAAGAAACGATTATACATCTACGCAAAGAAGCAAGACTTGTTTGTAAAATGTCATAATTGTGGATATGGTTCTAATCTTGGAAATTTTATAAAGACTCTTGATCCTCACTTACATGGTCAATATGTAATGGAAAGATATAGTCAGGGTCAAAATGGTCGTGGTAAAACAAAAGAACCAGAATTTAAATTTGAACCACCAAAATTCAAACCCAAACCAACTACCATTGAATTACCCTCTATAGGCTCTCTCACACGCACTCACCACGCCCGTTTATTCTATGAAGGTAGAAAGATGCCTGATTCTTTCTTGGAAAGAGTTTTCTATGCAGAAGACTTTAGAGAGTGGGCAGTATCAGTATCCGAAATAGATTATTCTAATTTGGGTAAAGAAGAACCAAGAATGGTTATCCCATTTTTTGATACAGAAGGAAAATTAATTGCCGCTCAAGGTAGAGCTCTAGGAAGTCACGAACTCCGATATATTACTATCAAGGTTACTGAAGACAGCCCTAAAGTTTATGGGTTGGAACGATGGAAATCAGAGGAACATACATATATTGTAGAAGGTCCAATTGACTCAATGTTCCTTCCAAATTGTCTTGCCGTTGCTGGAGGAGATCTCCAGTCAATAAAATTAGACAAGAAACAATGTGTGTTAATATTCGACAATGAGCCGAGAAATGAACATACTGTTAAAAAATTGATGAAGGCTATAGATGATGGATGGTCTGTTGTTATTTGGTCTAAAGATAAAAAGTTCAAAGATATTAATGATTTGATTATGAGTGGTCTGTTAACTGATGAAATCTTGGATATGATAAATAAAACTACTATGAAGGGATTGGAAGCGGATTGGGCAGCCAGAGAGTGGAGAAATGTCCATTGAAGTAGATTATAGAGGAAAGAAAATAATAAAAGAATACAAGATCCATGAACACGGGTTTGTAAAATTACTTGATGTCATGGGCGATGATGAGGAAGTAGAAAACGCCGCACGTATTAGTTATGGAGAAGGAACAAGAAAGGTAAGCCATACGCGTAATCTTATACGCTACCTAATGAGACATAAACACACCTCACCCTTTGAGATGTGTGAAGTTAAGTTCCATATTAAATTACCCATCTTTGTTATGCGCCAGTTAGTCCGTCATAGAACGGCAAACCTGAACGAGTACTCTGGGCGGTACTCTGTCATGTCAGATGACTTTTATTTTCCAAAAGGGGATAGTCTTAAACCCCAATCAACGACAAATAAACAAGGTAGAGAAGAAGGAGAGTTAGGTAATGATATCGGCGAAATCGAATTTGAAATGTATCGTATTTTTGATGGAGCAGAAAACGCCTACCATAACCTACTAGATTGGAATGTATCAAGAGAGCTAGCGAGAATAGTTCTCCCTGTGTCGAACTATACCGAAGTAATATGGAAGATAGATCTACACAACTTCTTTCATGTCGTTAATTTACGAGCAGAAAAACATGCTCAACAAGAAATACAAGATTATGCCAACGCAATGTATCATTTGGTATATCCACATTTTCCAATATGTTGTGAAGCATTTGAACATTATGTAAGAAATGCTGTTACATTTTCAGAACAAGAAATGGATGTTATTAAAAGTCTTTTAGAATTTGCAGATACAAAAGCGGCAATGGCGGGTTGTATGGCTGATTATGAAGGCTGGCACTTAGGAAAACGAGAAACAGAAGAATTTTTAGAAAAAATAAAATAAGAAAGAAAAAATCATGCTACCTACCGAATACCAACAATTTATTCATTTATCAAGATATGCAAGATGGGATTATGACAAAGGGCGAAGAGAAACATGGCACGAAACAGTTGAACGATATTTTGATTTTTTCACAGAACATTTAGAAGAAACATGTGGATTTCGTTTAGATAATGGTGAAAGAGTAGAGTTAGAAAATTCGGTTAAAAAACTGAATGTTATGCCATCTATGAGGTGTTTAATGACTGCCGGACCCGCTCTGAAGAAAGAAAATGTTGCTGGTTATAATTGTGCTTATGTGAAAGTAGATCAAATTAGATCGTTTGATGAAATTCTTTATATACTGATGAACGGAACAGGAGTCGGTTTTTCAGTAGAGGAAGATTATGTGAAACAACTACCATCGGTTCCTGAACAGTTGTATGAAACTGAAACTACTATCGTAGTTGCGGATTCTAAATTGGGGTGGGCAAGAGCTTTTAAAGAATTGATATCTTTACTATATGGTGGACATATACCAAAGTGGGATGTATCTAAGATAAGAGAAGCTGGAGCTCCACTAAAAACTTTTGGAGGACGGGCATCAGGACCTGCTCCTTTGGTAGACTTATTTAATTTTACTGTAGCTACATTTTCTTCTGCAGTAGGTAGAAAACTCAAACCAATAGAGGCACATGACATCGTATGTAAAACAGCGGAAATTGTTGTCGTGGGTGGTGTCAGGCGTAGTGCTCTTATCAGTCTATCTGACCTTAATGATCGTGAAATGCGATTTGCCAAATCAGGACAATGGTGGGAAAAAGATGTACAACGTGCATTAGCGAACAACTCAGTTAATTATAAAGAAAAGCCTGATGCAGGAACTTTCATGCGAGAGTGGTTATCTCTCTATGATTCCAAATCAGGAGAACGTGGTATTTACAATGGGTTAGCAAGCAAACACCACGTAAATGACCTAAATACTAGAGAAAAGGACAAACATGGCACATACATTCAAAGAAGAGTGGCGCGAGACGATTTCGGCACAAATCCTTGCAGCGAAATCATTTTACGATCCAGAGAATTCTGCAACTTGTCCGAAGTTGTTGTCAGGCACAACGACACTTTGCAGTCTCTCAGAAGTAAAGTCAGGATTGCAACTATCCTTGGCACTATGCAATCCACTCTCACCAATTTCAAGTACCTCTCAAAAGAGTGGCAACGAAATTGTGAAGAGGAACGACTTCTTGGAGTTAGTCTCACAGGAATCATGGACAGTCCTTTAACAAATGGGACAAAAGACAATACAAAAAAAGTATTAAATGAATTAAGAGAAGTAGCAGTAAACACTAATATTGAATATGCAGATAAATTAGGGATTAACCGTAGTGTATCCATTACGTGTGTGAAACCCTCTGGTACTGTTTCGCAACTTGTTGATTCTTCTTCTGGTATTCATGCCCGCCATAATCCTTATTATATCAGAACTGTGAGAGCAGATAATAAAGATCCATTATGTAAGATGATGAAGGCCAAAGGGTTTCCAAATGAACCTGATGTTACAAAGCCTGACCATACAAGTGTCTTTTCATTTCCAGCAAAGAGTCCTAAAGGAGCAATTTGTAGGAAAGATATGACCGCATGGAAACAACTGTCTTTATGGCACACCTATGCAAAAGAATGGTGTGAACATAAACCTAGTGTAACTGTATCTGTCAAGGAAGATGAATGGGTAAACACTTCCGCTTGGGTATATGATAATTTTGATGACATTAGTGGTATTAGTTTTTTACCATTTAGTGATTACACATATAAACAAGCACCATATCAAGATTGTACTGAAAAAGAGTATAATGAACTGTTGAATAAAATGCCAAAGAAAGTCGATTGGTCATCTTTGGCAAATTATGAAACACAAGATTATACTAGTGCCAGTCAAGAATTTGCGTGTACTTCAGAGAAAGGGTGTGAAATCGTTGATATTTCTCCGCAAGTGACACTCTAAGAATAAATATATCAATAATCAAATATTCTAGCGGAGAAATACTGTGTTAAGTTTTAGAGATAAAGTAAGAGGATGGATAGATGATGCACGATATGAAACAAAGAAGTTCTTTAAACGCAAAATAAAAAAAGAAGAAAAAGATGAAAGTCTTTACGAAACTAGATGGGTGTGGTATCATTCCGCTCTTGTCATAGAATTGTTTATAATAATCATATTATTATGGTATATTGCATATGAAGGCTGAGACAAAGCATTTTTTTAAGAAAGTATCTATAGCAGGTCTTATTTTTGGACTTATAGTGTTAGGTATGGTATTTTTTATTAATGGAGCAAAGGCGCAGGATAAACCACTTATTAAAGTTCCTAATGATGAGTGGGACAGTCAAGTTGTTTTTGATACTGTACAAGTGTGTTATCAAGGAACTTTGAACTGGGTAGCAATGGGTAATCCCAATCTTTTGAATACGCCGCCACCTTATCATATTGCAAGAGTTATGACTATTCATTGTTTTTGTGTATTAGACAAACTCAGGACAGCATATAAGCTCGCGGAATGGAGGGAAATGCTCAGCAAAGATAATCCATTAGCTCCTACAATCGCACCTAAACAGTTTATGCAAAAGGCAGTGGAATGTATTAGAGATCATAAAACTTTAGCCGGATTAGTTGTATTAGATCCAAAAATGTTAAATGAATTTTTAAATGATAATGAAACTAAAAATGACACGAAAATAGAGGTAAAACCACCTGATAACAATTCTGGGAAGTCAGACTCTACACCAGAGCAACCAAATGAATTGCCTACGGAAGATGCACCTCTGTTAAATTTTTAAATCAGGGAAATAAATGGAAAAGTTAAGACGAGTACTTTTGTTATGCTTTTCTATATTAATATTCTCTGGTGTTTCGGTACAAGCCATCACCAGAGAAGTCATAGAAGAGGTAAGAAAGTCGGTAGTATTACTATCGTTAAATAAATTAGAAAGCCCACCCGTTGGCGCCCGTAATGCGTTGTGTTCTGGAACAGTCATCAACGAACAAGGTCATATATTGACTAATTTTCATTGTGTGTATGAACAGAAAACAATGAATCTGTATTACTGGGATGAAGATGATTGGCATGAATATACAGTAGAAATAATTGGTAAAGATCCATTAGCAGATTTAGCCGTGCTTAAAGTAGTTGGACTAACAAGAAAAGTTCCATACTTAAAGTTTGCTGATAATGAGGACATACATTTAGGAGTAGAAGTCTTTGCTTTCGGTCATCCGATGGGAATGGCGTGGAGTCTATCAAAGGGTATCATCTCCAGTACTGAAAGATATGCAAGACATCCTTACATTAAGTCGATTCAAATAGATGCTGCAATTAATAAAGGAAATTCCGGCGGACCTGTACTTAATGAAAAGGGTGAAATTGTAGGAATTGCTTCATTACTTGTATCTAGAACAAATCAAAATGCAGGAGTTGGAATAGCAATTAGAGCCGATATTGCAAAAAAATCACTTGTTGAGATGTTAGCGACAGGGAAAGTAGATCGCCCAGCATTAGGGGTTATGATTATTCCTCTGTATGGGAAGGCTAACCAAAGAGAAAAAATATTCAAGGATAATCCTAGTATAAATACATCAATCCCTAATACTTTCGGTTTGATGATAAGTGACAAAAATAAACCAATCAATCCAATACCTAAAGGATTGAGAGCATGGGATACCATAATAGGTATTAATGATATTGCTATCAACAATGATGTTGAATTTGCTGATCAGCTAGGAAAATATAAAATCGGTGATACAGTTAGTATCAATATTCTTAGAGATAAACGATTTATACAGATCGACAATATTACTCTAAAAGTATTTCCTGTTCCAACGAAATTATTCTATGGAGAACAGCCGCAAAAAATACAGATTCCGAACAAAAAGAAAAATTAGAGGCAGGAGATGGAAATATGCCAGTAAATATAGTCTGGGAAGATGGAGATGCTACAATATCTATATTATGTGATGGATGTGATAAGGAATATGAAATTTTATCAAAAGATACTGCAGGGTTAGAAATGTGTCCCTTTTGTGGACATTACCTTGAAGTGGAAAGTGAAACAGGAGAAGTAGATGAAACAGAAGAAGATAGCTGGGATTGATTATTCATTAACTTCACCCGCAATATGTGTGTATAAGGAAGAAGATGATCATGGATATTTTGATTTTGATAGGTGTATGTTATATTATCTATCTAATAACGAAAAACAACAACAACTTTCCGCCAGGTGTGGGATAAGTAATCTTATTGCTGAACGTTATCCTGAATGGAATTGCGAAGAAGAAAGACATGAAAAACTCGCTTCTTGGGCATATCGTATCGTTCAAGGTTGCGATGAAGTGTACCTTGAGGGGTATGCTTTTGCAACTGCTGCACAAGCTGGTGTTCGTTCAATAGCAGAAAATACAGGACTACTAAAGCACAAAATGTGGAAGAATAAAGTACCATTTAAGAGTTTTCCCCCTACTGTTATTAAGAAATTCGCAACAGGTAAGGGTAATGCAAACAAAGAAGTGATGTATGATGCTTTTGTTGGTGAACTTCTTACCCCTACAGACCTCAAAGAACGATTAACTCCCAAAGCAACAAAAGTAAAAAATCCAATTAGTGATCTAGTGGACGCTTATTTCATCGCAAAATGTGGTGTAGAGGGTGTACTATGACTGATAAAGAACGAAAGAGGATTGCTAATCGAAAATACTATGAAAAAAACAAAGATCGTCTTGCTGAGAAATGGAAGAACGATGAAAATCGAAAAGATTACTTAAAAGAATATTACAAAGAGAATAAAGAAGCTATTCTACATCGGGCAAAAGAGTGGAATAAACGTAACAAAGAAGCAAGAAAACTAATTATGGAACGTAAAAAAAGGAGTAAGTTGAAGCCTTTTTGGGAGGTAAAATGAAATGGAAAACAACAGAATATTTTCCTACACTTTTTTATGAATTTAATTGGTCAGAAGATGAAATGCGTCCACTCTTAGAAGAGATGGAAGAAAAAAAGAAAGCAATAAAATACAAATATTTAAATGAGTATGCAAAAGATCCTGAAGATAGAGTAGATGACTATTGGACAGATCATGCCGGTTCAGTAACATTAGATGAATATGATAAACTAGTAGAAGAAGTTTCCACATTATTTCTTCCTTACTTAAATGTTCACCTCATTGCATATTGGACAGCAATTTATGGGGCGAAGGGTTATCATGAAACTCATCAACATAACCCACATCCTTATGAATCAATCGGTCCTAATATGTCCTCAATTTTCTACTTATCCGATATTGGAGTGACACAATTTTACGCTCCTGACCAACTATCGGGCGATCCAGATATTTTTATTCAATCTGAAGTTGGTAAATTGGTTATATTTCCCGCCCATATCTTACATAGAGCACCACCTCACATGCACCGCAATGAAGAAAGAATAGTAATCTCAGCTAATTGGAGAATATCAGAAGCTTATCATGGGGGGTTTTGGCAAGCGAGGGATGAAATTGTCCCAATGTCAGCTTCACAAAGAGAATTTCACAAGAAGGAAAAACCCTTTTCTTAATAAATTATGGATATTGATACATTAGAATATTTTCCTACACTTTTTTATGAAGTAAATTGGACAGAAGATGAAATTCTTCCGCTTTTGAAGGAGGTGCAAGAGAAAAAAGAGAAAATAAAAATAAAAAGTAACTCTGAAACAGATGACTATTGGACAGATTATTCCGTCCAAGAAAAATTACTTGAATATGAAAAACTAATAGAGAAAGTTACATTTTCCCCCAAATTGCAATATAGTCACATTGTATATTGGACAGCAATTTATGGTGAAAAAGGATATCATGCAAGTCATAATCACAATGGAAGTCTTTTTGAACAAATAGATCCCAATATGTCTTCAATCCTCTACTTGTCCGATATTGGAGGAACACAGTTTCGGAATCCCTACCAGTCAGATCAAAACCATCAGCTACTTTATATGCCATCTAAGGTAGGTAAAATGATTATATTTCCCTCTCACATTTTACATACGGCACCACCTCATGGTATAAAGAATGAAGAAAGAATCATAATATCTTCCAACTGGCGAGTACAAGAAATCTTTCCTGGAAGCTTCTATAATGAATAAATAGTATGAATATTGATAAACATCAAGAACTTATTGATTTGACAGATTACCTTGCTGTGTCAAATGAATACCTCATCCGCAAATTTAAGGACGGCGGTAGCTACTTAATCATTGATACCTATGGTGATTTCTTAATATTAGAAAGAGATGATGTGGAAACCGTTACAAATATAATTTGGAATGACCTCTACGGGCCTATATCTGAAGAAATTCCACATATATTGAATTAAACACTTGACTTTATGCCCATGTCGTGGTATAATATAAGTAGAGAATAAAAAAAGGAGAAAACGTGGATATTGAAACTCTTGATATACCTACATCTCATACATTTACATCAGAAAAGATATATCATTTTGTTTGTGGAGAATGTAAAAATTGGTGGAGTCATGCAACAGATATGGTTTATCGGCGTGGTCAAAATATGTCTTGTCCTCATTGTGGGGAGAAGAGAGGAATTGTTAAAAATAATGTGGATGAAAATCCCCGATGGGAAAGAGATGTAACGTAGATGGCACTAAGAACAAGCTTATTCAAATATAGAAAAGATACAGTAGCAAAAAGAACTAGTATAGGGAAATCGAAAAATTCAAAACCAAAAGGAAAACACAAAAACCGAAGACACGGTTGGAAAAAGTATCGAGGACAAGGATGAATGGTCGTTTGTAGATCTCAGAGACTATGAATCAGAAACTCTTCTCACGTTACGATACGACAATCACGGACAAGCGACACACGCACATGATCCCAATCAAAAGAAAAGAAAAGCAAAGGGGGGATGGACTACATGGTTTGTAAAAATCAGAAAGAAAAAATAATTTTGAATTTGATTAGCCTTAATCTAATCCAAATGATATTGACAGTTGTTATTATTGTCTTAATTACTTCTTGTGCGCCCCCTAACTCTCCATTATGGATATACAGTTTAGAGACACTACCAAAAGTTGAGGGTTTCATACAATCAGGAGTGTTTACTATAAACGGAAAACTATATGTACAAAATTGTGATTCGGGTGGAAATCAAATATGGATGAGATACAATGAAGAAACTCATACATGGAGACAAAGTAGATATAACACATTTGGATGTCTTAGAGGTGAAGATGCAACAGGACCAGAATCCGGATGAGTTCGTGGATGACATGGACAGGATGGAAGAAGATTTAGCAGTAGCACGTTCTCGTAAAAAGAAACATCTAGGGAACAAGGTAAAACCCCCTTCTAAGTGGGCTGTGATTATACACAATGATGATTATACTCCAATGGAATTTGTAGTTTTTGTTCTAATAGAAATTTTTCATCATCCACCTGAACGAGCAGAAAGAATTATGTTATCTGTACATAAAGATGGAATGGGAGTCGCAGGAATATATCATTTAGAGATAGCAGAACAGAAGGCCTTTGAGACAGCAGAAGAAGCAAAAGAACATCAATATCCCCTAAACATTAAAGTAGAGAAAATAGCATAAGATGTCAGATAAAGTGTATCTTCCAATGGACCCTAATAAACGAGATGAATTGCGTTATGCAATGGAGACACAGTTTCGATATAAATTTTATAATTCTACTGAGTTTCCCTTTCTCCCATCAATGGGAATAAGACATATCTTTCAATCGTTTGAAATTAAAGAAGTATTTGAATATATTGGAATGTTACATCTATGGTGGACAAATGAAGATAATGGAATTGTGTATGACAACCCAAGAAATTTTGTTAAAGGAACTTGGCATGGGGTGTGGTATGATAGACCACAAGAAGGTATTGAAAGGGCAAATGAATTACAAAAAAATGATTGTATAGATTTAGAAAAATTGTATCAAGTACATTTAAACTACCATAATGATCTCCAAAAAAAGAAAACTAAGGACGCTATTGAAAAACATGTGAGAGAAACATTAGAGCTGGATGACTCATTACCAGACAAAAAAACATTACTAAATTAGGAGAAAAAATTGGAATGGGTAATACTCGTATATCTTACTATAACCACTAACATAGGTTTACCGATAGATGATGTAAGGCATAGAAGATTTGATTTTCCGGCTACAGATTTTTCAGAATGTATAGATATTACGGAACAAATAAATGATTTAGTGAATAGAGGCCGAGAAAGTGAAGATCAAGTTGTAAGATCTTTTTATTGGGTATATCATAATATGTTAGAGGATATACAAGCAACATGTGTATATGGAGAACCATTGTCACCTAGTACAAAATGGGAAAATAATGATCCTTGGCTCTGGAGAAATTTAGTCGAAGATAATTTTTTAACCCCTGAACCACCACCACAATAGGAAAAATATTATGTCAAGTATAACTAGTTTTACAGAAATTTGGAATGGACCGAGTTTCTTGGAAAGAAAACCTTCAGCTCTTAGAATGGCTGCAAGAGATGAAGCTGGAAAAAAGAAACGTGAAAAGTCAGGAAAATTAAAGTCAAGAGAACATTTTGCTAAAGATTGGGACAGAGACTTGTGGGATTAAACGATGAAAATGTGATTAAAGTTGGTGGATGGCTAGTTTCCCTATTATGTATATTAATAGGATTATATTTTGTATGGCCACATATCCACGTAGCATTAGTGGGAATTGGATTTCTTTATCTTGGAGTTAGAGTTTTCAATTTTTCTACCTTCAAGGAATACGCAGAAGGGCGTAAACAGTTATTAACCAAATTACAAGGATGGTAACTATGGGAGGAAAGAATGAGAGGAAAACTTTTCGAACATTGGATGAGGATAGAAGTATTCGTTTTAATAATTTTCTTATATTTTATTATCTATTTACTTTGGTAATTATTTTATCTATACTTCTTTCTTTATTCCTACTAACATAGTATTTATACATTTACGTTTTTGACATTATGAGATATATTTTTGGTACGTTCATGTTATATTGTGTGGGGTGGTTAGGAGGCGATATCATAGTATCTGCTCTCTTCATAGGAGCTGCTTACGGATTTGTAGAGTACATGGAACAACGATAATTTTAACTGATATATAATTATGAAAGAATAAAGCCTAAGCATTCATAGGATAGGTAAGGTGGTTTAGAGGTAGAGGAAAGCTTCGTTGAGCGGACTTCTAGGGTAACATCCCCTTCAATGACTCTAAGGTAAGAATGTTATGTGTGAATGTTGCGATGTAATCCAATAGGCATCATCTGCATACACTAGAGCGGCGATGACGATTCGTGAGAAGTTCGCAGGCCAAAGGTTCTAGGTATCGAAGTACAAGGACATGAACATGGCTTTTTCTTTTATAAAATATAAAAAAATATGATGTGGATGATCATCATCATACTAGCATCAACACTAAGTCTTAGTGGATGTGCAGATACCGCAGATGCCGAAACCGCATCTATAGCTACGACAGAATCAAACAACGATTCAACGACAACAACAAGTAGTGGTGATACAGTATGGGCTGCAATAGTCATGACATGGAACCCTGTCGTTTATACAATAGATAAAGAATTTACTAGTGAAGTGGACTGCTGGAACTATTACGATACTGGGGCGGGAGAAAGTAAAATGCTAAATACCTACGGCATACAAGTTCTAGACCATCAAGGCAATAAGCCTGACAAAGACTACATGAAAAAACATCGCCCTTCACACCGAGAATACCCAACCAGAATGTACAAGAATAACGGAGGGTGGATGGTCTGGTTAACGTGTGATATAAAACAATAACTAAAATAAAAAATACAATGATTACAATAAAAATAGGGCCAAAACAAGACCCTAAGAGAGCAATGCAGAAACTAAAGAATAAACTCATCAATGAAGGTCTATTCATAGAGTTAAAAAAACGTAAATACTATGCAAAACCTTCCCTCAAGAAGAGGTTAAAGAGAGAGGAGGCGGCAAGGCAAAGAGTAAAGGATAAACATAAAGCAATACGAAATGCTTTAAAATCGGATGAAGGTTGGTGAGGTTGAACCAGTAGAAATTGCTGGAAATAGACTAGTATGGAGACACATACAGAAAGAGCGAGCTCTTCAACAAAGGTTAGAGAAAGACTTCCCTACACCTGAAGGGTTATCTGAAGAAGACCGAAAGATGATGTTAGATCCACTTGGTTATGATCCCATAATTGACATAGATGAGATACATTCAAGGAATAGAAGAAAGACCGATGACCCCTATATCAAGGCCACTAGTCAAAAAATAGCTCACCATTTTCCAAAAATCGATGATTCAGAGAGGAGGTAATTTGAGTAAGCATAAGGTAGGTAAACGCAAGAGTAAAAGACCCAAAAGACAACCAAAATGTACACTATGTACCTATTACAGATGGCTCGGAAATAACAAAGGACGCAAACGACATTCCTATTATCGACAACAGAAAGCACCAGAACTTAATAATGAATACTGAACAGGAAACTAACAAGGCAACAATTAGAATATACATTGATGGGAAAGAGATGTTGTACTCACATCAAAATATAGTAGCAGCAATTAATAACTTCTTACCCTACTTGACAAATGATGATTTAGATGAGATGAAGAAAACTTGTCATAAGTTAAAAGACCATAGGAACCAGAAGGAATATTTAGCTAAGCTTGAAACCTTAAAACATTCTTGGCCGTATCCAGACACGAAGCAACAGCTAGAAAATGATTAGTAATGCCCATACCGATAGAGAATAACTCATGGGATTATGTGCAAGGACTAATAGAAAAAGAAATCAATTCAGCATTTAAATTGCGAATAAAGGAAGAAGATGACATGGAAAACTTTAAAACACGACCATTAAATGCGGCAGATTACCACAAGGATCATCCGTATATGAAGTCTCTTGATAAAGCATTGAAACAGTACTCTGTAGTTAAGGTAAATGATACCAATGGAGCACATCATGGTGAAGACTATGAAGAGATGAGACTAGCAATATTAAACTCACTATTTCATCCACAAGCAGTATATGATAAAAGAGCAGAGTCACCAAACAAGAAATGAAAAGTGGATCTCCCAGAAGAAATACTAAAGCTTCAAAAAGAACTAGCACTACTCCGTAGTGAGATTCGTTATCTTAAGTATGTGTGGGATTTGAAAGAACTAGAAGAACGAAGCAAAGAAACACATACCACAGTATATGTAGAAAAACAAAAACATGAATTATAAACCACTACCAGATTATTTGACGATTAAAAACTCTCCTATTTCTGGGTTAGGATTGTTTACTACAAAGCCAATTGAGCAAGGTACTTATATTGGTATGACTCATATTGCTTATATTAAAGCAGAACATGGTGTAGTTCGTACTCCTTTAGGTGGATTTGGTAATCATTCTGACACTCCAAATTGTTTTAAGGTGCACAAAATGGAGCACATGGCTTCTACTTGGTGGATAGTAGCAGAACGAGATATAGAAGCGGACGAAGAAATTACTTGGACTTATACCCTATATTCAATAGAAAGTGAAACGAAAATATGATTGAATTAACGTATATAGATGACCATGAAGAGCTAGGACAAGTAGTAGAAGGAACTCCAGTAAAAAGATATTTCAAGACATGGAAGAGTCTAGACAAGTTCGTGCAGAAAGAAAATATCAATAAGTATAGGGTACAAGGACAATCAAAAGGAGGAAACTTGTTACAGTATACCTCTGTATTATGGGAAGAATTCATGGAATCTCAAGGATGGACAAGGAACAGATGACAACAGTATTTCTAAGTGAGACTGACAGACAGAACGATGACACAACCGTGTGTGTAGTGTGTAATAAAACATATAATGAGAAAGAGCAAGGATGGACATATTCATCTTTTTTGGAACTGTATACTTGCTCCAATGAATGCTATTCAAGTGAACAATATAATCAACTATTAAATGAAGAATCACCTGAAAAAGGTTGATCCTGATAAGTGGGATAAGATAGTCCAGAGGATGAAGGACAAAGAAAGAAAGCATAATACTATGGATAAGAACGTAGAGAAGGTGATCACGCAACTCCGTGATAGGGAAGAAGAAGGACTACGAAAATATGGAGTGAATACTGAACGTACAGATCTTACTTCATTAGAGTGGTTACAACATCTCCAAGAAGAGCTAATGGATGCATCTGTATACATAGAAAAACTAAAGAGTGATATGAAAGAAACACAAGCTGAAATGAGTGGTATGAAATGGAAAGACTAGCACATCTTGTCTATGAAAAGGGACTTGTCACAAGCATAAAAGAACACTATAGATCCAAGTACGAAAAACGTATCGAGTATCTAGTGAATTTCAACAATCAACTCATGAAAGAACTGGAACAATACGATGACAGTCTCACACCAGAAGAACACCAATGGAAGAGGGATATGTTATGACAACATCATTTGGAGAGTACTTTGACATCCAACGTGATAAGATAGTCAAGGATATGCAGAACAAGAATAAGCAACAGAACGTTGAATGGATGGAAGGCTATGAAAAACGACAAGGAATGGCAGAAAAAAGAAAAGAAGAAGTAAGATACAAGAAAGAACTGCTAGAATGCTCTGATAAAGGGATAGAGATATCCGAAGAGTGTAAGGCATATTTTAAAAAACAATTTGAGACAAGTAATGCACAAATATAACTTTGAAAATGCCACAGAGAAGAGACAAGCAGATAAAGAGATAGGTCATATTACTACACCGTACCCAGATGGTCAAGTCAAACACCCCGAACATCTAGAGCAACACGAAATGCTCCAAGTGCTCCAGAGACATGCATTATCTGAAGAGTGGGGAACTGTTAAACGTATGATTAAAGAACTCCCAGAACATCAAAGAAAGGACACAATTAATATGTTAAAAAAGACCAACAATGATCCCTTGATTAACAAGCCCTTTCCTGATGAAGCATGGTTTTTTCAAAACAACAAACTAAATGGAATAACATGAAAAATAAGACACGCCACGAAGGGGATGAATCAACCGTAGCATTCTGGTTGTATATGAAAGCACTGTATAAGGAGGATGAATGAAAAAGACTATAAAGCAACAACGAAAAGACATGCTAAAAAAATATGAAGGAAAGCTCGAAGGACCTCATGAGCATCTAAAAGAAGGTGTAGATTATCTAGATGATATCCAAAGGAATAAGAAAAAAACGTATAAACCCCTGTCTCCAGAGGAGGAACAGATTGTCCGTATGCCATGGTTAAAGGAACATATACAAAAGGATGATGATGAAGAATGAAAGATAGAAGAAAAGAATTAGAAGAACGTGTGAATGAAGCTATGTACGAGATACATGATAAAGGTATGGGTGAAGGTAGAGGAGAAGAATACCAGAAGAGACAGTTAGAATGGTGGAAAGAGTGTGATAAAGCGTTGTATGGGTGAGAGTTGGGTAATGTTGGGTAATGTTGGGTAATGATGAATGTGAAAAGAATGTAATTAAAACCGATAACTGCTAGTGGTCTTACTTTTCAGTCACACGCCCCTGAACATCCACGCCCCAGTAACTAGAACCCCACCCACAAAAAAGACCCATAAAAACAGCTATAAAAACCCCCCTATAGCACGCCCCTTTTCTCCACAACCCCTATATACAACATATAGAGGAGTCGAAGTGGGGGAACGTGTCAATGAGCCCACGCGCGGAGCCCTAGACAGACTGTGGAACAGGTACATTGTTAACTCTGTACATCCAACCCCACAGGCACCACCTCTCGGCCCCTCTTGACAAACAGGAATAGTGTGGTATAATAAGGTGTAGGCCAGTAAGAAACAGAACAAAAGAAATAAAAGAAAGTTACATAAACACTTGACATTCCCGACCAGTTGTGGTATAATGGTCCTGTAACAATGAGAGAAGATAGATTATGGATTGAGGAAGTTGACCGAATAAAATAGGGGTGTAGTGATTCTCTGATATACCCCCGCTAGTCACCTACAGAGTACCCAGTGTAAAGGGGGATCAACTAAAGACCCCCACGTAATTCACGAAGACGGGGCGTAGACGGCCGATGTGACGGCGAGTGAGATGAGTACCAGAGATCAGAAGGGGGGAACAAGCCCTCTAGACAGAGTGAAGGAAGATGTGTCGCAAGAGTACTTCACCTGTCGCCATCGAAAGATAGTACTATGCAATATAAGGGTGCCTGCAATGGTGTAGTTTAGTGACGGCATAGTTAATAAAGTCCATGTGAGGCGCATGGTATGGTTCGTTGGGGTTCTCCTAAA
>Ga0310124_10001082_pt1 | contig 19149 bp, 14 predicted proteins | sample CB11b_AW_Bot5_MG_FD_203507 | JGI IMG/M metagenome (GOLD analysis project Ga0310124, IMG submission 203507) | Marine microbial communities from Western Arctic Ocean, Canada - CB11b_AW_Bot5 | ecosystem: Environmental > Aquatic > Marine > Oceanic | place: Canada: Western Arctic Ocean | collected... | reverse complement strand
AGTGAAGAAAGGTGCACGCTTGGAATGGATGCCGCAAGAGAACATCTTTTTCCCGAATGCACACGTTCGTTTAGACACTGAAATTCGCCTAGAAAAGGGTGCACAATTTTGGGGTTGGGAGATGCACTGTTTTGGACGCCCTGCACAGAATGAGGGATTCGAGCATGGTCACCTCGTTGGGAAAACAGAAATCTATCTTGATAATCAAAGGCTTCTGACTGAAGGTTTTAATTTTCACGGTGGAGATAAGTTAATGATAAATATGGGATTACTTAATTATTCAATGATGGGGACTTTTTATATCACCTCAAATGAGAAGCAAGATTTAGAGTTGGTACAGAGCTTGCTCTTATCTATTACACAGCAAGCTTCACAGCAATCAGTTACATCAAAAACGTCGAGTGAACCCACATTAATATTGGGTGCAACTCAGATAGAAGGATTGATTGTGGTGCGAGCCTTGGGTAATTGGAGTGAAGATATCCTCCAGGCCTTTGGTCAGATATGGCAAGCAACTCGCTCTCATTTATGTGGTACGACTCCTGATTTACCAAGGATTTGGGCGACTTAGCTATTAGCCCTTTTTGTACCTAGGGTGACTTCCGACCCTAGGTACATTTTTTCAAGCTTGCTGTGATTGAATCCCACTTACTGCTCATGCGTTTTTGAGCAATAAGAAAACAACACTAACAGCGGGCGGCTAAATGGAATTAACACCAAGAGAAAAAGATAAGCTACTTATCTTCTGCGCAGGAATGCTGGCACAGCAGCGCAAACAAAAAGGCTTAAAACTCAACTACCCAGAATCTATTGCACTGATTAGCAGTGCCATTCTTGAAGGTGCCCGCGAGGGTAAAACCGTTTCAGAATTAATGGATTTTGGACGCACACTGCTTACTGTCGATGACGTTATGGAGGGGATCCCTTCCATGATCCCTGATGTACAAGTCGAAGCCACTTTTCCTGATGGCACCAAGCTGGTGACCGTTCATGAACCTATCGTGTAGGGAGAAGTAATATGGCTGGTTCCACAAAACAATACTCAGGATTCGTTCCCGGAAAAGTAGAAACCGCACCGGGTGACATCACTCTCAATGAAGGCCGAGACACAACGTCCGTTAAGGTACAAAACATTGGCGATCGTCCTGTTCAAATTGGCTCTCATTACCACTTCTATGAAGCAAACCCTTCGCTGATCTTTGACCGAGAAGCCACTAAAGGCTTTCGACTCAATATCCCTGCGGGTACTGCAACCCGCTTTGAGCCGGGTCAGTCGCGCAGCATCGAGTTAGTGCGTTACGCCGGTAAGTTAGAGATCTATGGCTTCCAAGGAAAGGTGATGGGCAAGCTCTAAGCGCTCTCACGGAATAATGAAAATAACAAAGGATTGAACATGGCGACGATATCCAGACAGGCTTATGCCGAAATGTTTGGGCCAACAGTCGGTGACCGAGTGCGTCTTGCTGACACTGATTTATGGCTAGAAGTTGAAAAAGATTACACCGTATACGGCGACGAAGTGAAATTCGGCGGCGGCAAAGTGATTCGTGATGGACAAGGGCAAAGCCAACGTCCAAGTGCCGAAACTCCAGATTTGGTGATCACCAATGCGATTGTGTTGGATTACTGGGGCATCGTAAAAGCCGATGTCGCCATCAAAGATGGTCGAGTTCAGGCATTGGGTAAAGCGGGCAACCCAGATGTTCAACCGGGCGTTGATATTGTGATCGGCCCGGGCACGGAGATTTTAGCAGGTGAAGGTTCAATCCTGACTGCTGGTGGCATTGATTCACACATCCACTTTATTTGCCCACAACAGATTGAAGAAGCACTGGCGTCGGGTGTGACAACCATGATTGGCGGTGGCACTGGGCCAAACACCGGCACTAACGCAACCACATGCACTCCGGGGCCTTGGAACATGCACCGCATGCTGGAGTCACTCGATCAATTCCCGATGAACTTTGGCTTGTTAGGCAAAGGAAATGCCAGCCAGCCAGAAGCTCTACGCGAACAAGTAGCGGCAGGTGCAGTGGGTTTGAAGTTGCATGAAGACTGGGGAACCACTCCCGCTTCAATCGATACCTGCTTGAATGTGGCTGACGAGATGGACGTACAAGTCGCGATTCATACCGATACCTTGAATGAATCTGGTTTTGTTGAATCAACACTTGGCGCAATCGGTGATCGCGTGATTCATACCTATCACACCGAAGGTGCAGGCGGTGGTCATGCTCCCGATATTATTCGTGCGGCAGGCGAACCTAACGTTCTGCCTTCATCGACTAACCCAACACGACCTTACACCATAAACACCGTCGATGAGCATTTGGATATGTTGATGGTGTGTCATCACTTGTCACCATCGATTGCTGAAGATGTCGCGTTCGCAGAGTCACGTATTCGCCGTGAAACCATTGCCGCAGAAGACATTCTTCATGACTTAGGCGCATTCTCGATGATCGCCTCGGACTCACAAGCAATGGGGCGCGTAGGCGAGGTGATCACTCGAACTTGGCAAACCGCGCACAAGATGAAAGTTCAGCGCGGCAGCCTAAAAGAAGATTCAGACTACAGCGATAACTTCCGATTAAGACGCTATGTCGCTAAGTACACCATCAACCCAGCGATCACTCATGGTATGTCTCATGAAATCGGCTCTATTGAAGCAGGAAAGCTGGCGGATTTAGTGTTGTGGAAGCCTGCTTTCTTTGGTGTGAAACCGAGTGTGATTTTGAAAGGCGGCATGATCGCCATGGCGCCGATGGGTGACCCAAACGCTTCAATCCCAACCCCTCAGCCAGTTCACTACCGCTCTATGTTTGGTAGCTACGGCAAGGCATGTCAAAACACATCAATGCTATTTGTCTCTAAGGAAGCCAAAGCGCAGAACATTGATAAACAGTTGGGTCTGCAGAGTTTGATTGGCGTAGTAAGTAACTGCCGAAACATTAGCAAAGCCGACATGAAGCTCAACGATTGGATGCCGAAGATTGAGGTGGATTCTCAGACGTATCAAGTACGCGCCGATGGTGAATTGCTAACTTGTGAGCCTGCTGAAGAACTACCAATGGCACAACGGTATTTTCTATTTTAAGAGCTCGGCTGAAGGCTTTTATTTTAGCGCTGAGCTGAAGGCTCCTAATTTAAACGTTATAAATCTCACAAGGAGATTGAGGTAATAGCATGATTGAACTGACTCAACTGAATACTAAAATACAAAATGCACCGGACGGCTACTTAAGCCTGCCGATCGATAGCCGCATTAAAAGTCGTCTTAAGGTGATGCTAGATGACGGGCGTAATGCCGGCCTGTTTCTACCACGAGGTCATATCTTGCGTGGCGGCGAACAACTCTCAAGTGAATGCGGTTTAGTCGTAGAAGTGAAAGCGGCACCAGAAACCGTTTCGACTGTTTACTGTGAAGACTTGCTCCTGTTAACGCGAGTGGCGTATCACCTTGGTAACCGTCATGTTCCGCTGCAAGTGGAAGCGGGTTGGGTTCGTTATCAACACGACCATGTTTTAGATGAAATGGTTGAAGGCTTAGGCGCGAAAGTGACCACCGAGAAACAACCGTTTGAACCAGAAGGCGGTGCTTATGGCGGTCGCTCTGGTGGACATCATCACCATCATTAATTGAGTCATTTGAGACTCACCCATTTATTAGATACAACAACGATATTAATAACTATAAACGCAAGGAACTCGCGATGAACTTTAAAACAGCTGTAGGCTTATGCACTTTCACAATAGCTTCTCTAACAACATCAACGATGGCTTTCGCTCACCCAGGATATGGGGCGCATTCGGTTCATGAGTCTCACTCGTTTATGTCTGGCTTAACTCACCCTGTGACTGGCATGGATCATCTGATCATGTTGATCGCTTTTGGTTTGTTAATTGGCGCACTTTCATTTTCAACCAAGATAAAAGCCGCTCTGATTGGCGGTGGATTGGTGTCTTTGGTGGTAGGGCTTATCGCAGGCCAAGCCCTAGGTTTCTCTGTGATTGTTGAGCCTGCCATTATCGCTTCTCTGTTTGTCGTCAGCTTATGTTTATGGCATGTATTCTCACCATCAACCAAGCGTGTAAACAGCGTATTAGTTGCTTCGATTGCTATGTTGTTTTTCCATGGTTACGCACATGGCGTTGAAGCCGCGAGCAACCTGACTCAGTTCGCAACAGGCATGAGTATCAGTGCTTTGGCTCTGATGGTTATCGGTACTTTTGTTGGTCGCGCGGTTTACTCTAAATGGTTGTCAGTCGGCGTGGCTTCAGCAAGCGCACTATTGCTGTTAGGCGCGTAGGCTCTCGAACTTATTTGATTCTAGAAGACTGAGGGCACGGTTATGACCACAACAGAAAATGTCGCCATCTATCGTCTGTTTCAATTGATCAGTCCGTCATTGCCAATTGGTGGGTTCACTTACTCGCAAGGTTTAGAGTTAGCGGTTGAAGCGGGGTGGGTGACCGATCGCAACAGCATGGAGCAGTGGCTCAATACCATCGTTAGTTCCAGTGTCGCAACTTTGGAATTACCTATCTTAGAGCGTCTTTATCACGCGCTAGAAAAGGGTGAAATCGATGAGATTGAGCATTGGTGTAACTACTTATACTCAAGCCGTGAAACCAGTGAATTGCGAGCGGAAGAAAAGCAGCGTGGGCATGCATTGAACACCTTGTTGAAGCGCTTGGATATCGATATTTCGCTGGTGGATTCTGTTGATAGTCATCCAAACCAATTGTTGGGCATGTGTATGGCGGCTCAGCATTGGGGTATTGATTTAGAGAGCCTCAAGCAGGGTTATTTATGGAGTTGGCTTGAAAACATCGTTACCGCAGGGGTCAAGTTAGTGCCTTTAGGACAAACCGACGGGCAGTTGGCACTGATTAATATCACCAACACCTTTCCTGAGGTGATCGAGAAGGCACGCACGATAGAAGATTGGATGATAGGCAGCTTTTCGCCTTCGATGGCATTAGCGAGTTCACTGCACGAAACACAATACACACGACTATTTCGTTCGTAGCGGTTAGCGCGAACGATGTAGCAAAAAGAATATAAGGAAGTAGACAATGGAAAGTTATAAGCAACCACTTCGAATTGGTATTGGCGGGCCGGTAGGGTCTGGTAAAACAGCATTGTTAGAGGTGCTATGTAAGGCGATTAGAGACAAGCTCAACATTGCCGTAGTAACCAATGATATCTACACCCAAGAAGACGCAAAGATACTCACGCGAGCAGAAGCGCTGGAACCAGATCGCATCATTGGTGTTGAAACGGGTGGCTGTCCGCACACGGCGATCCGTGAAGATGCATCGATGAACTTAGCTGCGGTAGAAGAGCTCGCTAAGCTGCATAAGAACCTCGATGTGGTATTCGTCGAAAGCGGTGGTGACAACCTCAGTGCCACGTTCAGCCCTGAATTAGCCGACCTGACTATCTACGTGATTGATGTAGCAGAAGGGGAGAAGATCCCACGTAAAGGCGGGCCGGGTATTACGCGTTCTGATCTGCTGGTTATCAATAAGATCGATTTAGCGCCGTATGTTGGAGCGTCGCTTGAGGTAATGGAGCAAGACACGCAGCGCATGCGACCAACCAAGCCATATGTGTTCACCAACCTAAAAGAGAGCCAAGGCTTAGATTTCATCATCAACTTTATTGTGACGGAAGGAATGCTGACCATGAAGGAGCCTTCTACGACTGAGTCGTGAGTAGGGAGTAAGGTTTGAATCCGTTCGTTTGCTTTTGAAGCCAATAGACACAAAAAAGCCCTGTCGATTATTCGATAGGGCTTTCTGGTTTTAAATGATTTTTAACGTCCTAGTTGAATCTAAAGCTCGCTCTTCGCGACGCTTGTTGTCACTTGCGACTCAATTACACCGTCTTCAACTTGAGTGGTGATCACTTCACCTACTTCTACGTCATTAATCGATGACACGGTCTTGCTCGATGCTGAATGAGTAATGCTGTAGCCACGCTTTAGGGTTGCAAGTGGACTAACGGTCTCTAACTTCTCGGCAGCCATGGCTAGCTGGTGGCGAGTGGTTAGCAGTGTTTTATCCATTGCATCCAATAGTTTTTGCTCTGAACGTTGTAGATGCAGTTTTTGTTCACCAAGGCGCTTTACTGGTGAGTTCAGCTGAAGCTGGTGCTGTTTACGTTCAACACGCTGTGCATGTTGTTTTAGGTATTGAGTCATACCACGACGCAAACGCATGTCTAGGTCATCAAGCTGCTGACTCTGCTTTTGCAGTTGGTAGCTCGGGTGTTGTTTCTCTAAGCGGTATTTCAACGTTTGAGTTGATTGTGCTTGTTTGATTAGCACATGACGAATCGCACTCACTAAACGAGCACGTTTAGACGCATAAGCTTGCTCTTTATGACTGTTGTCACGGCTAACCAATTCAGCGGCTGCTGATGGCGTTGGAGCTCGCATATCTGCGACGAAATCCGCGATAGTGACGTCAATTTCGTGGCCAACGGCGCTGATAATCGGTATTTGGCTTGCTGCAATTGTGCGAGCGACGATCTCGTTATTGAAACACCATAAGTCTTCTAATGAACCGCCACCACGACCAACGATCAATACATCACATTCGTCGCGCTCATTGGCACGTCCAATCGCTTGAGCGATCTGAATCGAAGCTCCTTCACCTTGTACCATGGTCGGATACACGATGACTGGCAATGACGGATCGCGTCTTTTCAGTATATCGAGAATATCGAAGAGGGCTGCGCCTGTTTTAGAGGTAATGACACCAACGCATTTAGGGTGTTCTGGGAGAATTTGTTTACTGGACTGAGCGAACAAGCCTTCCGCCGCCAAGTTCATCTTAAGTTTTTCAAACTCTTGCTGAAGCTTACCGTCACCCTCTGGCTGCATGCTTTCGATGATGAGTTGATAGTCACCGCGTGGCTCATAAAGAGACAGACGTGCTTTAACTAAAACTTGATTACCGTTCTGAGGCTTAAAAGTCACACGGCGATTATTGCCACGAAACATAGCGCACTTAACTTGAGCGCGAGAGTCTTTAAGCGTGAGGTACCAGTGACCAGAGACAGGTGCAGAGAAATTTGAGATTTCACCAACGAGCCAGACTATTCCCATTTCGTTTTCTAATAGGAGACGAACCTCTGAGTTGAGGCGAGAAACAGTAAAGATGTTTGGATTAGTCATAGAAGCACTATCTTTCCTTGAAGGAAGGTCTTTCTTGGAATCTCACAGGGCGTGAGTATGGAAGATAGCGGCAATATAATACATAGCAAGGGGGTAAATGCAAATTAAAAATACAAAAATGTGTAGCCAAGCGATTTCGTTGGCCGTATAATCCGTCCGCAATATCTAATCCAAATGCAGTTTGATTTTCCTTAATTGGCTGCCCTCATTAGGCGAAACGATGAGATTGGATTGTTTCTTTTTACTCCTATTATTGTGAGATATTGCAAATGCTAAGAATTGCCAAAGAAGCGCTGACATTCGACGACGTACTGCTAGTGCCAGCACACTCCACCGTTCTCCCTAATACAGCTGATCTTCGCACTCAGCTGACGAAGAATATTTCCCTAAACATCCCAATGATCTCTGCATCTATGGATACTGTGACAGAAGCTCGCCTAGCGATTGCACTGGCACAAGAAGGCGGAATAGGCTTCATTCATAAGAACATGTCTATTGAACAGCAAGCTGAAATGGTTCGCCAGGTTAAAATTTACGAAGCAGGTGTGGTTTCTCACCCTGTTACTGTAAACCCTGATGCGACAATCGCTGATGTTGTAGCCCTTACTCAAAAACACGGCTTTGCCGGTTTCCCTGTTGTTACTGAAACAAACGAACTTGTTGGTATTATTACTGGCCGTGACGTTCGCTTTGTGACTGACCTTTCTAAGAAAGTTGATGTAGTAATGACGCCTAAAGCTCGCCTTGCTTCTGTTAAAGAAGGTGCAACTCGTGAAGAAGTTCAAGAGAAAATGCACGAAGCGCGCGTTGAAAAAGTTCTTGTTGTAAATGATGACTTCCAACTAACGGGAATGATCACTGCAAAAGATTTCCATAAAGCAGAACGTAAACCAAACGCTTGTAAAGATGAGCGCGGCAGCCTACGTGTAGGTGCAGCTGTTGGTGCTGGTGCTGGTAACGAAGAGCGCGTTGCTGCTCTAGTTGAAGCTGGCGTAGACGTTCTACTTATCGACTCTTCACACGGTCACTCTGAAGGCGTACTTAACCGTATCCGTGATACGCGTGCTGCATACCCTGATCTACAAATCATCGGTGGTAACGTAGCAACTGGCGCTGGCGCTCGTGCTCTTATCGAAGCGGGTGTTAGTGCGGTTAAAGTAGGTATCGGCCCGGGTTCAATCTGTACGACTCGTATCGTTACTGGTGTTGGTGTTCCGCAAGTAACAGCAATCGCAGACGCAGCTGAAGTGGCTAACGAATACGGTATTCCAGTAATCGCAGATGGCGGCATTCGCTTCTCTGGCGATATCTGTAAAGCTATCGTTGCTGGCGCATCTTGTGTGATGGTTGGTTCAATGTTCGCGGGTACTGAAGAAGCTCCGGGTGAAGTTATCCTTTATAACGGTCGTTCTTACAAGTCTTACCGTGGTATGGGTTCTCTTGGCGCTATGTCTCAAGGTTCTTCTGATCGTTACTTCCAATCTGACAACGCTGCAGACAAGCTTGTTCCAGAAGGTATTGAAGGTCGTATCGCATACAAAGGTCGTCTAAAAGAGATCGTTCACCAACAGATGGGCGGCTTACGCTCAAGCATGGGCCTAACGGGTTCTGCAACTGTTGAAGACATGCGTACTAAAGCTGAGTTTGTTCGTATCTCTGGTGCGGGCATGAAAGAATCTCACGTACACGATGTTCAAATCACGAAAGAAGCACCTAACTACCGTTTAGGTTAATAATACGTCCGAACGTTTGAATAATGTGCTGATTTAGTCGGCACATTATTTTATCTACCGTCTGTTTTGTTAAAAGTCCGATTTTCTCAAAACACGTGGTTAAAGATATCTAACGAAAACGTTTGCTTTATTTCTTGAAGAGTTAATCAGAGGTGAGTAAACTCGCCTCCGTTTTATCACATAGCCAATAAGACTGCTTACAATGACTAAAAATATTCATGACCAACGTATTCTAATTCTGGACTTCGGTTCTCAATACACACAGCTAGTAGCTCGTCGTATTCGTGAGATCGGTGTTTACTGTGAACTTTGGAGCTGGGACGTAGAAGAAGCGGATATTCGTGAATTCAATCCAGACGGTATCATCCTATCTGGTGGCCCTGAAAGTGTAACGGAAGAGAATTCTCCACGTGCACCTCAGTACGTATTTGATTCAGGTGTTCCTGTCTTCGGTATCTGCTACGGCATGCAAACGATGGCTGAGCAACTTGGCGGCAAAGTAGCAACGTCTACTGAGCGCGAGTTCGGCTACGCAGCGGTACAAGTAACGGGTGAATCTGCACTTTTTGCTGACCTTGAGACGACTCAAGATGTTTGGATGAGCCACGGTGACAAAGTGGTTGAAATCCCTGCTGATTTTACAAAAATCGCAGAGACAGACACTTGCCCATACGCAGCAATGGCAAACGAAGATAAGAAATACTACGGTGTTCAATTCCACCCAGAAGTAACACACACTAAAAACGGCCTAAAAATGCTTGAGAACTTCGTTCTTAACGCGTGTGGTTGTGAAGGTCTGTGGACTTCAGCGTCTATCATTGAAGATGCAGTTGCACGTATTAAAGAACAAGTAGGTGACGACGAAGTTATCCTTGGTCTTTCTGGTGGTGTTGATTCATCTGTAGTTGCGATGCTTGCTCACCGCGCTATCGGCGACAAACTAACATGTGTATTTGTTGATAACGGCCTTCTTCGTTTAAACGAAGGCGAGCAGGTTATGGACATGTTTGGTGACAAATTCGGCCTTAACATCATTAAAGTTGATGCTGAAGAACGTTTCCTTAACGCTCTGGAAGGCGAAGCTGAACCAGAAGCGAAACGTAAGATCATCGGTCACGTATTCGTAGATATCTTCGACGAAGAGTCTAAGAAACTGAAGAATGCTAAATGGCTTGCTCAGGGTACTATCTACCCAGACGTCATCGAGTCTGCAGCATCTAAGACTGGCAAAGCACACGTAATCAAATCTCACCACAACGTTGGTGGCCTTCCTGATGATATGGAAATGGGCCTTGTTGAGCCTCTACGTGAGCTGTTTAAAGATGAAGTACGTAAGATCGGCCTAGAGCTTGGTCTTCCATACAACATGCTTTACCGCCACCCATTCCCGGGTCCAGGTCTAGGTGTTCGTGTACTTGGCGAAGTGAAGAAAGAGTACTGTGATTTACTGCGTCGCGCTGATGCTATCTTCATTGAAGAGCTTCACGCTGCTGACCTTTACCACAAAGTATCTCAAGCATTCACGGTATTCCTACCAGTACGTTCAGTTGGCGTAATGGGCGATGGCCGTAAGTACGATTGGGTTGTATCTCTACGTGCTGTAGAAACTATCGACTTCATGACTGCTCATTGGGCACACCTACCATACGACTTCTTAGGTAAGGTTTCTAACCGTATTATCAACGAAGTTAACGGCATTTCACGTGTTGTTTACGATATTTCTGGTAAGCCACCAGCAACTATCGAGTGGGAATAATCTCTTAGAGATTTAACCAGTTTTGATTTAGCTATTATTTGACTTAGCCATGATTTGACTTAGTTATTAAAAGCCTCGAACTCAGTTCGGGGCTTTTTTATTTCTGACTCAGGGTATTAAAAGCTTATAGCTGACAACTAAACACCAAATCAGTTGGAAACTAGATATCAGCTCAAGAAACCATGAGACGCTTTGTTGTGTTGAGCTATATATCAAAAAGATCACTCGCACTTTTTATAAATTCACACCGCTACAGCTAGGCCATTTCACATGTGAAGCATACTCTTTGATGGACTTATTAAGGACAGATAAGAGAATCCATCATGTTAAAAATCAAATATTTGGCGACAGTGCTCGGCTGCACATTAGCAGCGCAAAGTCATGCGTCTTTGAACATCCAACCTGATCCGCAAAACCCGAATGGTTACCTTGTTGAAAAATCGGCATTACAAGCTGCTGAACAAGCGAAAACATCCGATCCTATGTATGCGATCTGGTCACAAGCATTACAAACTCGTCCCAATAGTATTGTTGAAGCGATAGAACCGGGCTTAGCCTCGAATCCTGAAAACGTGAAACGAGTCGAGCGTGTATTCCCTCAATCTGAATGGGATTTCCTCACTCAGATGGCAGCGCCAGAATATACTTATACTCGCTTCTTACGTGCGATTGGCAAATTCCCAGCCTTCTGTGGAGAGTACACCGACGGCCGTGACTCCGACGCCATTTGTAAAAAATCCATCATTACGGCCTTTGCTCATTTCTCACAAGAGACGGGCGGTCACATCGCGATAGACAACACCTCTGATAATCCATTAGCTCTAGAAGAGTGGCAGCAAGCGCTGGTGCATGTTCGTGAAATGGGTTGGTCTGAAGGCCAAGAAGGTTATACCACAGGCTGTGGTCAGAACGATTGGCAGAATGCACGTTGGCCATGTGCCGCGGGGCAGGGTTACTTCGGACGTGGTGCTAAACAGCTTTCTTACCATTTTAACTACGGCGCGTTCTCGGAAGTGATGTTTGATGGTGATGCGACGGTTCTATTGAATAATCCGGGTTTAGTGGCGGATTCTTGGTTGAACTTGGCTTCTGCTATCTGGTTCTTCCTTACACCTCAAGCGCCTAAACCAGCCATGCTGCACGTGATTGACCGTACTTGGACTCCCTCTCAACGCGAGTTGGATGCGGGAATTGGTTATGGCTTTGGTACCACGATCAACGTGATTAATGGTGGTATCGAGTGTGGTGAGCAGAACAAAGACAAAGGCCAACCCGTTAACCGTATTCGTTACTGGGAAGGGCTAGCGGCGCACTATCAAATTCCGGTAGAAGCGGATGAAGCCAATACTTGTTGGCAGCAAACGCCTTACGGAAGCTTGAACCTCAACGGCGCAACAGATGTGTTGTACACCAACTGGGATGGCAACTGGAAATACTACGCAGACCGCCCAGAAGGCTACTCATTTGAATGTGAGTTGGTTGGATTCCAAACGGCATATTCAGCGCTAGTGGCTGGCGATTACGAGAAGTGTGTGACCAACTTTTATGGTTCTCATGCGAGCTGGCCTGAAGTGAAAGTGGTCGATAAGCTTGATCCGGTAGACCCTGGAACTGATCCGGGTGGTAATGGTTGGAGTGCGACTAAGGTTTACAACGCGGGTGACCAAGTGACTCACAACGGCGCAACCTACGAAGCGAAATGGTGGACACAAGGGGACGACCCTGCGAATGGAGGCCCTTGGAAGTTGATTGCTGGAGAGCCAACACCACCCGTAGTCACCGATCCTGCGCCAGTCGATCCTACACCTGTTGATCCTGCTCCGGTTGACCCAACACCAGTTGAACCACCTGTTACCGAGCCGCCTGTCGTCGTTGACCCATCGGTGTTTATCACATGGCAAGCGGGCGTTAGCCAAGTGAGTAATGGCGACAAGGTGACGCATAACGGCAAGTGTTTCGTGGCTAAAAACGGCCCGGGTGTATGGGAAAGCCCTGTTCAGTCGAATTGGTTCTGGGATGAAATTAGCTGTAATTGATCGTTTTAATACTGAAATGCGGTCTAACCGACGAGTTCAGTAGTACGACCATAATGATATAAATAATCAAAAGCCGAAAGTTTCTACTTTCGGCTTTTTTTCGTTTCGAACTTGGCTATCTAATGAGGGCTGTTGGTCTATTTGGCTATGTTGAAGCGCATTTAAAGACTAATTATCCAGTTAGAGGATAAAGTTCTGTACAAATGGTGGTTGTGAATTTATATTCAAATTTAATTTATATTTATTCTTTTATTTTAGGGTTAAGGTGTACCTATGGAACAGACAGATATCACGTCACTCATCCCCATTGTGATTACTTTGGTGTTGTCGTTGGCGACAAGGAATGTAGTGATAGGCCTATTTGCAGGCGTGCTGAGTGGTGTGGCAATGCTCACTGGTATGTTTAGTGAACTTAACCCGCTTGATACGTTTGGTACCATGGTGAAAGGTTACTTAGTCCCTCAACTTACCGACAGCTATAACGCAGGTGTGATCATGCTGTTGGTGTTCATCGGTGGCTTTGTTGCTTTGATGGAGAAGTCGGGTGGTGGTGTTGCGTTTGCAAAACGTGTTACTCAATGGGTAAGTAACAAATGCCAAGCTCAAATCTCAGCATGGTTGGGTGGAATCGTGATATTTTTCTCAGACTTAGGCACTCCGTTAATTGTTGGCCCTGTTTTTCGTCCCCTTTTCGATAAACTGAAACTCTCAAGACAGAAGCTAGCATTCATCATCGACTCAACCTCGTCGCCCGTTGCTATTCTTATCCCTTTCATTGGATGGGGCGTTTACATCATGAGTCTGATTCAAAAAGAATTCACGGCGTTGAATGTCAACATGTCTGATTGGGATGCCTTCATCGGTGCGATTCCTTTTCAGTTCTACGCATTCCTAGCGATTTTCATCGTCCCGTTAGTGTCCGTTAAAGGTTTAGACTTTGGGCCAATGGCAAAAGCCGAGCGTGATTGTCAAGCGGGAATCGATACTGGCGTGAATAGCGAATCACTGAATCCATTCTCGCATAAAAATGCAAAGGCATCTTTTGTTTGGGCACCGTTGTTAGTGATGCTGGTGGTGTTGTGTGCCATGTTGGTTCCTCAAGGCTTCCCATTCCAAAAGGTTGCGGGTTCGTCGTTCAGAGCAGCTTTATCATCGGCTTATTTCTTTGCTGCGATTACTTTGATCTCACTCATGGCTTACTACGGTGTAAGAAAGCTTTCAGATGGTGTTTCAGTGTATTTAAAAGGCATGGGAAACATGATGCCCGTAGCGATCATCTTGGTATTGGCGTGGGCGTTAAGCACAGTCGGTAAAGAGTTGGGCGCAGCCGCTTATATTGCCGAGCAAGCACAGAGTGGTTTTCCATACTGGTTAGTACCAGCGGTCGCTTTTTTGTTGTCGGCTATTATTTCATTTGCTACTGGTTCGTCGTGGGGAACTTTCGCGATAATGATGCCATTGGTTATTCCAACCGCGATTGCGATTGATGCACCGCTACTCGTCGCAATTGGCGCTGTGTTGTCTGGTGGTTTGTTTGGTGACCATTGCTCACCGATCTCTGAAACAACGATTCTTTCTTCAACCGGGGCAGGGTGTGACCAGTTTGAACACTTTAAGACACAGCTTCCTTATGCCTTGATGAACGGCTCTATCGCTTTGGTTAGTTTTGTAGTGGCAGGCTTTACTGGAAGTTCATGGGTTGTGTTGGGCGCTCTTGTTGCTCAGCTTATCCTTGTGACTCTGTTAGCTAAACGCGATGCGAGTAAAAACGCTTCTTCAGAATTTCAATCTCAAGTGTCTGAATCTAAACCACAACAAGCGTAATTTAAGATTACAAATGAGAGACTAGATACGGGATGCGAGTAAACGAGTAACGAAAGCTCGCTCCCTATCGTTCGTCACTTTATACCTCATATTCCTTACTCTATCCGTCATTCCCTATAGCGAGGTATGAGCATAGTAGGGAATCTCTCGCGTTTACCGTTGGTGTATATATTGAAAGGCAGATTCCAGACATCTCGTCCCTCGATTCCGGAATGACGATCTAATGAATAGATACGGGATGCGAGTAAACGGGTAACGAAAAGCTCGCCCTCTGTTGCCTACGTTTGCTATTAAGGGGGCGCTTACTCAAATCTAAAGACTCTTTTCGCATCTCGTATCTCGTTACTCGCATCTTTTTTATAGCGTGATAGGGAATCTGCTTACTTATAGTTTCTATGAATTAATTAGCGTCGTTATGAAACTAATTTTCCATAGGATCATTTACACAATCTTAGTTTTCGATAACTGGATTACCTAGTTGAGCGGTTTATAGATTAAAATTTTCTTACAAACTTTGTAGATTTTTTTTAATCAACCACTTTAATAAGGTAAATTCGCAATGTCGACCAAACTAGCTAACCCAGCGCCACTAGGCTTAATGGGTTTCGGTATGACCACTATTCTTCTTAATATCCACAACGCAGGTTTCTTCCCAATGGATTCAATGATCCTTGCGATGGGTATTTTTTACGGTGGTTTAAGCCAAGTTATCGTGGGCACAATGTGTTTCAAACGTGGTGACACGTTCGGTACAACTGCGTTTACTTCTTACGGCCTATTCTGGTTGTCTTTGGTTGGTTTGATTGTAATGCCTTACATGGGTCTACCAGCAAGCCCTGCAGCATTCATGGGTTGGTACCTATTACTATGGGGCATCTTCACCGGCTTCATGTTCATCGGTTCTCTATGCTACCCAGTTGCGAAGCAAGTAGTATTCGGTTCACTAACTATCTTGTTCTTCCTACTTGCAGCTCGTGATTTCACTGGCAGCGAACTAATCGGCACTATCGCTGGTTTTGAAGGTATCTTCTGTGGCGCTTCAGCTATCTACTTTGCTATGGCACAAGTCATCAACAACGAATACGGCCGCACAGTACTGCCTGTTGGTGAGAAGAAAGCACCGCAAATGGCAACACAAGAAATCGCTGCTTAATACTCTAACTTGGGAACAGTTAGTTTGTTATAAGCCGTTTATTGGTTATGAATAAAACAAAAGGGGTTAGCCGAAATGGCTAACCCCTTTTTTATGCGTTATTAATAGCGCGAGTTAAAGCGATCTATTTATTAAAGCAATCTGTTTGTTAAGGTAATCTTAAGCTGAAGGTTGCTCTACAGGTTTAGTGTCTGCAGTTTCAGCTTCAGGAGACTTGCCTGTTTTACGCTTGTACTTTTCTTCCCAGTAAGTAGCACCTTTAATGCCTAGTTTTACAGGGTTGAATGTGTACTCAGTCACACCTTGTTTCTGCTGTTCTTCGTAGTCTGCTAGAGCTTTAAGCGCAGGCTTAGACATGAAGAAGATGATCAGAATACCAACGATGTTTAACCATGCCATCAAGCCAACACCAACATCACCCATTGCCCATGCAAGGTTAGCTGTTTTGACTGTGCCATAGAAAACCGCAGTGATAAGAACAAGCTTAAGTACGAACATCATGCCAGGGATCTTGATGGTACGACGTAGGTAAGCAATATTCGTTTCTGCGATGTAGTAGTAAGCAAGAATCGTTGTAAATGCGAAGAAGAACAGAGCAAATGCGATGAATGGCTTACCAATACCTGGTAATGCACTTTCAATAGCAAGCTGTGTAAATACAGGACCATTCGCACCAATGTTTGCTGCTAGGTTCTGAACAAGGAACACGCCTTCAGCGCCGCCGTGAACGTTGTAAGCACCAGTGATGATGATCATGAACGCTGTAGCAGAACATACTAGAAGAGTATCGATGTAGATAGAGAACGCTTGTACCAAACCTTGCTGAGCTGGGTGATCGACATTTGCCGCTGCTGCCGCGTGAGGACCAGTACCTTGACCTGCTTCGTTTGAGTAAACACCACGCTTAACACCCCAACCAATTGCAGCACCAAAGCCCGCCATAGGTGTGAATGCATCGCCAAGAATCATTCCGAAAACAGCTGGCACTTGGCCGATGTTTAGCAAGATGATAACGAACGCGATAATGATGTAAGCCAATGCCATGAATGGAACAACAATTTGTGTGAAGTTCGCAATACGTTTAACACCACCAAAGATGATGAAAGCAAGGATGATAGCAACAACAGTACCAGTGAAAATTTTAGCGAAACTGAATGTACCGATAGCTGTTTCAATCATGTCGCCTGAGCCAAATGCAGCTTCTACAGCATTACCAATACTGTTTGACTGAACACCTGGAAGCAAAATGCCACATGCAAAAATAGTCGAGATAGCGAAGATCCATGCGTACCACTTTTGACCCATTGCTTTTTCAATGTAGTAAGCCGGACCGCCACGGAACTGGCCTTCGTCTTCTTCTTTGTAGATTTGCGCTAGCGTAGATTCTGCGTAAGCAGTCGCGGCGCCAAAGAAGGCTACAACCCACATCCAAAATACTGCACCTGGGCCACCGAAACCGATAGCGGCAGCAACACCTGCAATGTTACCTGTACCTACACGGCCAGATAGCGAAACGGCAAGAGCTTGGAAAGACGAGATGCCTTTTGCTGAGCTTTTACCTGATAGTAGCAAGCGCCACATTTCAAAGAAGTGACGGATTTGAACAAATCGAGTCATGATGGAGTAGAACAAACCTGCACCTAAACATAGGTAGATAAGTACTGGGCTCCAGATTATTCCATTCAAAAAATCAACGAATGACTGCATGAGTATTTTCCCTGTTAGTTTTACTTATGATTGTTTTTCGAACAACACAATACTTCACTTGTAACCCAAGTGTTAAATTATTTAACTGCGCATTAGGATTACTGTGACATAAAGCAAGTTACAGAGGGGGTTTGTTAACGCTTAGTTCTAATTCGATAATCGTTCTATTTAATTTCATATGCAACTGTATGTATTTATTGGCGTTTTGCAGAGTGAATAAATAGTGATTAATACAAAAATGGAAATTTGAGCCATGCAGATGAGACAAAATCGAGAAAAACAGAGGTTAAAATCGCTTAGCATGAACGGCTGATATATGAGTGGTGAGATGGATTTGATTGGAATATATCACCTGCATCGAGTGATCTCGCAGGTATAAGAAACTGTGTTTTTTGAAGGTTCGATAGTTGAGGACTTCATGTTTACTGAGTGAAAGTGGATAGTTTGATGCGTGTTTCAAACAACCACAAACCCTCGCTCCTTTAGTTCTTGAGCGAATTCAGACTGAGTATTTGGCTCACCGTGAATCAAATGCACCTCTTTCGGTGGAGTCGCGATGCCTTCTATGAATCGGTAGAGATCTTCTTTATCGGCATGAGCCGAGTAGCCAGACATACCATGAATTTGAGCATTAACCTCAACGTCTTTGTTATCAATAAAAACCTGTGTTTTACCTTGTTGCAACTCGCGCCCGAGCGTTCCGTGTGCTTGGTATCCCGCTAAAATGACATCGGTGCGTTTATCTGGAAGCAAAGCCGATAAGTAGTTCATGATCCTGCCGCCCTGACACATCCCAGAAGCTGCAACAACAATCGCAGGTTCACCTGTCGACTTGAGGCGGTTAACGATTTTTTTGTGCATTCTATGCCCATCAACAGTAATGCATTGTTCAAAAGCGAGTGGGTGACGTTTCACTTCAAGGCGCTGCTTAGCTTCTTGACCCCATAACTCTTTAAAGCGTCGGTAGGATCGCGTTACTTTCTCTGCCATAGGCGAGTCGAGGATGATAGGAATATCGGCGCTGAGTTGATGCTCAAAGATCAGGTTTTCAATATCAAACAGCAGTTCTTGTGTTCTGCCGATACTAAATGCCGGGATCAGGATGACACCACCATCGAGTAATGAACGGTCAATAATTGCTTTGAGGCGTTCAGAGCGTGAAGCAATATCGTCGTGCGTGCTAGTGCCGTAAGTCGATTCGATAAACAGATAGTCGGCTTGTTGTGGTGGTTTTGGATCCGGCAGCAATGGCGTATTACTTGGGCCCAAGTCGCCTGAAAAGACCACCACTTCTTGGTTTGGTAACTTAAGCTCAATATAGGCGGAACCTAAGATATGCCCTGCAGGTTGAAAACGAGCATACAGAGTATTTGGCCTATGATGATCCTTTCCGTCGTTTTGCTGTTTAGAGACAATTGGAAACCATTCCCCATAAGGCTTAGGAGCAATCAACGAATGAATTTTTTTAAGGATGAGTTTGGATTGTTTATGACTGAGCCCTTGCAGTTTTAAGCCATCTTCAATCATTAAAGGAGCGAGTTCAGCCGTCGCCTGAGTGCAATAAATTGATTGGTTAAAGCCACTGGCAAGCAACCAAGGTAATCGACCAATATGATCAATGTGAGTATGAGTCAGCAGCAGAGCGTTAAGGTGGGAAGTTTCAAATTCAATATCAAGAGGGCGTGTATCTTCACCTTGAAGCTTTTTACCTTGAAGATCTAAACCTTGAAAAAGGCCACAATCGATGAGCACC
>Ga0310124_10001081_pt1 | contig 19165 bp, 22 predicted proteins | sample CB11b_AW_Bot5_MG_FD_203507 | JGI IMG/M metagenome (GOLD analysis project Ga0310124, IMG submission 203507) | Marine microbial communities from Western Arctic Ocean, Canada - CB11b_AW_Bot5 | ecosystem: Environmental > Aquatic > Marine > Oceanic | place: Canada: Western Arctic Ocean | collected... | reverse complement strand
CCTACACCCAATAAAACAAACAACATTACTGAAAAGAAAATACCTAAACCCAATATTGCATTAAAAAATTTCAAATTTAATACAAGAAAAAAACGTATTTGTTTTTTTACACAAGAAAGCATTATACCTGATTACAAAGATACTAATATAATTGGTAAATTTTTAGCTCCAAATAAACAACTTATTAGTGCCAGGAAAACTGGAACCACTGCAAAAAACCAGAGATTACTCAGTACAGCAATTAAAAGAGCCAGATTTATTGGCCTTCTTCCTTATACCATCAACCACAAAGGCGTAGATGGTAATTGGATGGTAAACTAATTTTTTATTAATTAAAAATGATAAAAAATTAATGTCAACATCTAATAATAAATACACTGACAAACGTCATAAAATTGCAAAAGATCCTAGGAAGAAACTACGGAATAAATTTATACTTTTTGGGATTTTAACAATATCTTTTATCTTTATAATTGTTCTATCTACTGGGTATGTAATAAGATATATAATTCCTCAAGGCAAAACAGTAGTACAAGTAGGTGAGATAAAGTATAACAGGGCTGACATGTTAAAAATGCTAAGAGTAAAGCAGAAAAATTCCGAGATGCTAGGATCTCAGATGAAAAATAGTGAAGAAATTTTTAAAGCACTTCAAAATATGATTGAAAATGAAATTATGGATCAAATTTCACCGAGTCTTGGAATAATGATTCCCCCTGAACAAATAGATATCTATATTAGAGATGTTTTTATGCCATCATATAATAATGAAGAATCTCCAGATCCTGTACAAATTGAAAGAGAATTTAAAGAAATTTTCAATAATTATCTTACATCTGTGGGATTAAGTGAAGAAGAATATAAGAAATTTACCAGCTGGAGCATGTTAAGAGAACAAATGAGACAATATATAGGTGAAACTGTTCCAACTGTTGCTGAGCAAGTGTATTTACATAGAATAATGATTTTGCCAGACGATGAAATAGATATAATGAAAAAAAAATATGAAGATGGAACTCCATTTAAATATATTGTAAGAGAATTTTCTCAAGACAATGAAGAAGTAATTAGAAGAGGTGGTGAAATAGGATGGATTCCCAGAGGGATATTTCAAGAATATGACTATATTATTTTTGATCTAGAACCTAATTTACTAAGTATTGAAGCTCAAAGTATAAAGAGCCCTCCTCTTTTATATTTTTTTATGATATCTGACAAAGACCCTGCAAGACCTATAGCACAAGCAGAACTAGATCAATTAAAAACACAAGCTTTAAAAGATTGGTTAAATACTAAAAGAAAAGAATTTAATGTGAGTGCAAATTTCAATTCAGAAGTACATGGATGGCTTACAAAACAACTTAGTGTCTCAACACTCAAAAAACCCGAAAAGAAAAAATCTAGACTGCAAGAATTAGGAATTTTACAGTAAATTTATGAAAAACTCCATCAACCTTGCCATATTAGGTTTAGGAAATATAGGGACTGAATTTGTAAATGCATTGAATTTACAAACAAATTCAATCGAAAATTCTTTTGGTTACAAAATTAATATAAAAAAAGTATTAATTTCTAATAAATCAAAAAAAAGAACTGCCATTATTGATAGTAAAATCATAACTACTAATCCAAATGAAATATTTGAAGATAAAAGTATTAATGTAGTCATCGAATTAATGGGAGGGACAAATCCTTCATACACATATGTTGTCAATGCAATTAAATCAAATAAATCTATTATCACTGCAAATAAAGATTTAATAGCATCTCATGGAAAAGAAATTTTTGAATTAGCCAGAGCAAACAATGTTTCTGTTTTTTTTGAAGCAGCTGTAGCTTCAGGTACCCCTATTATATCAATACTTATTAGAGATCTTTCTACTGCAAAAATACAATCAATAAGAGCAATTATTAATGGCACAAGTAATTTTATTCTAACAGAAATGGATGAAAACAAAATGGAATTTAATACTGCACTAACTCTTGCAAAAGATTTAGGATATGCTGAACCAGACCCAACTAATGATGTCGAAGGTTTTGATGCTAGATATAAACTTGCCATACTTTCATCTCTATCATTTAATACCCAAATAAAAGTTGATGATATTTATGTCGAAGGAATCAAAAATATTGATACCACTGATTTTAATTATGCAAAAGAATTAGGATATACAATTAAACTGCTTGCCATTGTTGAAAAATATAATAATGGTATTCTTGCAAGAGTACATCCTACAATGATAAATATCACAACACCGCTTGCAAAAATTTCAGGTGCCATGAATGCTATTGAAATTAAAGCTGATATGTTAGGAGAACTTATCATTCAAGGGCCAGGAGCTGGAGCTTCGCCAACAACTTCAGCCATTCTAAATGATCTGATTTCTTTAATTAAAAATGAAGCTAATTCCATTCACTCGATTCCAAATATAGACAAAAAAATTCCATTGATTCATATAAAAAAATTAGAGTCCAGATTTTACTTAAGATTTGTAGTTAAAGATCAACCAGGTGTTTTATCTAAAATGTCTAATATACTAGGTGAAAAAAAGATTTCAATCGCATCTGTAATTCAAAAAGAAAATCCAAATCTCAATAGTGGCGCAGAATTAGTTTTCATGACATATAAATCAACACAATCAGCAATTGATGAAGCAATAAAAAAAATAGTAGAACTAGATATAGTTGAAGAACTTAAAAGTGTATTTAGAGTAGAATAATAAAACTATTCAGTAGTTTCTTTGTTTTCTGACAAATTTAAAGAATCAATACCTCTTCTCACTTGACCAATTATATCTGCTAATCTCTCTTCAAGATCAAACAAAACTTCCTTAGTATAGTTATCAGCACCTTCTTTTTTATTCATAATAACCTGATCAGAAGAATTGATTATATTTTCTGCCTTTTGCTCTGCCCTCTTAATAATATCATCTGCTTTATTTTTAGAATTTTGTATTAAAGATTCCGATTTTTTATTTGCCTCTTCAGTTACCGAAGATTCATCAACTAATTTTTCAAATTCATTTTGACTTTTAGAAGACATTTCAGTGGAATCCCTCTTTGAAGCTTCTATAATTCTTTGTGCTTCCATGTTTGCCTGAGCTAAAATACTATTTTTTTGATTAATAATTTCTTTAGCTTCTTGTATATCTTGTGGAACTAAATCTGTAACTTCTTTAATAAACTGGTCAATTTTCGCGGTATCTAGCATAACTTTTTTGCCAAAACCCGGAACTTTAACTCCTGAATATATTAAATTATCAATTTTTTTAATCAAATCATCATTTAGCATTTTTCCTTCCTATAAATATATTACTTGAATTTTAATTTTAATGCATCAATTACAATATCTGGAACTAATCCAGTAATATTGCCACCTAATCTAGATACTTCTTTAATTCTACTAGAATAAACAAACTGATATTCCAATGAACTCATAAGACAAACAACATCTACATCTTTATTTAATTTTTTCCACATTAAAGCCATTTCAAATTCTAATTCAAAATCAAATCCTGCTCTTAATCCTCTCAATATAAATTTTGCACCTAAAGATTTAGCAAAATCTACTGCTAATCCCGAAAATGGAACAACATCTACATTTTTATTATAAGGGCGAATAGATTCTGAAATTAAATTAACTCTTTCTGACGATGTAAATAAAATATTTTTATTTGATTCTTCTTTATTAGATTCTTCATAAACTCCAACTGTCAGATGTTCAAATAAATCAGAAGCTCTAATAATTAAATCTAAATGTCCATTATGTACTGGATCAAAACTACCCGGATAAATTGCTTTCATATTTCTCCATCTTATTATTTAGAAATAAAATCTTTGTATCACCTTTTTCCCTGCAATAACTATTATAATGACTATATTCAAGAAATGTATCCGTAGATTTATTTCTCATTTCTATAATTATCATCCCATTATTATTCAAAATATTATTATTTTCAATTTCATATATAAGCTTTTTGTAATCTTCAAATATATAAGGTGGGTCTAAAAAAATATGAGTTACTTTATTGTTAATTTTAGATAAATTTGAAAAAACTGATCCACACAAAATTTCAGCCCTGTTTAATAAATTTAATTTTTGTAAATTCTCTTTAATTTTGTAACAATAAGATCTATTCTTTTCAATAAAAATAGCTCTATCAGCCCCTCTACTTAAAGCCTCAGTGCCCATTATTCCTGTACCAGAATATAAATCCAAAAATACTGTTTCATTAGTTATGCCATTAAATTTTGAATCTAAAATTGAAAAAATTGCCAATCTCACTGATTCCATAGTAGGCCTTAAATCTAAAGATTTTTGATTATTAAATTTAAATCCCTTAAATTGACCACCTGATATTCTAATATTTATTCCTTAAATTTATATTTTTGGTAATTAAAACATTCATTGTACAAAAATAACATATTTAGTTTGATCTTTTTATATTATTTTATATAAAAATTTATCTACATTAATTTAAAATATTTATTATTAATAAATTATAAAGATAAATTTAAATGAAAAACATTACTAATGAATTAAATATGAAATCAGGAATGGTTGTAGTAGCCCATGCTGATGATGCAGAATATGGATGTTCGGGAACCGTTGCAAAACTAGTAAATTCAGGATGTGAAATGGTTTATGTAATGTGCACAGATGGAAGTAAAGGCTCAGCAAATAAAACTTTATCTGAATCAGATGTAGCTAAAATAAGAAAAAATGAACAAACAGATGCAGGAAAAGTTTTAGGATTAAAGGATATTGCTTTTTTAGCATATCCAGATTCATATTTAACTCCTACGTTAGAGCTTAGAAAAGATATAGCAAGGCAAATCAGAATACATAAACCAGAAATTTTAATATGTCAGTATCCTATGAGAAATTTAGATGGTTCATGGGGATTTGGCCACCCAGATCACATTGCAGCAGGTGAAGCAGCTATGGCAGCAGTTTTCCCAACTGCAAGAGATCATATGACTTTCCCGGAATTATATAACGATGAAAATCTAGAACCTCATAAAGTGGAAGAAGTATGGATTATGGGGCATCCAGAACCAGATATAATTTTAGATATCTCTGACACAATGGACCAATCTATAGACGCACTCTACTGTCATATATCGCAAATGGGAGGAAGATCTAAAGAAGAAGTAAAAGAAAGAATAGGTGAATGGAGAAAAACAAGAGGTAGAGAAAAAGGAATGCAATACGCAGATACTTTTAAAAGAATATCTTTAAGACGATAATTTCAAAGAACTTATCAATTAAAATAAAAAAATCAATATATCGATCTAAAAATCTTTCACTAATTACTATTCGGTGATTTACAAATTATAGATTTATAATTTAATCTATAATGAATATTTAAAATGAATAAATTCAATGTGTAGGTAATATATGAAATTTGAAGGTGTTTATCCAGCAATAATAACTCCTTTGGACAAAACAAATAATTTTAAAGAAGAAGAGTTTAGAAAAGTAGTTGAATTCAATATACAAGCAGGAGTTCATGGATTTTGGGTATCAGGAGGAACTGGAGAGAGTGTTTATGTGAAACCTGAAGATATAAAAAAAGTAATAAAATCAGCTGTACATCAAAGTAACGATAGGGCAAATATTATTGCTCATGTAGGATCCTTAACAACAAAAATGTCTCAAGATTTAGCATACTCAGCAGCAAATTCTGGCGCACATGCTATATGCGCAGTTCCACCATTTTTTTATTCGCCATCTATAAAAACTATAATAAATCACTATAAAGCTATATCAAATGCATCTGGTAATTTACCATTTTTTGTATATAACTTACCTCAATCTACTGGGACAGAAATTACCCCGGAAACAATGGATTTCATCAATAATGATATTCCTAATGTAGCAGGTTTAAAACATTCTGGCCCAAAATTCACAGACCTAAGAGGATTTGTCAAACTGGGCCTGTCATGTTTTATTGGAAATGCAGCATTAATGCTACCAGCATTAACACTCGGTGCTTCAGGATGCATAGATGGTCCACTTAATGCAGCTCCTGAATTATGGGTAGAAATATGGAATCTATTTAACAATAAAAAACTTGATCAATCAATTAAAGCACAAGAAAAGGCAACTCAATTCTCAAATGTAATAAGAGATTTTGGAATGCATGCTACTATAAAAGAAATAATATCTTATAGATTAAATATAGATTGCGGATCACCAATCCCTCCTCTCCCAACCTTGTCCAAAAATGAAAAAACCAAATTAATTGCAGATATAAAAAATCTAAGCAAACTGTTTAATAAACCTGTAAAAATTAACTAACATTAACCAAAGAGAGGAAATGTGTTTGAAATAAATTTAAATAATAAAACTGCATTGATATTTGGTTTTTCCAATCACAGAAGCATAGCTTGGCACACTGCAAATAAATTACATAAATCTGGAGCCAATATAATCTTTTCCGTCTACGGGGAAAAAATGCGGGAAAATTTATTAAAACTAGTATCAGAATGGAATTACAATCCCATAATTATAGAATGTGATGTTTCTAATGATAATGACATAAGCAAATTATATGCTGATTTAAATAATGCCAATCAAAAGATTGATATGCTTGTACACAGCATAGCTATGGCTGATAAAAACGAACTCGGCGGTGATTATCTTAATCTGAGCAGAAATGGATTTAAACTTGCAATGGATATTAGTGCATATTCTTTCGTATCTCTTTGTAACGGGGCAAGGCTAATTATGAATGAGCAAGGAAGTATTATAACATTTACATTCCAAGCTTCAGAAAAAGTTTTCCCTGGATATAATGTCATGGGGACAGCTAAAGCAGCCCTTGAGCACGAAGTCAAACAAATTGCTTATACATTAGGAGAATCAAAAATAAGAGTGAATGCTGTTTCTGCAGGTCCAGTTGATACACTTTCTTCTAGAGTAATACAAGGCTATAAAAATATGAAAAAGGCAGCTGCAGAAAAATCTCCTTTAAAAAGAAATATTACATTAGATGAAGTTGCAAACTCAGCATTATTTTTACTTTCAGATATGAGTTCAGGTATAACTGGAGAAATATTACATGTTGATTCAGGATATAACATAATGGGGATTTAAATAAAAACATGAAAGAATGGGTAAAAATAATAATTAACGCTTTAAAAGAACACGAAATATCTGTAATAAGTTATATTCCTGACATAAGCATTGACAATATAACAAAAGAAATAGAATCAGATAAATATTTTACTGTAATTCCCGCTACCAGAGAAGAAGAATGTATTGGAATAGCTTCAGGATCTTATATATCAGGAGTCAACGCAGCAATATTTATGCAATCTAGTGGTTTTGGTAATTGTATCAATGCTTTAGCTAGCCTAAACATACCATCTAGGATACCAATTCCTATGTTTATTAACCTAAGAGGGGAAATTGGAGAATTCAATATAGCTCAGATTACAATGGGTCGTTCAACAAAACCAATACTTGATTTACTCAACATACCTCATATAACTCTAGACAGTGAAATAGATTTACAAAAAAATGTTTCAGGAAATATTAAACTTTGTTATGCCTATAGAAGCCCATTAGCATTATGTTTAACTCCTTTATTGCATGGAGGTAAAATTGCTTAGATATAATTTAATCAAAACAATCCTTGATAAAAGTTATAATTCCCCCATTGTTTCGAATTTAGGCCCTACCTCAGATGAACTATGGAAAGCTACTAATGAACTTGAACTTCACCCTAGAAATCGTAATTTTTATACTTATGGTTCAATGGGACTATGTTCTTCAATTGCCCTTGGAATTGCAATAAATACATCTGAAAAAGTAATATCTATCGACGGCGATGGCTCATTATTAATGAACCTTGGAACCTTGTCTACTATAGGACGAATCAGCCCAATAAATTTAATTGTTATTGTTTGTGACAATGAAATGTGGGCACAAACAGGCTATCAACCAACAGCAACAGCTTTTAATACTGAACTTGAAAAAGTTGCAAAATCTTGCGGATTTAAAAATACTTACAAATGTACTAATATCAATGAATTTAAAAATATTTTTACTAAATCATTAAAACAAAATGGCCCAACAATGATAGTTGCAAAAACCAAAGAAACAGGAACATTTCCTGAAGTAACACCTGTAGAACCGGAGTTTACAACTTACAGATTCAGAAATTCTATGCTCAATAATACAAAGGACAAATTATGAAATCACAGATAGCATTTTTTAAAGGTGAATTTATTGATTATAACAAAGCAAATTTGCATATCACAACACATGCTCTTCATTATGGAACTTCTATATTCGAAGGCATAAGAGGAAACTGGAATCAAGAAGATGATACTTTATATGTTTTTAGAATCAAAGACCACTACGACAGATTATTAGAAGGTTGTAAAATGTTAATGATAGATATCCCATATGCTTCTGAAGATCTATGTAAAATTACTATAGAATTATTAGCTAAAAATAATTTTAAAGAAGATGTTTATATAAGACCTTTAGCATATAAAAGTGAAGAATTGGTAGCTAATTTAAAATTACAAGATTTATCAAGTGATTTTGCTTTAGTAGCTGTACCTTTTGGTCTTTATATTGATACTGAAAGAGCAATTAATTGCTGCACATCTTCATGGAGAAGAATTGATGATACTATGATCCCTACAAGATTTAAAATAGGAGGCCATTATGTAAATAGTATCCTCGCAAAAACAGAAGCAACTCTTTCAGGATTCGATGAGGCAATATTTTTAACTCAAGATGGTTATGTTTCAGAAGGAGCTGGTGAAAATTTATTCCTTATAAAAGATAAAACTATAATTATCCCACCTGTTACTGCAAACAATTTAAGAGGAATTACTAGAGATTCTGTTATAAAACTAGCTTCAGAAGAATTAAATATAAAAATAATTGAGCAAAATATAAGAAGATCAGAAATTTATATGGCAGATGAATTATTTTTAACTGGAACTGCTGCTCATGTAACTGCTGTCGGTTCTTTAGATAACAGGAAAATTGGTAATGGTGGTGTAGGGCCAATAACAAAACACATTCAAGAACTTTATTTTGAATGTATTGCTGGTAAAAATTCCAAATATATTAATTGGTGTACAGCAACAAATAAAGGCAAGTGATATTATGTCAAATATAGAGCATTTTTTTAAAATAATTTCAAATAAAATTAATTATAAAATACCAAAAGATCATATTGACCTAATTAAAAACAGAATAAACGGTATCGCTCAAGATTCTGAAGAATTAAAAAAATACAAAATTCATAATATGGAATATCCTCCAAAAATTAATAATAATGAATAATCAATTCTCTTTTTGTTCAATATCTGAACTTTCAAGTTTAATTAAAAATAAAAAAGTATCTCCTGTAGAATTAACTCACTACTTTTTAGATAAACTTGAAACAATTGGTCCTCAATATAATGCCATAGCCCACGTAAATAAAAGCTCTGCTTTAAAACAAGCTGAAGAAGCTGAAAAGAAAATTTTAAATAAGGAATACCTCGGCACTTTACATGGTATTCCTTATGCTGCTAAAGATTTATTATCAACAAATGATGGTAGCCCAACTACATGGGGGGCAAAACCTTTTTTAAACCAAAGTTATAAAATAGAATCTACAATAATTACAAAATTAAATTCTGCAGGAGCTATTTTATGTGCAAAAACTTCAATGGTAGAATTTGCTGGAGGCATGGGATATCAACAACCAAATGCCAGTGTTTTTGGCCCAGGTATTAATCCCTGGAATAAATCATATTGGAGCGGAGGATCATCAAGTGGATCTGGTTCTGCAGTTGCATCAGGAATAATCCCATTTGCCATAGGCTCTGAAACATGGGGTTCGATTTTATCACCAGCATCCAACTGCGGAATTACAGGATTAAGACCTACTTTTGGTATTGTTAGTAGATATGGGTCTATGGTTTTATCATGGACACTAGATAAAATAGGACCTCTGGCTCTATCGTCAAATGATATTGAAATTATCACTCAACATATCATTGGCAAAGATGATAAAGATCCGTATTCAATTGAAAACTCATTTAACTTAACTAATAAAATACCAAAAAATCTAAAAATAGGAATACCCGATGATATTACAAATAATATTCAAAAAGAAGTAAAAGATAATTTCAACACAACATTAAAAATCCTAGAATCACAATATAAATTAATTCCTATTAAATTACCTGAGCTTCCAATCAGCGCAGCAACAAGAACTATTCTATCTGCAGAAGCAAGTTCAGCTTTTGAAGAAGTTTTTGAAAAGGGATTGCAAACAAAATTAAATGCACAGGAAACTCATTATAGTTCTTTGGCAACCAATGCAGTTCTTGCAAAAGATTATATAAAATCATTAAGAATTCAAAACATTTTACATGAACAAATGAATGAAATATTCAATAATGTAGATATCATAATAAGTCCTGTAAAACCATCAACTGCAAGTAAAATAAATGAAAACTTCAGATGGGCAACTAGAAAAGAATTTAGCGAAGATCATCCGTTAACTCTAATTGGAGCAATTGGAAATTTAATTGGTTTACCAGGAATTAGTATCCCAAACGGATTTGATAACAATGGACTACCTACAAGCTTTCAAATAATGGGTAATAGACAATCAGATCATCTGATTATAAAATGTGCTCAATTAATACAAAATGAAACTGAATGGCATAATAAACATCCTAATTAAAATTAAAGCAACTTAACAGGGTCAATATTCATCGATTTACTAATACCTGAAAACCATTCAACTACTTCTTTGTGTAAAGGAATCCCATTTTCGATTCTTTCTTGTTCATTTTCAAATTCCATAATTCCAGGGTAGATAACTCTATCTGATTCAGATGTAGGGGGAGTATTTAATAAAGTTTCTAACATAGCATCCATATTAGATATAAAAATATTATATTCAGTAAATGATTCAATATTAAAAGCAGCAAAAAAATGACATAAATTACCATCAGGATCAACCATATTCGGTACATTTCCAGATAATATAGTGCATAAAATTTCTACAAATAAAGATAATCCATATCCTTTATGAGAACCTTGATCACGATTTCCTCCAAGAGGTAATAAGTTAGGAATATCAATAAAATCTTCAGAAACATCAACACTCATAGGTTCCATTATAGGGTTTCCATTTTTATCTCCAATTGAGCCTGAACTCAACTTGGTACCATTTCTCGCCGCTAATCTAACTTTATTTCCTGCTATAGAAGAAGTTGCAGCATCAAATAAAAAATATGGATATTTATTAGAGGGAGCGGCCAAAGAAATTGGATTTGTTCCAGTTCTGGATTCAGATGCGAATGTAGGTAAAACAAGAGTTCCGCCAGCAGTGAGGCATATACCTACCATTTTATTATCTGCTGCTATCCTTGCATGATGTCCTACAGCACCTATATGGCCACTATTATATAATGTCACAATTCCGACACCGGATTCTTTTGCTTTTCTAATAGCATATTCCATAGCTGTTGGTCCCTGCAAAATACCTAAACCATTATCTCCGTCAATATTAATAGTTGATGTACTTTCTTTTGCTATTGTCATATCAGAAGATGGATTTAATTTACCATCTTGAAAATCTTTTACATAAATACGAAGCATGTTTGATACTCCATGTGTATCTACACCTCTTAAATCAGTTGAAATTAATACATCAGAACCAATTTCTGATTCTAATTCAGGCACGCCACAATTTACAAAAATATCTTTAACAACTTTTCTTAAAGAAGTGGAATCTACCCTTATTACATCCCCATCAGGAATCTTGAATTGTTTTAACATGGATTTAACCTTATTTCAATCCATTGATTCACGTATTTTTTTTATCACTACATCAACTTCATCATCCGCAACATTCAAAGGGTCAAAAATTATTTCGTTAGGATGTATAAGATTACTCATAAATATTGGCTTGTCACCTTCTTTAAGTCGCTGCAGAATTTCACCAGCCTTAGGTCCTTCCCATTCATCCGTGAAATATAAAGATGATATTGGTGTTAAATAATCTTCCTTGTCATGCTTAACTGCAGCATCCAATCCTGGAGTTTCACTAAAAGCATCAACTACTTTCTGACTTTTATTTCTAAAATCAACGTTTTCAACTTGCTCATCTTCATTAACAAAGTTGTTTAAAGCTGTGAGAAGGCCGACTATCTCTTCTTTTGCAACTTTAGCTGATCTTCCAAGAAATTGGTGAGGGGAAGCATTAGCATATGCGGCTTTAATTAATTCCTTCTTGCCTGACAAGATACCTGTTCCCTGTGGACCTCTGATTCCTTTTCCTCCACTATGAATAACTAAATCTGCTCCTAATCTATGATATTTAGATAAATTTTCTCTAGGGGGCAACATTGACGCTGCATCAACTATTACAGGCACCCCTTTTGAATGTGCTATTTCGCATACTCTATCTAAAGATAATGCCATCTTAGAAACGCCAGGCGAAAATAAATATGCAACTGCAGCTGTTTTGTCAGAAAAAGCAGCTTCTAATTGCCATTCATGGCATCTTTTGCCATCGCCTATTTCTACAAATTTTGCGCCTGCTGCTCGATAACATTGATCATAAGCAAATCTGTGTGTTCGTTGAATAATGATTTCATTTTTCATTCCGTCAGTATCGGGTAATCTTGCCATTTTAGCCGGATCATCACCAGCTATTACAGCGCACGCTTGCAGTAATAACCCTCCTGCAGAACCACTGGTTACTAAACCATATTCTGAACCAGTCAATTCTCCTATCATTTTTCCAGCCGCAATATTTAATTCATCCATATCAAGCATAACAGTTGAAGCTTCAATCATTATTTGTGTAACTTCAGGGCGTAATTTTGAACCACCATACATAGTTGTTGTACCTGCAGCACTTATCCCTTTTCTAACACTTAATTTTTCATACAATTCATCTAAACTACTCATAATATACCTCCATATAGAAATATTAATATTGTATAAAGTCTAAAGCAAGCAAAAAATATAATTATTTATTGATTCATTTGTAACAATGAAGCATTATATGTATTTTTTAACAACATAGCTATTGTCATGGGGCCAACACCTCCGGGAACAGGTGTGATTGCATCTACTTTACCCATCATTGATTCAAAATCAACATCCCCTACTAATCTAAAACCAGATTTTTTAGTATTATCAGGAATTCTATTAATTCCAACATCAATAATTACTGAACTAGATTTAACCATGTCAGAATTCAAATAATTAGATTGCCCTATAGCAGCAATAATTATATCAGCATTTAATGTATGTTTAAATATATCTTTAGATCTAGAATGACAAACAGTTACGGTTGCATTGAAATTTTTGTTCTTTTGAACAAATAAATTTGTCAATGGTATTCCAACAATATTACTTCTACCAATAATTACCATATTTGATCCTTCTACTTGAATATTATTTCTATTTAACAATTCAGATATTCCAAATGGAGTAGCTGGAATAAATCTTGGTTGACCTAAACTTAAAAGTCCTACATTATGAGGATGCAATCCATCAACATCTTTCATAGGATCTATAGAATTAATAATCTCATCTTTATCAAAGTTTCCAGGAAGAGGCAATTGAACCAAAATACCGTTTACATTTTTATCATTATTTAATTTTTTAATTAATTTAATAACATTTTCTGTATTTTCATTTTCACTAAATTTATAATCCTCTGCATACATACCTGCAGAAATAGCTGATTTTTGCTTATTCCTAACATAAACATGTGATGCAGGGTCATCGCCTATTAAAATTACACATAATTTGGGTATTATATTGTATTCATTTTTTAATTTGGAAACATCTTTTGTGATTTCTGATTTAATATCAGATGAAATTGATTTCCCGTCTATTAATTTTGTTTTCAATTCATTCCTCTACATACAATTTTTATAAGAGATTTTATAATAAAATCAAATTACATTAAAGGCAAGTTTTGGTTTTAGTAGGGACTGATTTAATTGAAATAGATAGAATATCTAAAACCATAGAAAATTATGGTCAACGTTTCCTGAATAGAATATATACAGAACATGAAATAAATTTCTGCAGAGGAAAGAGTAATTCTCTTGCAGGTAGATTTGCAGCAAAAGAAGCCGTAATGAAATTATTAGGCACAGGTGTAAGAGGAGTTGGGTGGAAGGAAATTGAAATTCATCGCCAAAGGGGATATAAACCTACTGTTAATCTTTATAACAAAGCTAAAAATATAGCAATAAAGAAGAAAATAATTAATATAGAAATATCAATATCTCATTCACGTTCAACAGCATTTGCTGTAGCTGTAGCGTCTACAGAATAAAATGGAAATTAATACTGATTTTGAAAAAATAGTAACGTACAAAGAAATGAAATCTATGGAAAAACTTGCCATAGATGATGGTCAGTCAGAATTTACTTTAATAAATAATGCTGGGAATAAAATAGCGGAATATATAAAAAAAAAATTTACTAAAGAAAAGAGGATTTTATTTATATTAGGCAAAGGCAATAATGCAAAAGATGGATATATTGCTTTTACACAACTTTTAAAATCAAAATATGAAATAAATATTCTATTAGTATTTAAAGATTCAGATTACAAATCATGGAATTACGATCTACATAAATATGCAAGTCAAATATATTACATAAATAATAAATTTGACAATCTGGAAACATTAATAGATGATTCTGAAATTATTATAGATGCAATATTTGGTATCGGGTTAAATAAAAATATCACAGGTACTATCAGTAAATTAATTAAATATTTAAATTCTTTAAACAAACATATATTATCAATTGATGTTCCGTCAGGATTGTCTTCTGTATATGAACAAAAAAACAATAATGTTAATACAATAATTGCTAGTGAAACTTTATGTATTTCAGGAATAAAAGATTGTTGTTTAACAATAAATGGACATAAATATTCCAATAAATTAATCAATTTAGATATAGGGGTTAAAAAATATCCCAAAAGTTATAAATATAAATTTCTTATAAACTCAAAATCATCTTTTAAATTAATCCCAAAAAAAGACACTTACGGTGACAAAAGATTGTCAGGGGAAACATTAATTATAGGAGGAACAAAAAAGTACCCTGGATCAATAATTATGGCTGCATCAGCGAGCCTAGAAACCGGAGTTGGTTTATTAAGTTTAGCTATACCTTTGTCTATTTATAATGTTATAGCCGGAAAAATTCCAGAAGCAACTTTAGATACAATAAAAAATAATCAGGATTTTATATCAAAAAATAATATTAAATATTTATTTAAAAATAAAAAAAGGATAAATTCGTTATTAATTGGTTGTGGTATGGAATCAAACAATACAACTCAAGCATCAGTTGAATTTTTACTAAAAAATATCTCGAATCATTTTAAATACTTAAATGGAATTGTCATTGATGCTGATGGTTTGAATAATTTATCTAAGATAAATAAATGGTGGGAATATAAATTACCAAAAAATACAATCATTACTCCTCATATAAGAGAAATGTCCAGACTTACTGGACTAACTATTACGGAAATAAATAAAAATCCAGTTGATATATTAGAAACATACACAAAACTTTGGAATGTTACAATTGTCTTAAAAGGACCATTAACATTTATAGGAAATACGCACACAAAATATATTTTAGATAAGCCAAATCCCGGATTAGCCAAAGGAGGGACAGGAGATGTTCTGGCTGGTGTGATTAGCAGCCTTTTGGCACAAGGATTAAATTCAGAACACAGTGCAATTTTAGCTGTTTCACTCATATCTGAATCTGGGCAATTATCAAAAGAAAAGTATGGTGTCCACGGATCAACCGCTTCTAAATTAATCAGAGGAATATCAAAATTAATTAATCAAAATAATTAAATATTAAATTCAAAATCAAAATGAGAAAAAACATTCAATCAAAAAACATTCAATTGATGTTTAATAAAATAGCAAAAAATTATGATTTAATGAATAGCATTATGTCATTTGGATATCATAAAAAATGGGAACAAAACATTATTCAATCAATAAAATTTAATTCAAATAAACCGGACAAAATACTGGATATTGCTTGTGGCACTGGTTCATTAACACAAGAAATAATTAAAAATTCATCTAATAATAATGTAATAGGATTAGATTTCTCTGATGCTATGCTCTCAATCGCAAAAAGGAAAGTATCAAACTTAGTTTTAGGTGATAGTCATTATTTACCATTTAAAAAAAAATATTTTGATCATATAACTATAGCATATGGTATAAGAAATTTTGAAAATATCACACAATCATTACAGGAAATAAACTATGTTTTAAATGATAAAGGTACTTTAAATATTATAGAAATCATCAAACCTTATAATAATATTAAATCATTTATCTTTAACATGGCATTTTTTATCTTAGCACCTTTCTTAGGGTTAGTGTTTTCAAATAACTTTTCAGCTTATTTGTACTTACCTAAATCATCAAATTCATTTTTAACTGAAAAAGAAATAAACAGCTTATTAGAAAAAAATGGATTCAAAAAAATAATAATAAAGAAGAAAGCTTTCGGATCAGTTATTCTTTTAAATGCCTTAAAATCAAACTAATCTAATTTTATCAGTAGATAATTTATCAACTAAAGTTTCATACACACCTGATGCTGCATTTTTAAAAAGTTTATTGAAAAGTGAAACTTTGTGTTTATAAACAACAAGTTTTTCTGAACAATTTCCTTCCTTGGCAGCTAATTTGATAACAGAATTAAAATCACCAATATCATCAACTAATCCTAATTCTTTAGCTTTGGGTGCCCAATAAATTTTACCGTCAGCAATTTCTTTTGTTTCTTTATAATCTTTATTTCTGTTAGTAGAAACAATTTTTAAAAATCTTTCATAATAATCATCTATAAATTCCTGTAAATATTTTGAATCATTTTTTGTTTGCTTTCTCCATATTGACCCTGAATCTTTAAATTCTCCTGTCTTATTAACTTCCACTTTTACGCCTAAATTATTTAACAAATCAACTAACACAGGGCGAATAGATATTACCCCTATAGATCCTACAACAGATGCTTCAGTCGCAATAATATATTTTGAAGCACATGCAAGCAAATACCCACCAGAAGCGCCAAGACCTTGAATATACGCAATAACCGGTTTTGCTTTATTCAAAGAAACTAAAGAAGAATAAATTAAATCTGAATCGGTCACTCCACCTCCAGGTGAATTGATATCAATAATCACTGCTTTAACTGATTTATTTTTTTCTGCTTTAATTATTAAAGGTAAAATTTGCTCATACTTTACAGCGGAACCTATGGTTCCATGTATTTTGATTACAGCAATTTTACCCTTGTTAAAAATTTTAAACATAATTTAAAGTATCTTATATTTCTGAAATAATATATTTGTATCTTATATTTAATAATATTATTTTATCATATGAAAAAAATCTACAATAAAATTTCAGCTGGTAGCTTTGTATATATATAAAACCATAGTGTAATATATTTTGTTTTATGTTACAAAATATATTACAAATCGATGGCATCTACCCAAAGGGACACAAGAATTTAATGAATCAATTTGCAATACAGCAATGAGAAAAGTAGAAAAAGAAACAGGATTAGAAGTTGAAATAAAAATATTTTTATTGAATATATATTATAAATTCATAGATAATCAAAATAATATATTAAATATAAAAGTTGTTTTTTATATTATGAAAAATATAGGGGGACATTTTGGGAATTATAGCAAAGAATTTGATAAAATTATCTGGGAAAATTCTAATGAGGCTATTTCATTACTAAAATATGCTAATGAAAAAGAATTGGTTACAAAAACTACTCTCTTGGTATAAATATATGAATAATAATACTTTTACTTACACAAATATTCTTTTAAATGATAAAAAAGAAATAAAAGGTGAAAAAATTATTTTAAAAAACAAATCATTGAACGATTTTGCCAATGATTATATGTGGAGAACAGATGCAGAATTATCTACGCTTGATGCCACATATCCACTAGATTTATCTTTCAAAGATTTTATAAAAGCGTATAAATCAGAAATAATTAAAAGTACAAAAACCACTGCTAGATTTTCTGTTTTTATTAATAATGAACATATAGGGAATAGTATGCTTTATAACCTAGATTATTTTAACAATTCTATGGAATTTGGAATTATGATAGGTAAAAAAAATTATTGGAATAAAGGATATGGAACTGATATTGTCAATACAATGATTAAATTTATATTTCATAATACAGACTTCAGCAAAATATACTTACATACTTTAAAATGGAATACCCGGGCTCAGCAAACATTTATTAAATGTGGTTTCAAAATAATAAGAGAAATACAAAAAGATAATAAAAATTTTGTTTATATGGAAATTACAAAACCTAATCTTCGCTGATTTTAACTCCTGATATATTCTCAATAAATGTTGCAATGCCAGAATGATCCCATTCACCTTTGCCTTCATTTACTAAAGAAGTAATCATTTGTTGAATTAATGCAGTTACTGGTATCGATACACCCAATTCTTTTGCGGTCATTAATGCATTGTTTAAATCTTTTTGATGTAATTTGATTCTAAATCCAGGGGTAAAATTACCATCAGACATCATAGGTCCTTTAGCATTCATAACTGTACTGCCTGCCAATCCACCTTGTATAGCATTTAATACCACTTTAGGATCCAACCCAGCCTTTTTTGACAGAACTAAAGCTTCACTTAAAGCTTCTATATTTGCTGCAACAATAATTTGATTTGCTAATTTAGTTGTATTTCCTGCTCCAGCTTGTCCACAATAAACTTTACTCTTCCCCATAATATCAAATATAGATTCAAATTTATTAAATACATTTTCTTTTCCCCCAACCATAATAGCTAAATCTCCACTTATTGCCATAGGTTCGCCTCCGCTAACAGGGGCATCTAAAAAATCGACTTCTTTTTGCTCGCATAATTTTGAAATTTTCTGTGAAACCAAAGGTGAAATTGAACTCATATCAATAACCGTAGCACCTTTTTTCAAAGTATTTAAAACACCGTTATCAGAAATTATTGCTTCTTCAGAATTTGCAGAATCTTGAACCATAATAATAGCTACATCTACTTTTCCACCCAAATCTAAAGAATTTT
>Ga0310124_10001080_pt1 | contig 19170 bp, 10 predicted proteins | sample CB11b_AW_Bot5_MG_FD_203507 | JGI IMG/M metagenome (GOLD analysis project Ga0310124, IMG submission 203507) | Marine microbial communities from Western Arctic Ocean, Canada - CB11b_AW_Bot5 | ecosystem: Environmental > Aquatic > Marine > Oceanic | place: Canada: Western Arctic Ocean | collected... | reverse complement strand
TTCCGCGGAGATGGAGCCGAAGCTCATGGCGCCGGTGCAGAATCTCTTCACGATTTCGCTGGCGGGCTCGACCTCATCAACCGGTATGGGGCCGGGGCCGGATTCGGGGTCGAATTTGAGCAGTCCCCGGAGGGTGCACCTGTTTCGGTCACTCTCATTGACGAGCTTCGAGAAACGGCTGTAGGCGTCGGCGCTGTTCTCCCTGGCGGCCATCTGGATCTCAGAGATGCTCTCCGGGTTCCACATATGTCGTTCGCCGCCTGCGCGCCAGTGGTATTCACCGGGGTTGTTGAGCACGCCGGGGTCGACGTTTTCGCTGGAGGGGTAGCCTGCCTCGTGCCTCCGCAGCGACTCGGCAGCCAGGACGTCGAAGCCAACACCCTGGATCCGGCTCGCGGTGCCGTCGAAGCAGCGCTCGATGACCTCGTCCCGAATGCCGATCGCCTCGAAAATCTGGGCTCCTTTATAGCTCTGGAGTGTGGAAATTCCCATTTTCGCCATGACCTTGAGCATCCCCTTGGCGACTCCTTTTCGGTACCCCTCAACAATCTTGTCTGCGGTGTAGCCGTCGGGAAAGAGCCCGTCGTCGCTGCATTTGCGGAGAGCCTCGAAGGCGAGGTAGGGGTTGATCGCGTCCGCTCCGTATCCAATCAGCAGGCAATGGTGATGAACCTCTCGGCCTTCGGCGGTTTCGAGGATGATTCCAATCCTGGTTCGCTTGGCTTGCTTGACAAGATGCTGGTGGACGGCGCCGCAGGCGAGGAGGGAGCTTGCCGGGACGCGGTCGGGGCCGACGGTCCTGTCGGAAAGGATGATCAGGCTGTCGCCATGATCGATGGCCTCTTCGGCTTCACGGGAAATTCTTTCGAGGGTGTTCGTGAGTCCATCCTGGCCATCTCCGCGCGGGTAGGTAATGTCGATGGTCTTTGTTCTCCAGCCGCGGTGGTCCATTTTTTTCAGAGTCGCCAGCTCCCCATTGGTGAGTATGGGGTGCGGCACCCTGAGCCTGGCGGCCTGCTCCTCTGAAGTTTCCAGCAGGTTTCCTTCAGGGCCGATATAGGATTCCAGCGACATGACCATCTCTTCCCGTATTGAATCGATGGCAGGGTTGGTCACCTGCGCGAAGAGCTGCTTGAAGTAGTCATAGATCATTCTCGGCTGGTCCGAGAGGCAGGCCAGGGCCGAGTCGTTCCCCATCGATCCAACAGGGTCTCTCTTCTCTGTCACCAGGGGGACCAGCATGAAGGCGAGCGTCTCGGTGGTATAGCCGAAGGCCTGCATCCTGCTGAGCAGGTCCGTGTCGGTAAGGCTCGTCTCCGGCGGTATGGCGGGCAGCTTGTCCAGCTCGATGACCTGGGATTCAAGCCATTTCCCGTAGGGGCGGCGGACGGAGAGGTCGCGCTTCAGCTCATTGTCATCGATGATCTTTCCCTGCTCGAAATCTACAAGGAACATTCTCCCGGGCTGAAGCCGGCCCTTGAACTTGACGTTTTCCGGCTTTACCTGCAATACGCCAACCTCGGAGGCCATGATGACCTTGTCATCGTGGGTTACGTAGTACCGGCTGGGGCGGAGACCGTTTCTGTCGAGGACCGCGCCGATGAAGTGCCCATCGGTGAAGGCGATGGACGCCGGGCCATCCCACGGCTCCATCAGAGCTGAGTGATATTCATAGAAATCGCGCTTCGACTTGTACATCGACTCATGGTTCTGCCAGGCCTCGGGCACCATCATCATGACGGCCTCGGGCAGCGTTCTTCCTGCCATCAGGAGGAACTCGAGCACGTTGTCGAAGGTTCCGGAGTCGGAGCAGTCGGGCTCGCAAACGGGGAAACATTTTTCCAGGTCTCCATTGAAAAGCCCGGATTCAATCACGCCCTCTCGCGCTGCCATCCAGTTCATGTTGCCGCGCAGGGTGTTGATCTCTCCATTGTGCGACATGAATCGGTTCGGCTGCGCCCTGTCCCAGGAGGGAAAGGTGTTGGTGGAGAAGCGTGAATGGACCATGGCCAGGTGGCTGGTGTAGTCTTCTTCTTCCAGGTCGGGGAAGTAAGGGACCACCTGTTCGCTCATCAACTGCCCCTTGTAGATGATCACCTTGGTGGAGAGGCTGCAGATGTAGAAATCCTTCGCTTCCTCATGGTCAATGGAGCGGAGCTGGTGGCTGGATTGTTTTCGGATGACGTAGAGCTGGCGCTCGAATCCGTCTCCATCGAGTCCATCGGAGGCGGCGACGAATAATTGTTCAATTACCGGTTCGCTGGCCAGGGCCGCGGGGCCGATGTCCGCCTCTTTCGCCCTGGTGGGCACTCGCCGCCAGCCGATCAACTCCTGTCCCTGGGCTTCTATCATCGAGGCCACAGCGTCTTTACACTGTTGCCTGAGAGCCCCATCCTGCGGCAGGAAGACGTTCCCGGCGGCAAATTTCCCCGGCTCGGGCAGGTCCTTTTGCAGGTCTTCCCGAGCGACGCGGGTCAGGAATTCATGGGGCAGCGCGGTCAGGAAGCCGGCGCCATCGCCAGTGTTGGCTTCGCAACCGCAGGCTCCTCGATGGCTCATGTGGTCGAGCATTTCCCGGGCATCGAGAAGCATTTGATGGCTTCGCCTGCCTTTGATGTCCGCTATGAAACCAACCCCGCAGCTGTCTTTTTCGTTGGCGGGGTCGTAGAGACCGGTCTTTTTTGGAAAGCCTTTAAATGCCATAGTTTAGGTAGGCCAAGTGACAAAAATGGAGCGGCCTGGATGGAGCCTGCTCCTGAAAAGTACGAACCCGATTCGAAACCCGGTTGGGGATCACCGAGATTGCCATATGCAGAAGAATTAGTCAATTGGATTAGAAATAAGCACTGTATAAGGTAAGCTTATTAAAGTATGTCAGAAATCTTACGTGACCGGACATCCAGCTTAAATCTCCAGGCCATCGAAGTGTTTTGTGAGGTCGTTAAGGGCCGCAGCTTCTCTAAAGGCGCGGAGCGCCTGTCGATTTCTCAATCAGCTGCCAGTCAGCAGGTCGCCAACCTTGAGCAGGTCCTTGGCTTGAAGCTCCTCGACAGGAGCTACCGGCCGTTGCAGGTCACAGAAGATGGCGAGCTCTACTACAAGGGGTGCCAGCAATTGCTTGAGGAATATCGTGGAGTCCTCGACCAGATCAGGAGGAAGCGAAACTCGGCCGAGGGGCAGGTCAGGGTTGTTTCCATCTACTCCGTTGGGCTTCATACGCTGGATGACTTCGTTCGCAGGTACATGCAGGAAAACTCAGGCTCGACCGTTCGTCTTGAGTATTACCACCCAGTGAAAGTATACGAGGCCATTCTCGCCGATGAAGCCGAGGTCGGAGTGATGTCTTATCCCCGAGGGAGCCGCCATGTGGAGGTGCTCCCCTGGCTGGAAGAGGAGATGATTCTGGCTTGCCCATCAGGCCATCCGCTGGCCAAAACAAAAAGAATAGACGCGCATCGCCTCGCAGGCGCTAATTTCGTGGCCTTTGAAAAAGACCTGAAGATACGGCGGGAGGTGGACCGGTTCTTCAGAGAAAACGGGATCGAGATAAACATCCAGAGCGAGTTCGATAATATTGAGACCATCAAGCAGGCGCTTGATATTTCAACCGCCGTGAGCATCCTGCCCGCCCCTAGCGTCGCTCGGGAAGTGGAGCGGGGGATCATCACCGAGGTCCGGCTCAAGGGAGTGAACCTCCGGCGCCCCGTGGGAATAATTGTCAGGAAGGGCAGAGAGCTCACGGCGACAGCGAGAAATTTCATCTCCTTCCTGATGGGCGCTTCGCCGGGCGAGCCCCTGGAGATAGCCGGGGAAGAGGGCTAAAAGCCCTGGGCGCGAAGCTGCCGGCGAAGGGATTCGACACTGCCCTGGTCGATTCCTTCGGGATGGTTTTCGATCAACCAGTCGAGGTCGCTGGCCGCGCCAGCGGGCTGCCCTGTGCGTGATCGGAGAACCGCTCTCTGCCACCTGTCGATGGCGGAGCTCGATCGGATGGTTAAAGCCAGGTCGAGGTACCGCATCAGGGCCTGGACGTCCTGCTCGAGGGTGGCGACGTTGATCAGGTTTCGAACCATTCGTTCAAGGATGTCCCGCTTGCTGCCCGGAACAAGATCCGCCTCGGATAGCCCGGCTCCGCTCAGCCTGGAGGCATCCTCAAGAGTTATCATTTTGCACTTATCAAACACGTCGATCAGGGAAGTCTTCCCTCCAGGCGGCTTGTGCCGGACGATGAAATGGCGCGGGATTCCAATCCCCTCGATCGCGATGCCGGCCTTCCTCGCTAATTCAATAAAGAGAATGGCAAGCGAGATCGGCAGGCCCTCGCGGTCATCGATAACCTCGTTCAGGAAGCTGTTGGCCTTGCTGTAGTATTCCATCCTGCTGCCGCGGAAGCCCAGGTCGGAGTTGAAATAGCTGATCAGGCCCTGGAGTCTTTCTTCCGGGGCGCTGACTCCGTCCAGACGGTCTTTGAGCTCCTCGGCAAAGCGGTCAAGGAGCCTGAGGTATGGCTCGGTTTCCAGGTCCGGGTTGTCGGCCTTGGAGACGAGCAGGGCCGCGTGAACCAGGTTGAAGTCGTCATCGGGTTTGCCGAGGACCCTGGCAAGCGATTTTTCAATCAGCCGTTGGTGCACCAGGGTGGACAGGTGCTGGATGCGAAAGGCCTCCTTTTCAAGCTCCCTGGACCTCGCCTTCAGCTCCCTGATTACCGGGGCGCCGTAGCCCGCGAGGCCCTCAACGATTTCGGGAGATGGGGGGCCTCGAGGGTCAATTTTCGAGGCCAGATTCCGAACCTTCTCGCGATCACCGGCCGCAAGGGCCGCGGCTGGGATCTCCTTTCCTATCTTGAACCGTCGGAATTCAGCAGATGGGGTCCTGAACTTGCAGAGTCCCGCTTGCCCGGGGCCGAGCTCCTGGTCCTCGATGCTGATGACCTCGGTGCCGTTTACCGAGCAGGTTATCTCGTGGGCCTGGATCTTGACCCTGATGTTGTTCCATTCGCCTGGTTGGTAGTCGGGGCACGGTACCGTGGCGAGAACCGTCCATTCAAACAGGGTCGGCCCAAGAAATCGAGTCAACCGCAGGGCTCCATTGGTTGGGTAGAATCCGTAATGTTTGTCGCCGCCGGAAGAGTGGAAGACGAGCCCGGCAGCCCCGGCTTCGTCTTCGAGTTTTACGTCAACAGAGATCTCGAAGGCATCCCCGGGCTCTTTGGCTGTGGAGAGGCAGACCATTCGGCCCCCGAATCCAGTCCCGGTACCGCTGGAAATCAGCCGGCCGGCTCGTTGACGCCAGCTGCCTCCGGGAGTGGCCACCTCCCAGACCCGCTTGTCGAGGGAGCCGATTCGAAGCCAGCGCTTGATGTCCATCGGGTCGGGGTTCGCCAGCAGGCGCTTCAGGGCATTGGAAGGGATGGCGAAGCCTATGCTCTGGGCGGACTTGATCGCGATGATGCCGATGACCCGGCCCTCCTCATCGACGAGGGGGCTGCCGCTGTTGCCGGGTTCGATCGGCATGGCGACCTGGATCATGGCGCGCCCATCGAGCTGCCGCTCTTCAGCGATCACCCCCCTGGCGACGCTATTGTTCAGGCCAAGAGGGTTTCCGACGGTAAGGACTTCCTGGCCGGTTCGTATCATGCTTGAATCGCCCAGCTTGAGGCCAGCCGGAGCTTTGCCTTCCACCTTGACAACAATGAGGTCGGCTTCGCGGTCAACGGCGATGATTTCCCTGGGCTCCAGTTTTTTTCCGCCGGGCAGGGTGATGGTGAAGGGCCTTCCCTCGCCGATCACATGAAAGTTGGTTACCAGGTAGCCCTCGGTGCCGACAAAGAAACCGCTCCCAACCCCGGAGGCGCCGCCGTCTCTGCCGGAGGCTGTGATCGCCGCCACCGACTGGCGGGTTTGCCTGATGAGGCTCTCGATGGCCGCGGGCGCGTCCTGCGCTGACGAGACTCCTCCCTCCAAGGTCGAGAGAAGTACCAGGGCGGACAGGCAAGACCTGAAGATTTGGTTTTCGATGTTCATGAATTCCCGACGCATCCAGGTAGGAAGACCTGAAGAAAGCTTATAGGAGGACCTGCAAGAAGTCAGGTGGAAAGAGACGGAGGATCCTCAGCTCCCGCCGGAGATGGCGGGAACGATGTGTATCACGCTGTCCGGTAAAACCTCGGCGAAGATTCCCCTGGAGGTGACGACGTTGTCTATGGAGATGGCGAGTCCAGGCGCGATCAGATCATCTTTGATGAGGCGGTCCTTGAAGCCGGGGTGGGCGGTGTCGAGATTGGATACCAGGCGCCGAAGGGAATCCCCTTCGGCTTCCACCTCCGTCAACCCCCCGGTCAACTCCTGCATTTGCGGAGGTATATGTACAATTGCCATCGTGATCTCGCTCGAGCCTGTCAGGAGGCTCCGTTGCCATCTTTCGTTATCGCTGCATGAACACGCGGAGGCGACATCGGAAGCTCCGTCATTCGGATTCCCGTAGCGTTTTTTACAGCGTTGGCGACAGCTCCCGGAGGGGGAACGATGGGGGTCTCGCCAACGCCGCGAACTCCAAATGGATGGGACGGGTTGGGGACCTCGATGATCACGGTGTCGATCATGGGGACATCGAGGGCCGTAGGCATTCGGTAATCAAGCATGGTGGGGTTGAGCATGTGACCCTTTTCATCGAAGAGGTATTCCTCGTTGAGGGCCCAGCCGATCCCCTGGACTGATCCGCCCTGCATCTGGCCTTCGACATAGCTCGGGTGGATCGCCTTGCCCGCATCCTGGAGGGCAGTGTAGCGGAGGATGTGGACCTTGCCGGTTTCGACATCCACCTCCAGGTCGCAAATGTGAACACCAAAGCCGTTGGTGAATCCTTGCGGGTCAACAGAAGCCCTGGCGGTGATCAGGCCTCCGGTCCTGCTCAGCTTTGCGCAAAGCTCCTTGAAAGAGATGGAGTCGTCTCCCCGGGTGAAGAGCGCGTTGGAGAACTCCACGTCTGCGGCTTCGCATTCCCAGAGTTTGGCGGCCCTCTCCTTCATCTGGGAGATAATGTCTTTTCCCACCTCGACGGCGGCGAGTCCTGTGGCGAAGGTGACCCTGCTGCCGCCCGTGATGTCAGTATAACCAACGCTGTCCGTGTCGGCGACCTTGGGGTTGATGTCCTCCGCGGCAATGCCGAGGGTCTCGGCCAGCTGCATCGAAATGGAGGTGCGAGTTCCTCCGATGTCGGTGGACCCCTCCAGAAGAGTGACGGTTCCATCCGCGTTGACGTGGCCCGTGGCCGCGGATTTGAGCCCGATGTTAAACCAGAAGCCGGCGGCGACTCCCCGGCCGCGGTTAGGGCCCTCAAGAGGAGATTTATAGTGGTCATGGTTCTTGGCCGCCTCCAGCGTTTCAACCAAGCCTATCCGGGGATAGACGGGGCCATCGACTCTCTTGGTTCCCTCCCTGGCGGCATTCAGGAGTCTCAGGTCAATCGGATCCATCTCGAGTTTTTCAGCCAGCTCGTCAACGAGGGACTCGATCGCGTAGGCGACGTGGGTGGAGCCGGGAGCCCTGTAGGCCTTGGTCCACGGCTTGTTGACACAGATGTCATAGCCATCGATGTTGGCGTGTTCGATGTCGTAGCAACTGAATACGCACATGACGCCCGGGCCAATCACGCCGCCGGGGAAGGCTCCTGTGTCGTAGGCGAGCCAGGCTTCGCCGGCTGTCATCTTGCCGGTTTCGTCGACGCCGAGCTTGATTCTCATAAAGGATGCCGGGGTGGGGCCGGTTCCCTCAAAGACGCCATCCCTGGTCATCTGGATCTTGACCGGGCGGCCGCATTTCCTGCTGAGCACCGCGACCACAGGCTCCAGGTAGACCGGGATTTTTCCGCCGAAGCCTCCGCCGATTTCGCAGGGGATCACCTTTACCTTCGAGATCGGAACCTGGAGAATCTCTGAGGTCTGCTCGCGCGCGCTGAAGGCCCCCTGGGTGGAGGCCCAGACAGTGAGCTGGCCGTCCTGGTTCCAATGGGCTGTTGCGACGTGCGGTTCAATATAGCCCTGGTGGACGGTCTGGGTCGTGAATTCTCTTTCGACAACGATATGAGCGGCTTCGAAGGCCGCCTCGGTGTCGCCGCGCTTAAAGTGATGATGGTCTGAGATGTTGCTCGGAGTCTCGGCCTTTTCTCCTCCGGGGACCAGGTTGGTCAGCAGGCCTTCATGGAGCAGGGGCGCGCCATCCTTCATGGCTTCAAGGGCATCGGTCACGACCGGGAGCGGCTCGTATTCGATCTTGATCAAATCGAGGGCCTCCCTGGCGATGTGTACGTTCCGCGCCGCAATCGCAGCCACAGCGTGACCTTTGTAGAGCACCTTGTCCTTTGCGAGACAATTGGCTGCAAGGTGGGCCAGGTTGACGGGTCCTTCGCCGAGGTTGGCGACCTTGTCCCCGAGGTCCGGGAAATCCGCGGAGGTGGCTATAGCGAGAACCCCTGGATGGGCCTCAGCCTCGGATGTGTCGATGGACAGGATCCGGGCGTGGGCTTCAGGGCTTCTGAGTATGGCGCCCTCTACAAGCCCCTGGAGCTGGACGTCATTTCCGTAGATAGCTCTGCCGGTCACCTTGTCTACGCCATCGTGGCGAACAGGACGGGTCCCGAGAATTTTGTAATTGTCCCCGGGGTCTTTGATGACCTGGGAGTGGTTGAAATTTTCCGACATCATTTCACCTCCTTCATTCGCTCTGAGGCGGCCTGGACGGCGCGGACAATCTTGTCATACCCGGTGCACCTGCAGAGGTTGCCGGAAAGCTCGAAGCGAATCTCTTCTTCGGTAGGTTCAGGGTGACCATCAAGCAGGGCCTTTGCCGAGACCAGGAATCCCGGGGTGCAGATTCCGCATTGAAGGGCCGCGCCTTCAAGGAAGCACTCCTGCAGCGGATGCAGGTGTTCCTCATTGGCGATGGACTCGACCGTTTCGAATTCCGCGCCGTCGGCTTCCACGGCCAGGACAAGGCAGGAGTCAACAGGGACGCCGTTCATTAAAACTGTACACGCTCCGCAATTGCCGTTATTGCACCCCTCCTTGGTGCCGGTGAGTGTAAGAGTGTCCCTGAGGACCTCGAGAAGGCTTTGGCGGGCTTCGCAGAGGAATTCCACCGCTTCGCCGTTAATTGTCGTGCTGACGTGTATTTTTTTACCCATTAGTCAAAGCTCCAACCTGGTTTCAGGCTCGGTGTGTTCAGCAAAGGTTTATTCCTGAAGGGATCACTGGATTTCGGTCGCCGCCGCGCGCCCGGCCAAGAGCTCCCTTGAGGGCCCTCTTCACCAGCACACCGACAAGGTGGGTCCGGTAGTCGGCGGGGCCTCGCATGTCGCTGATCGGGGCGGCCGCCTTGCGGGCTATGTCACCGGCCTCGGCGAAGGATTCCTCGGTGGCCGGCTTCCCCTGCAGCCAGGTTTCGGCCTCACCGGCAACGACAGGTGTCGGGGCGACGGCGGAAAGAGCGAGACGGGCCTCCTCTACGGTTTCGCCCCCTTCACCAAGGCGCAGCCAGGCGCCCGCGCCGGTGACGGCGATATCCATCTCATTGCGGGGTATGAATCTCATGTAGCGCGATCCGGATGACTCGCCGCTGGGAGGGAGGGCCAGTGAAACCAGCATCTCGCCTTCGGTGAGTACATTGGTCCCGGGCGCTGTGCAGAATTCCTGCACGGGGACGAGCCTCTCTCCTCCCGGCCCGGCAATCCTGCAGGTCGCGTTTTCTACGATAAGCGCAGGTATGCTGTCAGCGGCGGGGGAGGAGTTGCAGAGGTTTCCTCCCAGGCTCGCCCGGCCCTGGATCTGCCAGCCGCCAATAATTTTGGCGGAGTCGGTGATGGACGGATAGGCGTTGATGACCTTCGCATCATTGTAGAGAACGTGGCACGGAACGGCTGCCCCAATGTCGAGGCCCCCATCGTCGCGCCAGGCCAGGCTCATGAGCTCGGGTATTTTCTTCACGTCAACAACCAGGCCGGCTTTTCTCAGGCCTTCGCGCAGTTGAACTATGATGTCTGTCCCGCCGGCAAGGACCCTGGCCTCGGAGCCCCGCTCAGTGAGCAGAGCTACGGCTTCATCGATCGTCGCGGGCGCCTTGTATTCGAAGTCTCTCAAGGGTCGCTCCCTGGTGGTTTATTTCGTCACAGCTTTCCGTCCATCGGAAGGCCGACGGATAAATGAATGGATTGTGCCAAGCCTGTCAAGCTCGCAACTTCATGATCATGGATGAAATTGGAATGATGGCCCCGCCTGGAAAAATTAAAGTGACCTGAGGAACTCCATGATGGGCTCGCAGGTTCTTTCCATCTGCAACTTGTTGAGCTTCCCACGCATATGAAGGGCCCTCGCCATGACAAGCTCGAGGGCCATTTCGAGGGGGTGAACGTGGGCCTCTCCCTCGAAGATCTCCAGGGCCCTTATGGCTGCTTCGAGGGTGCAGCAAAAGCCATTGCCTGGAGATCGCCTCAGCTTCCAGGCAGGAGTGGTTGATTGCGGCAGGGAGACGAAGGTGAGTTCCTGCAACTCGGGTATGCGCCGGGACATGGATTTTGCCTGGGCCCAGGTTGCATCGAGAAGAACCAGGCTGGTCTCTTCCCCTGCCGGGCCCTGGATGTCGGCGGGCACCAGGAGCCTGTTGTGGGCGCGCGGATAGAGAACGAGGTAGTTTCGGGATGGGTTATTCAAGACCTCCTCGCGATAGGGGAATTCCCTGGATCCCCAGGAGATCAACTCACAGGGTTCGATCATTTTTTCTACTAGACGGCCTGTGTTGCTCTGCCTGAGTAGCTCCGATGAATGTTGTATGAGTAGCAGCCCGGCTCGGCTCTTGATTCGGGGCAGGAGGGCGCATACGCAAAATTGTTCCCAGAGCCCGCAAATACGGCAGGTTGAGAGAACGCTCTTTTTCTGTTTTTTCGGGTTTCGTCGAAGCATGGGAAATCATGATATTTGGAGATAAATCCCGCCAGGTCATAAATCTTGTATGAATAGAAATTTATGGAGGTTTGAGCCCAGAATCAGGGTTATGCGTACAAAAGCTTAAAAACACCTTAACTGCCGATAAAAATGGGCTTAACAACCTATTTAAGTCCGTATATACTGCAGTCGGTTCGGTAGAAATCCCAAAAGCGTCGCCCAGCTTTCTTAGTGGAGACCAATTTATGTTGACGATTTTCGGGGATCGATCGGATAGCGGTTTTTGCGACCGCCTTCCGCGGCGTAGCTTTCTCTCAATCGGGGGATTGGCGATGGGAGGGCTGTCTTTACCGCAGATCCTTCAGGCTGAGTCGGAAAACAGAAAGAATCCCTCTCCGGGAGCCGGCAGGTCGCACAAAGCGGTCATCATGATTTTCCTGCCAGGCGGTCCGCCTCATCAGGATATGTTCGATCTCAAGATGGATGCTCCCAGGGAGATCCGTGGAGAATTCAAACCAATCCCCACAAACGTGTCGGGAATCGAGATCTGCGAGTATTTTCCACGCATTGCCCGGATGAGCGACAAGTTCAATTTCATCCGATCGATCGTCGGAGCTTCCGGCGGACATGATTCTGTCCAGTGCCTGGCGGGGCGAAGCGACAAGGACCAGCCCCAGGGTGGATGGCCTTGCATGGGAGCTAATCTCTCTGCAGTCGAGGGTCCGGTCCATCCTTCCATGCCGGCTTTCGTCGGGCTTGCTCCGGACATGGGGCACAAGCCCTGGGCCGATGCCGGCCAGGCGGGTTTTCTCGGGGTGACGCATTCTCCCTTCAAGCCTTCCGGCCCAGGGAAGGCTGACATGGTCCTGGATGGGATCTCCCTTGATCGTCTTGCCGATCGAAGGGGACTTCTTTCCAGCTTTGATCGAATGCGGCGTTCAGTCGACTCGAGTGGCGCCATGGAGGGAATGGACTCGTTCAGTCGCCAGGCTTTAGGCATCTTGACCTCCAGCAAGCTGGCCAGGGCTCTTGACATCCAGCAGGAGAACCCCCGGGTTCGTGAGCGCTACGGAAAGGGGATCCCGGGGAACGTCGCCGATGGCGGACCGCGGCTCATGGAGCAGTTCCTGATGGCCCGGAGGCTCGTTGAGGCCGGAGCCCGATGCGTGACCCTGGCTTTCAGCCGCTGGGACTGGCATGGCGGAAATTTCAAAAGAGGCCGTGAGGACATGCCCATGCTTGACCAGGGAGTGAGCGCCCTGGTCGAAGATCTCCACCAGCGAGGGCTTGACAAGGATGTCAGCGTTGTCGTCTGGGGGGAGTTTGGCCGGACCCCGAAGATCAATGACAAGGGAGGGCGCGACCATTGGCCTAAGGTGTCCTGCGCCCTGCTGGCCTGCGGCGGAATGAGGACCGGCCAGGTTATCGGATCGACAAATCGGCTCGGAGAGCATGCCAAGGACCGGCCGGTTCATTTCCAGGAGGTTCACGCGACCCTCTACCATCTCATGGGAATCAATCCAAAGACTACCACCGTGAAAGATCTCAATGGTCGACCGCACTACCTGGTCGACAGCCAATATGGACCAATGAAAGAAGTGATCTGAGGAACCCAATCCAGGTTTGTTTACAACTATGAAAACGCAATACATACTCACAATCGTTTTTGCCGGGCTCCTGCTCGGGTCCGATTCACCTGTTGATGCAAATGAGTTTACGTCCCTGACCGTTGGCCCGCCGGGAAACGACATCCTTCGTGGAGCGGATGCCAGGAAGCAGCTGGTGGTTACCGGGGAAACGGCCGATGGCTGGGCGCTGGACATCAGCTCTGGCGCTTCCTACGAGTGCGTTCCGGAGGGGGTGGTCAAGATCGACAGCCGAGGCTTTGTCACTCCTCTCGCAGATGGCGAGGTCGTTGTCCGGGTCGCAGTGACTGGCCAGGGGGACAAGCCAGTCGTCGGTGAAAAGAAGCTGAAGGTTGAGAACTATGTGGATCAGCCGGTTGTCAATTTTCCCAACCAGGTGGTCCCTATCTTCACCAAGCACGGCTGCAATGGCGGCGGATGCCACGGTAAGAGCGGCGGTCAGAACGGCTTCCGGCTCAGCCTGCTCGGGTTTTATCCAACGGAAGATCATGAATACCTGGTCAAGGAAGGTCGGGGACGGCGGGTTACGCCTGCGGCTCCCGGACTGAGTCTCCTTCTTCGCAAGGCGCTCAATCTTTCACCTCATGGCGGCGGGAAACGATTTGGCGAAGGCAGCTATGAGTACAGGATTATCCACCGCTGGCTGAGGCAGGGAATGCCGTATGGGAATACCGCAGATCTCCGGGTGGAGCGAGTCGAGGTCTTTCCTCCTCAGCGAAAAATGCCCAAGAGATCCATGCAGCAATTGTCGATCATCGCTTTTTATAACGATGGCAGCTACGAAGATGTCACCCCGATGGCCACCTTCGAGGTTAACGACAAGGAGATGGGGGAGGTTGATTTGAAGGGGCGTGTCCAGGTCTACGACCTCAGTGGAGATGTCGCGGTGATGGTACGTTACCAGGGGCAGGTTGGCGTCTTCAGGTCGACTGTGCCTCTTGGCGTGGAGGTTACAGATCTCCCCGAGCCGCGAAACTTTATCGACACAGCCGTCTTTAATAAGCTCAAGCTTCTCGGCATGCCTCCCTCGAAGGCCTGTGATGACCAGACCTTCATCAGGAGGGTCACCATCGATATCGCGGGTCGGCTGCCCACCGCCGCGGAGGCCGAGGCCTTCGCCGTGGCCGATGCGGAGACGCGCCGCGACAGGGCTATCGAGAGGTTGCTCGAGTCCGGCAGCTACGCTGATTATTTCACCAACAAATGGGCGGCCCTGCTGCGAAACAAGAAGACCAAGGCGACCTATGAATTGGGCACCTTCGCATTCCATGACTGGCTGAGAGAGATGATCCACACGAACGCTCCCTATGACCAGATTGTCAGGAATATCGTTGCCGCATCCGGCGACCTGCAAAGCAACCCAGGAGTTGTCTGGTACCGCTCGGTCAACAAGACCGAGCAGCAGGTTGAAGACTCCGCCCAGCTGTTTCTCGGAATGCGGATCCAATGCGCGCGGTGTCATCACCACCCATTCGAACGCTGGAGCCAGAAGGACTACTATAGCTACCAGGCCTTCTTCAGCCGTGTCGGCCGCAAGAAAAACCCTGACGGGCTCGCTGATGCAGAGAGAATTTTTCACAATCGGGGCAAGGCCAGCGCCAAGAATCCCCGATCGGGGGAGACCCTCTCTCCTGCCGGTCTCGGAGGCAAGCCTCTTGACCTTACGCCCGATTCCGATCCTCGCCAGGCTCTTGTCGACTGGATGACGAATCCGGCCAACCCGTTTTTCGCCCCGGCCCTGGTTAATCGATACTGGAAGCACTTCTTCGGCAGGGGGCTGGTAGATCCCGAGGACGACATGCGGGTCACGAACCCAGCCTGCAACCCCGAGCTTCTCGAGGCCCTGGCGAAATCATTTATCGACAGCAAGTTTGATCTCAAGAATCTTGTACGGACGATCTGTCAGTCAAAGGTCTACCAGTTGAGCTCTATTCCCAACGAGCACAATGTTCGAGACAAGCAGAATTTTTCCCGGTTCTATCCGCGCCGGCTCAATGCCGAGGTGCTCTATGACGCGCTCAACCAGGTGACCAAGTCACAGGGTGGCTTTGGCGGTGTTCCTCCCGACACCAGGGCCATTCAATTGCCCGATGCCGGCCAGAAGAACTACTTCCTGACCGTGTTTGGCAAACCGATGGCCGACAGCGCCTGTGAATGCGAACGTTCAAACGATGCGAACCTGGCCCAGAGCCTCCATCTCTTGAACTCCAAGGAGGTGCTCGGAAAAATTTCGAATGAAAATGGCAGGGCAGGGCTCCTGAGCCGTGACGACAAACGTACCGAGCAGGAAAAACTGCGCGAGCTCTACCTCTGGTTCTATTCCAGGGAGCCTCAGAGTGAAGAAGTGAACCTGGCGCTTGCCCACCTGGGGAAGGGTGAAAAAAAGGCGGCCTATGAGGACATTATCTGGGCCCTCCTGAATACCAAGGAGTTCCTCTTTAATCATTGAGGAGATTCCTGGTTCACCGGGGAGCCTGGCCGCTCCTTTCACGTCTTCCTGGCTGCAACGTGGCCCTGTAATCCACTTCAACCCAGCTGTTATCGGCCCGGCCATCGGTCTGTGGCGAATGAGAACTATGAAAAACAGAACCTTCTTACTCCTGGTTGCGTTGTTTGTCTTTGTTGGATTGCACACCTCGACCGCCTTCTCTCAAATGCCGCAGGCCCGGTTATGGGGAATCTTTCCTCTTGGCGCGCAGGCTGGGAAGGAGACGTCCATCCGGCTTATGGGGGTGGATCTCGATGGAGTCGACTCCCTTCTTTTCACCCACCCTGGGATCAAGGCTGTCGCAAAGAGAAAGAGCGCGAGTCCTTATGCTGAATTTCTCAACGAAGAGCCCGGGGTCGAGGCTGGTCTTTTTACCCTGAACATTGGCGCTGATGTTCCTCCAGGAGTTTACGAGGCACGGGCGGCTGGAGATTTCGGGATGACGAATCCTCGGTGTTTCGTCGTGAGCTCTATGGAAGAGGTGGTTGAGCAGGAGGGCAATAACAGCCTGGCCGAAGCCAAGGCGATCCCCTTTGCCTGTACGGTCAACGGCTCCATCCAGGCGGCCAACGACAGGGATTTTTTCCGGTTCAAGGTTCCCAGGGGCACCAGGGTGGTCATCGATTGCCTTGCCTCACGGATTGATTCTCAGCTGATACCTCTTCTCTCGGTCTACAACTCGAGGGGGATTGAGATCGCGCGGAGCAGAATCGATAAGCGGCGGGACGCCCTGGTCGATGTCGTGGCTGCGGATGATGGCCCCATGATCGTCGGGATTCGTGATCTTCTGTACAAGGGCTCGGCGAATCATTTTTACAGGCTGGAGGTCTCGGCCAGTCCGCATGTTGATACTATCTTTCCTCCCAGCGCCGTTGCCGGGAGCGAGGTTGAATTTCTTTTCCTTGGCAGGAACCTCCCCGGAGGGCAGCCGGCCCCTGAGTTCGCCTTCAACGGAATTGTTCCCGAAAAGCTTGTTCGGAAGGTCAAGGTCCCTGGCTCGCCCGGCAACTCCGGCGCCTTGTCAGAATCCAGGGATTTTGGTCTTCAGCGCTATTCGGATGTGCTGCAGCCGGATCTTGGAGCCTCGGATGGAGCCTACCTGTGGGTGGCGAACGACCCGGTTCTTGCTGAGGCGGAGCCGAATAATTTACCGGGAAAGGCTACCGCTCTTAAGATCCCGTGCGAGGCGGCGGGGCGCTTCTATCCCCGGGGCGATCGAGACTGGTTTGAATTTTCGGTCGAGGAGGATGGGGCCTTCAAGGTGGAGGTCAGGTCGCAGCGTCTCGGGCTGGGAACCGACCCGGCCTATATGATTCAGCAGGTTCTCGTCGACAAGGATGGCAAGGAGACTGTCAAGGAGCTCAAGTTCCAGGATGATGGCTTGCCCAATGTCGGCGGCGGGCATTTCGGTACGGTTTCAGATGATCCCTTTGGCGAGATTACTGCCAAGAAGGGTAATCGGTACCGCGTTCTCGTTCGGGACCTGTACAGTGACAGCCGCGCTGACCCGCGTAATGTCTACAGCCTCGTCATTCGCAGGAGTGCCCCTGATTTTGAGGTCGTCCTCCTGCCCGGGTTCCCGGAGTCCGACACGGACAACAAGAAGAACAAGCCTAGGGTCTGGGGATCCCTGCTTCGCCGGAACGGAACGGAACGCTACATCGCCTATGTCGACAGGAAAAATGGCTATGCCGGGGCGATTGATCTCGAATTTGAAGGCCTCCCGGAATTCATCAAGGGAGGCAAAGGGCAGATACCCGCGGGCAAAAACTCAACGACCCTGCTGCTCCATGTCGGCGCGGAGGCCGCTGATTGGGAGGGCATCCTGAAGGTCTTCGCGAAGGCGCGCCTGGGAGATAAAGACGTTCGGCGCGAGGCGACCTATGGGACGCTGCTCTGGTCGGGGCTCTCCAAGGCCAGGCTCACCTCCGGAGTCGGAATGGCTGTTTCCGGCGCGGAGTCCAGTCCTTTCAGGATTGAGTCGTCAACGCTCGAGAATGAGATGGCCCATGGCGGCAGCCTCGAGCTCGCCTTGAAGGTGTATCGGGAGGAAGGTGCGCAGGGCAAGATTACGGTTGACGCGGTCAACCTGCCGCCGAATGTCGAGCTGAAGAAGTTCACCGTGAACGATAAGCAAACTGAAGCCAAGGTGAAGGTGACGGTCAAGCCGGGAGCCCCCATCGGGTCCCAGTCCTTCCACTTCAGGTGCAACACCGAGGTTCAATACAAGAGAGGCCTGGCTCTTGTCGAGGTAGCAAAGAAACGTCATGAGAAGATGGGAGGGATCTTGAAGTCCATCTCGGGCGTCTACACGGAAAAAAAGAAGGCCGCGGATGAATCCAGGAAGAAGAAGTCGCTGGCGGAGGGCGAGGTCAAAAAACAAACCGAGGCGCTCGCTGCGGCAAAAAAAGTCAGCGAGGTGGCCTCTGCCGATCTCAAGGCGATGGCTGAGAAGTTAAAATCCGCGGAGGGTGCAGTGAATACCAACCCCACAGATCAGGGGCTGGTGAAAGCTAAAGAAGATGCGGCCAAGGCTGCCGAGGCTGCCGAGGCAAAGGGCAAGGAGGCTTCCGAGAAATTTACCCAGGTCGAGAATGCTCACAAGGCGTCCATGGATGCGGCGCGATCCGCAGATGCCGCGTTGAAGAAGGCGGAGGAGGAGGCCAAGGCTGCCAGGGAGAGGGAAGAGCGGGCCAAGAAGGTCCTCGACGCGGCGAAGAAGGATGCCGATGGCCTGTCCAATGCCGCGAAGCCAAAGAAGGTGAAGGTCGGCATCTATTCTGTCCCGATCAACCTCAAGATCACCCAGGCAGCCTTCGCGTTTGAGGGCGAACTCGCTCCCGGCGGACTGAAGGTGAAGGCGGGGCAGTCCGCGGATCTTCCGATCAAGCTCCAGCGGCTCTATGGTTTCAATGAAGAGGTGAAGGTCAAGGCCGTCCTTAAAGATGTCAAGGGCGTCAAGATCGCAGATGCCGCGGTGGCCAAGGGTAAGCCGGACACCCTGTTGAAAATCCAGGTAGAGAAGACCTCTCCTCCCGGGAAGTATGATATCGAGCTCCAGGCCACTGGTAAGTTCGGTAGCGCAAACCACACTGTTAAAGGCAAGTTCCAGCTCGTTATCGAGGCGCCTGAAGAACCCAAGAAGGTGGAAGAAAAAAAATAATATGTTCTCGACTCTATTTCGTTCATTGGTGATTTACAGACCACTTTTGTTGGTGTCTGCGCTCCTTCCTGTCCAGGGAACCCTGGTCGGCCAGGAGGCCATCGCGATTGAAAAGGTCGATCGTAAAGATCCGGTTTTATTTCAAAACGAGATTCTTCCCATGCTGAGGTCGAATTGCGTTGCCTGCCATTCTTCTACCAAGGCGCGAGGGGACGTCAACCTGGAGTCTGTCAAGGCGATCCTCGCGAGTGGGGAGGATGGTCCGATTGTCGTAGCCGGGAAAAGCGGTGAAAGTATTCTCCTGAAGGCGGCATCCCATCAGGCGAAGCCCATTATGCCGCCGAAGAAGAACAAGGTCGGCGCCAAGCCTCTCACATCGAAAGAGCTCGGGTTGATCGCGTTGTGGATTGACCAGGGAGCCAAGAGCGGCGGCGTCGCCAGCACGCCCGTCGCTGTGGAGTGGCATCCGCTGCCGGTCGGGCACAACCCGATTTACGCTACTGCTGTTCGTTTCGATGGGAAGATTGCCGCCTGCGCGAGGGCGAACCAGGTCTTCCTCTACGAGCTTGATTCCGGCGGGGTGATCACCAGGCTTACAGACCCCGCGCTTGTTGAGGCCGGGCCTTACAAGAGGGCGGGGATCGCGCACCTCGATAGTGTCCAGAGCCTTGCTTTCAGCCCGGATGGCGAGACCCTCGCATCGGGAGGGTTTCGTTGCGTTAAAATCTGGAAGCACCGCAAGGGCGTCTCGCTCGCTGAGTTCGACGCCGGCACGGCCAACGTTGCCTGCCTGGATGTCTGTCCGGCGGCCGGGGTCCTCGCTACAGGGCATGAAGATGGAAAGGTGCGGGTGCAGAAGACATCAGGTGAGCTTCTCGGGGAGATCCCCGCGGCTTCCGACTCGGTCATCTCTCTCAGCCTTGCCATGGATGGGAAGTCT
>Ga0310124_10001079_pt1 | contig 19171 bp, 21 predicted proteins | sample CB11b_AW_Bot5_MG_FD_203507 | JGI IMG/M metagenome (GOLD analysis project Ga0310124, IMG submission 203507) | Marine microbial communities from Western Arctic Ocean, Canada - CB11b_AW_Bot5 | ecosystem: Environmental > Aquatic > Marine > Oceanic | place: Canada: Western Arctic Ocean | collected... | reverse complement strand
ACCGATGCAGAGGATTCAGGCGTTGGTAGCAGCTTTCATGGTCGCCATTATGTGTTTTGGAGGATGTCTGGATGATAGCAAAGAAGGCGAAACTAACCGTGCACCTGAAGCTTTGATTCTGATGCCAAGACAAGCATCTGTTATGGAGGCTGGAAAACCATTTCAGATTGACGGTTCTGCTTCAACCGACCCGGACGGGGATGATTTGCAATACATGTGGACGTTGTCAGGTTTGGGAAGTCCTGTTGACCTGAGCACCAAGATGTCGGATTTGGTTGTCATTGATACATCTGGAAACGATTTGGTTCTTACATTGATGGTCAAAGACCCAAGTGGGCTTACAGGGCAGGATATAGTCGTGATAAGTGTAGAACCTGGCAATCGTCCACCTACTGCTACAATAACCACTCCAAGTAATGGTGGCGCATACTCAGAAGGAAAGAAAGTTACATTCAATGGGATGGCGAGTAGTGATCCTGACAACGATATATTATCCTACAACTGGGATCTGGGTGAAGCCGGCGGACCGACTTACACTGCTTCCAAACAGAGCAAATTCGAGATGGAACTGGATGAAGGTGATTACAGTGTTACACTTACAGTCGATGATCCAGACGGAGAATCCAGTGCAGTCACTCATTCTTTCTCTGTGACAAATTTACCGCCTGTAGCCTCAATCAAGGCCGACACGACCTCGGTCTTTACTCAAGAGTCGATACAATTCTCTGGTGAGGATTCATACGATCCTGAAGGTGAAGCTCTGGATTACCTTTGGGACTTTGGTGATAACCAGACATCTTCGTTGAAATCACCTCAACATAGTTGGGGAATGGCTGGAACATACAATGTGAAATTGACTGTTGAGGATGGAAGTGGACAGGAAGGATCCGCTACAAAGAGTATTGAGATTAAATCTCTGGGACCAACCGCTGAATTTGTCTTCAAGGACGGTGGAAGTGTAGTGGAAAAGGTCAGAGCTAATTCCAATATCACCCTGGATGCCAGTGATTCCAGTGGACCTGATGGAGAAATAAAGGAATACAAATGGAACTTTGGTGACGGAATCGAAAGGACTGTAAATGAATCCTCAACCGAATACTCATGGTCTGCTGGCGGTTACTACAACGTTACTCTAGTAGTAGTAGACAAGAATGATGAAACGGGAGAAATAACCAAAATCCTACAAGTGGTTCCAGAGGATTATTCGGATGAAGGGCAGGACGGAACATTTGTTGCTCAGAACAGTGATGAGAATTACAATCTAGATGTTGAGATCTTCGTGTCCTCCGTAGAAATAGAATTCAGTGAGATTGGATGCGTCGGTGTTGGAGGACTTGATTATTCAATTACTGTTCAGGATTCTTCAGGAAGTGACATCGGTAGTAATCAAGGAAGTATAGGATGTGGGGGTGAGACTACCAGTTGGGGTTCTACATTTTATGACAATGAAGGAAATGGATTAGAATTAGGTGAATACCAAGTCACAATAGCCTTTACTAACAACGGAACGCCAGTTCAAGCTAACTGGGATTATCGACTCGCCATTACTTACGATTTCTAGACTTCTATCGAGAAGGAAACGCTATTACCTTTCCTCTTTAACAAATCCTTGAGCCTAACTATTTCTGGATTCAAGGATGATAGTCGAGTACTTATTCCCTCTATGTGGCCCTCGCCAACAACTGCAATAATCCTATCATACTTTTTTGTTCGGAAAAGTTTCACCAGACTAATTGACATGTGAGCGTCGCGCCTGTCAATCAATTGGGCTTTGATTGAGGGATAACGTTCAGAGAATTCTTCCAACTCTTTTGAAAAATCACCAGTCTTCATACTTTGGTCAAGATTAAGATCTCCACCTCCAACAAAGGAAATCAGGCTATCCATAATTAAATTCCAGAATTCATTCCATGGCATGTTCTTCCATGTCCCTTTAAGTGTTGGAATTATTGGTTTGTCTATCAAATTAACATCTGCTCCTATAGTTCTCGCTATTTTTGCCGCAGCCAGCATCTCAGAACCAGGTGAACTGCCAAAAGTATCTCCCAGATATTCCTGTAAGTGTGCTAAGGCTCTTACAAAAATAGGACCTCTGGACTGCTTTTTCCCAGAATTAAGTGCAAACCACCGTTCCCTATCCAACTCTAGGGCTACTGCATGTGGTTCAAACTCCCTGATATATATCTCAAGTGGAGTCTTCAAATCGATAACATGTGCAGTTCCGATAAGCATCAAATTTAACATGATTAATAATCTGTAAGGATGAAGGAGTGTTATATTATATAACGTACGTAATTAGCTACTCATGTTCAGCTCGAAGAGCGATGACCCAGACTCACCCTCCAAATGTCCATCGTGCAGTAAGGAGATAGGGGTCGATGATAACACCTACCGATTTCAGATAGTTGATTTTACGTCTGAAGGAGAAGGTGGAAACCAGAGGAATGCGGGAAGAATAATTGCAGTTTCTTGTTCCAAATGCAAGAAAGTCATGGGTTTCGTTAATCAATAGGTATCAAATCCAGAAAGATAATAAAGAAAAAAAGAGTTGCAACCGCTTCTACGGTTGCTAGTATGATAGAGCCTTTTGCAACAGTGTCATAACTAGGTTGTGAATTAATGGGCAGGTATATGTAATGGATGATTATCTCTATAGGAAGAATCCAACCAGTCCATATAAGAAGTCGGTAATCCCAGGGATATATCTCCTGAATACCACAATAGATTAGAGTTGAAGCTCCGACTATAGTAAATAACCAGGAAAGGCGCATTGTGGGAACTGCTCCAAACTTGGTCGCAAAGGTACGAACTCCAGATTTACGATCAAAATCGGTATCAACAGCCATGGTAGGGCAATACAACGCCATCAGGTAACACAGTGTTGCAAAGAAGTAAAGACGGGGGAAATCAAGGAGGGGTTGCTTGATAGACCATGCAGCTAGTGGAATCAGAAAGCCCAAGCTTAAGCCATTACATGCTATATCCAAACCAGGCTTAGTCTTCAAACGGAAAGGTTCAAGATTGTAAACCAGTGAAATAACTGTCAGGCCAAGTATACAATAAACAAACTCAGAATCATATCTCAAAGACATTACCAAGCATGATATCTGGAAAATCCAGAATAGATACCAGGCTTGTCTAACATTAAAAGCCCCACGAACCAGTAAACTGAATTCCTTGCGTGGATTCTTTAGATCTATATCCAAATCACAGATGTGATTAAGAACAAAAGTTGATGAAGTTAGAAGGGCCATAATCAGGAAGCCATAAAGCAGATCAAAGTCAAATAATTTTTTTGAACTGACAACAAAACCTATGAAGAATGGAACAAAGGCTACCATCCAGAACTCAAACCCCATCAATCTAAGCCACAGCAAACGGGAAGATTTGTATTCGAAGACCAATCTCATTGGTTAAATCACGTCTTTGGACAATGCGAGGCCCTAAGCTTAATAGCTTTAGGCCACATGAGAAAATATGAGTAAGGATTTCGATTATGCGCATGCCAACAAGAACGTTGTTTGGATGTCGCAGAACACAAACCATCTACCAACTCACTCTGCCATCCAGAAAGCGATAAGGAAGGCCACGGATGAACGTGAATATACAAAATATCCATTGGCCTCTGGACTTCCTCAATTAAAGAATCTCATCCTGGAAGACCTAGGATTACCTGACCATGATCTACACATAACCAATGGAGGAACTGAGGCCTTGTATTGTTTGATGAGACACATCCAACCCAGGGGAAGCGAAATGATCACATCAGACCCTTCCTATTTTGTAGTTCACAAATTCGCCAAGCTGGGTGGGGCCAAATGTACTGACATACCTATTTACCATGGCAATTACAGATTTGATGTCGAAGATATCAAGGAAGCAATAACACCAGACAGTAAATCGATATTCCTGATAGATCCCCTAAATCCCTTGGGTAGCACCTACCCCAAAGATGAGAAAAGAGCTATCTGTGAAGTGGCTGAGGATCACGACTTATGGGTCATAGATGATATTACCTATCGCGATTTTGCACCTGAACACACTCTGGCAGCAAATTTGCTGCCTGAGAAGACAATTACTGCCTATTCGGTTTCCAAGAACTGTGGATTAGCAGGACTCAGAGTCGGGTCCTTGGTGGGTCCCAAAGAATTCATCCGCGATATCAGAGGTACAATGGTATCTGACCTAGGAATCAATGTGATTGGTCAAAGAGCAGCAGTTGCAGCTCTAGAAACAAAACCGGATTGGCTTCCCGGACTGGTTGATACAGCCGTAAAGAATCAGGGACTCATAAAAAACGCAGTGGACAAGGTTGATGGAGCTGAACTACCTGTCTATCCCTCTGCAGCCAGTATGATGGTAATCGACATTGCAGAACACAATGCAAATCCACAGGACATTCAAGATAAATTATTGTATGAAAATGACATATTTGTAAGGGCCGGGAACTATGTATCCACCAAATTTGGAGACAATTTTATCAGAGTCTCTTTCTCAATTCCAACACCGGAGGTCGAACGGTTTGTTGAAGCGTTTCCTAAAGTTATGGAAGAACTTTCCTAAATATCCAGATTGGCTACAGCTGTAGCATTGGCCTCAATAAACTCACGACGTTTCTGTACATCATCACCCATCAAATCCTGAAAGACCTCATTGGCCTCTGCAGCATCTTCTATAGTAACTTGAAGGAGAGTCCTTCGATTTGGATCCATCGTTGTTTCCCACAGCTGTATTGCATTCATTTCCCCAAGACCCTTATAACGCTGTACTGCACAACCTGAGCCGAATTTGGACTTGATTTTTTTCAGCTGGGACTCATTATAGGCATAATCCATCTTCTTTCCCTTTGTAATCTTAAACAAGGGAGGTTGAGCAATATAGACGTAACCGGCGTGAATCAGGTCTTCCATATGACGGTAAAGGAAGGTCAGCAACAATGTCCGGATATGTGCACCATCAACGTCTGCATCGGTCATTATGACCAATTTATGATACCGCGCATTTTCCAATTCAAACACCTCTTCTTCTTCAACACCTGTAATGTTGCAACCCATTGCAGTGATTAAGGCCATTACCTCTGTATTCCCCAATATCTTATCAATACGTGATTTTTCAACGTTCAAGATTTTTCCTCTCAATGGTAGAATTGCCTGAGTTGTACGATCTCGCCCCTGTTTGGCTGTTCCTCCGGCTGAATCTCCTTCAACGATAAAAATTTCTGATACCGCAGGATCCTTACTCTGGCAGTCAGCCAGTTTACCTGGAAGTCCTCCCCCCTCCAGAATACCTTTACGGCGAGTGAGGTCTCTAGCTTTCTTTGCAGCTTCTCTAGCTTGAAAGGCCTGAATACATTTTGATATAATGATTTGACAATCTGACGGATTCTCAGCAAAGAAATTTGATAAAGATTCGGTCATGACCGTATCAACAATTCCTTTCACTTCGGAATTCCCAAGTTTGGTTTTTGTTTGGCCCTCAAACTGTGGTTCGGGTACCTTTATGGAAAGAACTACAGTCAAACCTTCTCTGACGTCATTACCATCTAAAGGTGAGTCTTTCTCTTTCAATTGATTTCTTTTACGAGCTACATTGTTTATGGATCGAGTCAGGGCTGTTCTGAGACCCGATAAATGAGTGCCGCCCTCCCTAGTCGCTATATTATTTGTAAAAGTATGAATATTCTCACGGAAGGCTGTGGTCCACTGAAGTGCTGCCTCAACTTGGACTTGGTCCTTTTCTCCATTCACGTACAAGGGCTCATTCATCAAAGCCGTTTTGCCCCTATTCAGAAAAGTGACATATTGTGCGATCCCACCTTTATAATAGAATTTCTGTGATTTTCCCTCCTCTTCAGAAAGGGTTATCCTGATTCCAGCATTGAGGTAAGCCAGTTCACGGAGACGATTTTGTAGAATTTGGTAATCAAATTCTGTCGTTTCAAAAATACCCTTATCTGGTAAAAACCTAACGGTTGTACCATGCTCATCACTGTCTCCAATCTTCTTTAGTTTACTATCAAGTTTGCCTTTCTTGTATGATTGTGTATATATCCCGCCACTTCGGTGAATCTCAACCTTAGTCCATAATGATAAGGCATTGACAACAGACACGCCTACCCCATGAAGACCTCCGGATACTTTGTAAGTATCGCTATCAAATTTACCGCCTGCATGAAGTTTTGTCATCACAATCTCAACTGCAGGTACCTTATAGATAGGGTGATTGTCAACGGGAATACCACGTCCGTTGTCCTTAACTGAACAAGAACCATCAGAATGAAGAATGATTTCAATTGTATCACAATGGCCATTCATAGCCTCATCAATCGAGTTGTCAACTACTTCATAGACAAGATGATGAAGACCTCCCTCACCTGTTGAACCAATGTACATTGCCGGTCTTTTGCGTACGGCCTCGAGGCCTTCCAAAACCTGTATCTGCTCTGCCTTATAGTCATCTGATTTTGATGGCATTAAACTATCATAAATGTAACTAGAAAGGGGCTTTTAAACATATCTCCTAAAATGCCCTTTTACCGTCTATTAATTTATTCCTAGTCAAAGTGTTTTTCTACCTGGTCTCCAACCAGCTGGACATAACTTTCCAGACTGCAACGCCTGGAGCGTTCTAACGGTTTCGTCAACACTACGGCCAATATGTGGTGGATTCACTGCTAAAGATCTAAGATAACCTTGATCATCTATGATAAATGTTCCACGTAAAGCCTGCCCAGGGTCCTTATCCAAAACTCCATATGAACTAGTGATTTTTAGAGAAGGATCTGCCAAAAGGGGATAAGATAATTTGTCTATGCCACCCTTAGTTCGAGGTCTTTCCATCCAAGCCTTATGAGTATATTTTGAATCCGTGGAACAGCCAATCAGTACGCAGTCTGCCTTTTCAAAATCCTTGATTCGGCGATTAAATGAATGTATCTCAGTTGGGCAAAGACTAGAAAAGTCACGAGGATAAAAGAATAGAACTGTCCATTTCTTTTTTTCAATAATCTTAATCAATGATATATGATCATATAGTATCTCTTTCTTCCTAAAGTCAAACTTAACGATGTCACCCTCAAACAGGGGGGCGGATTTGCCTATTCGTGGGATTTGGTTAGTCAAAATCAATTACCGTTTAGCCCAATTAAGAAAAATGTATAAAGTTTTGGCCAATAATCTGTGTGTCAGTATGGCCTAAATGGTTAGATTCTTAATAAATCATCTGAAAAATGAGGTTACAGCCTCAATAACTGCTGAAACGTCCTGACTAGTAAGGGTTGGATGGACAGGAAGACTCAGGACCTCGGCAATCAAACGTTCGGCGTTAGGGCAGTTCGCCTTCAGATTGGACATGGGTGGATAGTGATACAACAAACTTGGATAATATATTCCAGATCCTACTCCATTATTCGTAAGATGTTCCTGCAATTGATTACGGTGCTCGCAACGGATGGTATACTGGTGGAAAACATGGCCTCTGCGATTCTCAGGAACTGTAACATAATCTGCCAAGGCTTCATTGTAACGCTTTGCGATTTCACAACGACGACTATTAAAACTATCCAACTTGGAAAGCTGGACGCGGCCAATCGCAGCTGAGACGTCAGTCATCCTGTAGTTATATCCAAATTCTGTGTGCTGGTACTGCGCAGTCATTCCATGGGCTCTCATTGCCCTGCAACGCTCAGCAATTCCAGAATCATCCGTAGTGATTATTCCACCTTCAGAAGTGGTCATATTCTTAGTAGGATAAAAGCTGAACCAGCCTGTATCACCAAAGCTTCCAGCCTTCCCTCCCCATGATTCTGCATTATGCGCTTGCGCTGAATCCTCGATCAAAAGCAAGTCGTGCTTTTCAGCAATTTCAACCAATGGTAAGATATTTGCCAATTCACCATATAAATGAACCGGCTGGATAGCCTTGGTCTTCTCAGTAACGAATTGTTCAATCTGCCCAGAATCCAAACAGAAACCATCTTCCTCGACATCAACAAAGACCGGTTTGGCACCTGCCATCATAATTACAGAGGCAGTCGCGAAAAATGTGAAAGGGGTCGTTATAACTTCATCACCAGGGCCAATATCATTAGCCAGCATGGCCAAGTGACCTGCCGTGGTACCGCTGCTTGTAGCAATAGCATGTTTTACACCACACACCTCGGCAAATTCCTTCTCAAAATGAGATACTTCGGGGCCCTGTGCGATTATTCCAGATCTCAAAACTCTATCAACAGCTGCCCTCTCCTCAGAACCCAGCTGCGGGCTTGCAATAGGTATCACAATGACCGTATCTAAAAAGTATCTATTAAAAATAGAGGTATGGACCACTATTTATATTTTTTAGAAAAGGTGGAACATAAGGTGATTTTAAGAGGATAAGTTGTACAAAAGTTTATATAGTAGTATCTACGGCACCTATTCGGTGCGAACCATGTTTGAAGAAACAAATATGAAAACCGTAAGCGCTGAGATGTTGGGGACCTTCTTTTTGGTCTTCTTCGGAATCACCGCTTTTTTAGCTAGCTCGGACGACGTCTTCGTGGGCGCTCTGACGTTGGGTCTAACACTGATGGTGCTGATGCACGTCTTTGGACCTATATCTGGATGTCATCTGAATCCAGCTGTGACCATCGGAAATATGATGTCCAAGAAGACAAGCCAAGACGATGGGATTGCCTACATGGGCGGTCAGGTTGTAGGGGCAACATTTGGTTTTGTCCTGTTCAAATTCCTGAACCCAAATAGTGCTGACGCCATCATGGATGGTGATATGGCACTCTTACTGGCTGCAGCCATTGGAACCATGTTCTTTGTGATGACTCTTTTGAGTACACAGGATCCATTCGCAGTTGGAGCAACACTGTTTGTAGTTTCCAGTACTGCATTCGCTGATGTGAATGTCGGTGTGGACATCGGAAGCATGTTTGCCAACGCTATAGATGGAAATGCAGACTGGGCATTCTTCGGAGTGATTGGCTCTGTTATCGGTGCCTTCCTAGGATGGGCTGTAAAAGACAACGTCCTGGATTAAGGCAACAAAAACGTGCTAGCGAGAGGAGTGGGCTTCGGCCCCTCCTCTACAATAGCTGAGTTACTTCCTCAACGGAACGGAGTTCCTGAAAGTAAATTTGCTCGATTAAATCATACATCTCTTCATCATCTTTGATAAGGGCTAATACGTCCTCATAGCCTGCCGCTGCTTTCTGCTCGGTCTTGAGTGCTTCTTTCAACATTACATTGTAATCTGTAGTATGAACAATCATGGTCGAGTCGCGCACAGTCACCGCAATGCCACCTAATTTGACAATCGCTGATCTGACCGCATTTGCATGAGTATGAGATTCACTGGCTTCTTCATCGAAAAATGGTTTAAGATGTAATCGATTGATGCCCTTTACGTATGCTGAGTAGTGTGAATAAAGAGCTTCAGCCCGTAATTCCCATCCAAGCCCGCCATTAAGTTTCTCAATAAGTTCTGAATCACTCATATTACTCGATAATTACTATGGTTGATAAAACTTTTGACTTTCTAGCGTGATTGCACAGGCAAAGCAGCCGTCCGGGTCATAACTATCTTCTGTTTCTCGTCAAAACTAAGTTTGTCAAGAAGTGATTTTTCCAGACCTAATGAAGAATAGTCAAAATATAGATGTGAAATCACCGACTCGTCAGGTTCTACAAGATTAGACAGTTTATCGGGTACCTGAGAGAATGATACCCAGGCCACAACTTCCAAACCAGGCTTGATTCCCGCAATATCTATAGCTCGTGAAATCTGTCTCTGAGCAGTGAGATATAGCAATAATTCTGTCGAACGGTCCTTAGTAAAGTTGTATTTGCCTTCGTGTGCCTTATCAGCAAGATAAGCAGCTTGACTAAGATGAAGAGAGCCACATACTCTTTTAGGATTGATTAAAGCAAAATCTGGACCCAGCAATGACATTAGCGCTTCACTATTCTCGCCTTTTAGGCGCCCACAGCCTACTTCCAGTTCCACAATATACAATCTGCAGAGCATATTATATAACAGGTAGCGCGGTCTACACAACCGGAGAAATACTGTGGACCCCGAAATAGACGGTAAGGTTGCCCAACTTGAAAGCGGTTTGAGCTTAGAACAGCAGAGATTGGAGAAGCTATGGGATGCTTATGAACAGCAAGAAAAAGATTTGAATGCATCCTTGGATCAAATTAATATTTTAGAGGCCGATATAGGAACAAAAGGAACCCTGATCACGTCTTTGCAGGAATTACTAGGAGAAAGAGACGCAAAACTCAGAGAATTGGAAATAGAAAGGCAAAGACAGATGAAAGTCGAGGCTGAATATGCTCCAAGAATTGAGGAGATGGAAGACACAATCAAGGATCAAACCGATAAATATGATAGACTTCTATCCATCACTCAGGAAATGGAGAGTGAACTTGATCTGGCTAGACGTGCCTTGCACGCCAGAGACAGTTGGTTCAACCTGAATGTAAGTAGTCTCGAATCGATATCTGATTTAATCAAAGAATGGAGAGATATTCAGGCTGGAAAATTCTCTGAAGGCAGTGGAACTGGAGGTCCCGGTGGCGGAAAAGCCGAATTTATTGAAGCTGTATCTACAATAAAGGGACTTGGTGCAGTCAAGGCTGAGAATTTGTATGATTCTGGATTCCACACGGTGGAGGAACTGAAAGCGGCATCAGTGGAAGATGTTGCCAGCGTCGTCGGTTTCACCAACTTAAGTGCAAACAAAGTAGTCAACGGCGCTAAAGAACTTTAGACTCGTAGGAAATTTTCAATGATTTCTTCGTTCCTAACCTCTGGATGAAAAGACACACCGAATATTTTTCGTGATTTGTGTTTGATTACTTGGACGCTCGTGTCACTTCTGGCTAATATCGTAAAGAATTCCAAATTATTGACTGAAAAGTTATGGATACTATAGGCCTGGAATTTTTCTTCACAAAGTTCATTGGATTCCAAGGTTCTCACTTCAATCATTCCAATCTCAACATTTTCGACTATTTTATCTTCAAAAAGGGAACCGATAATCTGCATTCCAGAACAAATGCCAAGAATAGGCCCCTCAAATCCAAGCAGAAGATTCTTGAATATATTCAAATCACCCAGATAGGCATTATCTTGTAGTGATGTGCCACATATCATAATCCTGCTAGCCTTGGAAATGTCTTTTTCAGTGCATTCTGTATAATGTAGAACCTCATAGTCTTCAGGCTTAACTATCTCTACAATAGGAAACACAAATTCCCTTTCACTCAATTTCTCGCTACAGGTGGATATCAAAAGATTGCTCATTCCAACTTTGCCTCCTTAATCTCCAAACGTCCTGAAAAATTGGAATAGTGTTTCGTTGACTCGAGTATCCTTATCGATCGCTTAAACAATGGTGCATCCAGAACAAAGGACTCTAGCTCACCGCCCTCTCCCGCCGGATTGATCGCATATGTTGATTCTAGGGCAACTAGTTCCTTTACTGATTCTGAATCGATGTTCCGACCAAGCCAGGCCTCATCCAGCGGTTCTGCAGCAACCCCAGTTATGACTGAATCTATGTTGTTGGCCAGTAATTCTTCTAACAACGACTTTTGTGGCATCTGCCACAGAGGATTAAAACACCAGAGATTCAAACGATTGCATATTCGTTGAATTCTCGTAGCTTGATAAACTGAAGCTAGGGCTCCAGTTACAACTCCTTCAATTGAATATTCAGAAATAGCTGAATTAATAAGTAAATACAAATCTTCCAATTCCTTCTCTTTAACGCCACTTGTTTTAGAGGTTAGGTGATGAATACCAATTGCTTCAGCCTGTAGCTTAGTCCATTCGATAGCAGGTGTATGGAACATCCAGCTATCTTCACGTTCAGGATATAGAGTCAAAAGGCAACTGATTTCATGATCCCGGGATGCGTATTGGAAAGAAAGATAGGAATCCTTACCGCCCGAGAATAAAACCGCCAGTTTCATCTTTTTCTCTTAGCAATCAAATAAACCTCACTTGATTGTTTACGTGATGCTTCAGGAGACAACGTACGAACTGAACCGAATTCATCTATGACTGCCTTCCGGAAATCTTGAAAATCTGAGCCTTCGAACACTTTAACCACGAATGAATTGGCCTTTCTTTCCGATGCTATTTCCAGGGCAAATGAGGCTAATTCTACAGAACGGGCTTGATCAACCGAATAGTTTCCAGACAGATTGGGGCTCATATCAGATAGTACAACATCAGCCTTGGGTACAAGTTTCTCTAGTTCTTTTCTTGTTTCGGGTTCACGTATATCTCCCTGAAGAAATTGAGCGCCTTTCAAAGGAAGAATATGTTGTAGGTCCACTCCCACTAATTTCCCATCTTCATCGATATATTCAAGGGCTATCTGGGACCAGCCGCCTGGTGCTGCGCCCAAGTCGAGAACTATATCATCTTTCCTGAATATTTTACTTCGCTTCTGGATATCCATTAGCTTGTACACTGATCTGGAGCGATAACCTTCTCTACGTGCACGCCTCTGGAAAGCATCGCTACGGCCTCTACGCCCTTGACCGGGCATTATCCTCCGCCAGCTTTCTTAAGTGCCCATTCTGCTGCCTTACAAATATTTCTGTCTGCACCAGTAGTCGTACGATTACGGATAATATCTAAGTGTGGTTTGACCAACGCTGGTTTGTTTGAACCAATATACCCCAATGCTTTGACAACTTCGACATGAATATACCAATCATCATTCTTGAGGGCACGCGCCAACCGAGGTACAGCATGATAAACGACCATCCCATTCTTGCTACCAATTCTTCCTAGGGCTGTAGCACAAGCTTTTCTAAGTTCCGAAGACTTGCTCTCCAGACCTTTAATGAGCCCGGGAACTGCCGGTTTGACAACTTTCGGATTAGCAAGTCCGAGCATCCCTATACAGTCTGCAGCCCTCTCTTTGAGACGTTCACCTGAGTTAAAAGCTTCTATAACTTCAGGAGCAAGAGCTACTGAAGGATCGGGGTATTTCTTTGCAAATTCTGTCAAAAGAACAATTGAATGATAAGTAACACGCCAATCATCATCACCAATCGCATTCTTTAGCTCAGGCAGAGCTACCTTAGGTACTGTATGCAATATCTTTGACAAGGATTCTTGAGTCTGATAGCGTACGTCCTTGTCATCATCACTAAGCATCTCGAAAAGAACCGCAATTGTATCACTTGTTTTGCTGTCTGACTTCAATGAAAAACGTGTCCAAATATCAACAACCTTACTTCTGACACTTGGGTAGGGGCTATCCAAGGTCTCCTGAATTGATTCGAATATCTCCTCTTCACGTGAAACTTTTACTTTACGAAGTTCTAGTAAACCATCAATTATCGCTTCTTGAGGTGATGCCAATTGGCTAGGCAATACTCTCAGGAAAGAAGTTATGATTGGATCTGCCCACTTATCGTCAATTTGGGCTTGAATCACAAGAGCCTTGACCGCTGCTGTCCTTTCAATTTCCGTACCGCCCTCCATTTCAGCAAGATTTCGCTCTATTTTGCGGTCTAACGAACCCCCTCCAGTAGAATCGGTCCATTGACCAACGGTTTCTTTCAAATTCTGAAATCTATCCCGGAAACTCACGCCAACTCATTTGGGGATGATAGTAATAAACCTAGCTTGATTGAAGGAGCATGCCGACGGTAGCTGAAAAGTTCATAAGCAACAATGGGGCAAAGGTTCATGACCGCATCAGGATAAGGACTCATGCAAAAAATTACGAAGGAATTTTGCTACCTAAACACAATTTTTCTGGCGAAGATATCGTAGTTCTAAAACTTGACAATGGCTACAATATTGGAGTTTCTGTGGAAGATGCTGAATTGTCCATTCTTTCAAAAGCAAAGGAAAATAAGGTTGAATTTACGAAGAAAAAAAAAAACAAGGAACTGAAGAATATAACCGTACTGGCAACTGGAGGCACTATTGCCTCTTTCGTGGATTACAAAACCGGAGCGGTAAGTCCTGCAATAACTGCTGAGCAGCTAGTAAATTCAGTCAGCGCATTAGATAAAGTTGCGAATATCGATGCTGAGCCTCTTTTCTCATTGGCTTCGGAGGATATGGCTCCTAAACACTGGGAAGAGATAGCCAAGAAAGTAAAAGAAATCCATGACAAGAAACGGCATGGAATAGTCATTGGCCACGGAACGGATACTATGGCTTATTCTGCAGCTGCATTATCATTTCAGCTACCTGAAATATCTAATCCCGTAATATTCACTGGTGCACAGCGCAGCCCTGACAGACCATCGAGTGATGCTCACTTGAATCTGGTAGGAGCTGCCAAGGCAGCTATGACTGATTTGGGTGAGATTGCTATTGCGATGCATCAAACCACAGATGATGAGAACGTGGCTCTATGGAGAGGAACGCGAGTCAGAAAGGCCCATTCATCGAGGAGAGATGCATTTATGTCTCCAAACGAAGGACCTTTAGGTCTAATAAAGGAGAACGTAGAATTGAACGGTAAATATCGCCCTACTGCGAAAGAAACAAAAATCGAATCTGGTTTCGAGGACGGCATCGGGATGGTATGGTCACACCCAGGACTTGGAATTGAAGACTGGGAGAGTATGACTTCCCGAAAAAAAGGTGTGGTAATCGCAGGAACTGGGTTAGGACATATCAAATCAGAACTGCTAGAAAGTATTGGAAAGACTGCCAAAGACATGCCTGTGGCTATAACTACACAATGCCTGAGCGGATCAACTAATCTCAATGTTTATAGGAATGGAAGGGAACTACTCCAAAAAGGGATTGTGGAGACCTACGATATGCTACCTGAAACTGCATTGGTAAAAATGATGTGGCTTTCAAAACATAGAGCGGATGATGTTAGAGAATTGATGGGGGAAAATTTGATTGGGGAAATATCAAATTCTCGGAAATTAGACTAAGGAAATCTCTTTAGACCACAGTTCAATATTGACATATGATTAATCCCCAATATCAAGAGTTGGCAAATTTATTAATCAATCATTCATGTACTTTAAAAAAAGGCGAAAAGTTATTGATTGAAGCCTTTGACATACCTGAAGAGATGGTTATTGCAACTATCAGGGCGGCAAGAGAGGTCGGTGGATTGCCATTTGTCACCTGGAAGAACAACCTTATTCTCAAAGAACTAATTTCCGAGACCACTGATGAACATATGGATTTGATAGGTTCTGTCGAAAAGTTCAGGATGGAAAATATGGATGCCTACATCGGTTTACGAGGAAGTTTGAACATATCTGAGATGTCAGACGTCAAATCTGACAAAATGGCTATTTACCAATCAAAGCTATTACAAAAGGTCCATTTCCAAGAGAGAGTCCCTAATACAAAATGGGTGGTTTTGAGATGGCCTACTCCATCAATGGCTCAACAGGCCAACATGTCTACCGAAGCATTTGAAAAATTCTACTTTGACGTCTGTTGTCTAGACTACACTAAAATGGCAAAGGCAATGGAACCTCTTAGGAAATTGATGAATCGAACTGATAAGGTATACATCAAAGGGCCCGGAACAGACCTACGCTTTTCAATCAAGGAGATACCTGCGATTTCTTGCGCTGGTGAACACAATGTACCTGATGGGGAGTGTTTTACGGCGCCTGTGAAGGACTCAGTAGAAGGGCACATACAGTTCAATGCCGAAACCTTGTACCATGGAACCGTTTTCAATGACATAAGACTCGAATTTGAAAAGGGCAAAATCATCAAGGCAACTGGAAGTGATGATGGTAAAATAAACGAGATTCTAGATTCTGATGAAGGGGCAAGATACATTGGTGAATTCGCAATTGCTTTCAACCCCTACATAACCGAACCAATGAAGGACATTCTGTTCGACGAAAAGATTGCTGGAAGCTTCCACTTCACTCCGGGCAATGCCTATGACATGGCTGACAATGGAAACCGATCTGATGTACATTGGGATATGGTTCTGATTCAAAGACACGATTATGGTGGTGGAGAGATGTGGTTTGATGACGTACTGATAAGAAAAGACGGTGAATTCATTTTACCAGAACTGAAAGGATTGAATCAAGAAAATTTGATATAGTATGAACGTGGACGACAAAGATAATGCAATCGCCAGTGCTGAACTGGCTGGATTGTATTATTCAAGTAATTCTGAACTAGGATATACTCGCCAAATAAAAGAGAAGGAACCTATTTTTCTAGATACCAATGGAAAACCATTGAAATCTAAAAGGGAAATCCAAAGAGCTTCCGAACTAAGAATACCTCCTGCTTGGACTGATGTTTGGATTTGTGATAAGAAAAATGGACATCTGCAAGCTACAGGAATTGATGCAAAGAAAAGAACGCAATACATCTATCATAGCATATGGACCCAACTTAGAAGTGAGGCAAAATTCGACAAAATGACTTCTTTTGGAAAGGTTTTGCCAAGAATCAGAGAAAAATATTTTGAAGATATCGCAGAGGAAGGTAATGAGAAGCAGAACAATCTTCCTTATAGAAGAGTAATGGCACTTATTATCAGATTATTGGATACTACCTTTATCCGTATAGGGAACGAAACTTCTCGTGACGATGCAAAAGCCACCTATGGGTTATCAACTATGCAAGATGAACACATGGAATTTGAACCAACGGAAATAACCAATGAAGAGGATAAATGGTATGATTCTCAAGTAGGTGGTAAATTCACCTTCATTGGAAAAAGTAACAAAAAACATGAGATTGAGATAAACGATGAAGAAATAGTTGATTTACCAGCTCTGATAATGATGTGTAAAGATGCAAAAAAAGGGAAGAGCGATGACTTATTCCTATTCTTTGATGAGAATGGAAATACAAGCGATGTTAAGGCATACCATGTCAATGAATATTTACAAAAAATTTCTGGAGAAAAATACACCGCCAAAGATTTCAGAACGTGGGGGGGAACCAAACTTGCTGCAAAATCACTTACCGATTTTAAGAAGAAAGACGATAAGAAACAGCGTAAAAAGAACGTGACAAAGATGGTGAAAGAAGTGGCTGTAAAATTAGGTAATACTCCTGCAGTTTGTAGAGGATCATATATTCACCCAAGATTTATCAGTGATTATCTAAAAGGCTCTTTTTTCAGGTTCTGGAAAAAGTCAGAGGGGGAACAGATGTATCCCCTAAGCGAAAACGAAAGTCACGTCATTAGATATCTGGAAAATAGATAGGTTTAAACACCTCTATTGAATATGTTATAACAATGGCTCTTAGTGATCTCACTCCAGAAGACGAGAAAGTCTACCAATACTTGAAAGCTAATGATTTTGTCGAGAAGGCATGGTCCACGAGTAAGGCTGCCAAGGTGCTGAAGATGAAAGAGGATGACGTCTACGTTTCACTCTGTAATCTAGCTGAATACATGAGGAACAATATCCATATTCACTACCGAGACGGTTCAATCCGTATTGGGGCTAATTAACTGCTCAAAGTGAAGAGTTGCCAATCCCCTTTTCCATCCAGATAACCCAAACGAACCCCACAATCTAACCATCCATGTGCATAATTGATGGCTGCAAAGGCATCATCGCCTCTACCCTCACTTAGAAAATACTTTGAATCTGAAAGATACGCTCCTACCATTTCTAGAATATCTTGTGCCTTACTATAATTCTCACTTTCGGAATCACCAATAATTGACACTTTGGCAAGTGCTTTCTCAGTTAGTGCCAAATATTTTTCGATTCTTTCGCTAGTTACTGAGAATTTAGCCATGATTGGTGAGAGATTGTGGTCTTAATCTTTATTGACCGTAAATTATTAAGTCTTTGACATTAATGATGATTTGTGTACAAAAAAGGATTCAGCCTAATTTGCGCGTTGATGTTTCTGCTAATGACTCTATTTATTATTCCAGATACTGAAGCTGAAACAACTCTAACAGGAGGGCAGGAACATATCCATCATAATATGAAAGAAATGGATGATTTATCATCTGAAACTTGGGGTGATAATAATAGAGAAGCAATCAAGGAAAATCCACCAAGATCCTGGGAGGACGATCCTACAGGTTTCTTCGGGCGAACCCGCGAATGGAAAGATGTTGGAACTTGGACAACAGCAAATGGAAATGTGTTTGATATAGGATTAGGCGGACCCGTCAAATTTAATATCTGGTGGAGAGAAACTGATGAAGGACAGGACGATGGATATAATGCTCAAGTACAATATCGTTTCAGATTGAATATTGATGGACAAGAAGCTGCATATTACACTGATGAAGGAGAAGATGGGGGTGATTCACATGAATGTGCGCAGTCTAAACCTTGTGAATGGAACGGTGAGGTTGGAAAAATTAATATTAGTTCAGCACCCAAAGGTGCTATTTTTGATATTGAAATAGAATATTGGGCTTTTTCGGATATAGAAATATACTATGATAATGTAAGCTTCAATAGCGGAGTGGCATTTGGTGCTGACGCAATTAAATTTGGTCAATCTGGCATCAATGGACAAGCTGTTAGTTTTGATTTCATTCAAGCTTGGGATACTGACGCAAGAGAAGCAGTAAATGGAGATTATATCAGGCTCATTGTAGATGGCGTTGGCTTGAATAGTTCACTTCAAAAAGATGGTTACCCTATTATTGAAGATGGTTTAGATTATGACCTAAATGGAACTACTATTACTTCTACAAAAATTACTTGGTATATTGATGATGAATATGCAAACCTGGATCAATCTGTTATTAGCTTCTCACTGACTAGAAGAAGTTGTGATACTGCACCACCTATAGATTTTAACACAGTAGATATACTAAAACAAAGTTCTGGAAGTTCAAGTGATGATGAAGGATTGCCTGGATTTGAGATTCTTGTCTCAATACTTGCTATTGTTATAGTCTCATTAAGAAGAAGAGAACTTTAATAAAACAAACCCAATGGATAGGGCCCATGAGAAAGGCTTTAGCATTTCCAATAGTTGCAGTTTTTGTCTTTGCACTGTTTGCAATCCTTCAAGAGACAGGTGCAGAAGAACCTGAGTATGATGCTCCAGAACTTCAGCTTAAATTTAATTTGAAAGAAGATGGAGAGACGTTATCACAGCAAAATAAAATGCCTGGTGAACCTGAGGCACGCACTACAGGAAGGGCTCAGTATGACCAATGGCCGTTGATCCGAAATAATAGAGAACCAACTCA
>Ga0310124_10001076_pt1 | contig 19201 bp, 14 predicted proteins | sample CB11b_AW_Bot5_MG_FD_203507 | JGI IMG/M metagenome (GOLD analysis project Ga0310124, IMG submission 203507) | Marine microbial communities from Western Arctic Ocean, Canada - CB11b_AW_Bot5 | ecosystem: Environmental > Aquatic > Marine > Oceanic | place: Canada: Western Arctic Ocean | collected... | reverse complement strand
AATTGCTATAGTGACCAAGTCTTCTTTGGCAAGCTTTTCATCAAATTCCGGCCATTTTGTATAGGATAATGAATCAAATGCGTTCATTTGTGCGTTCAATTCCTCGGCCATATGCGGAATAAACGGATTCAGCAGTAAAAGAAATCTTTTAAGAGTTTCTATATTAATAATGTCTAAACCTTGCAAATGATTAGATAATATCATCATTTGGGAAATAGCTGTATTGAAACGCATATTTTCTAGATCATTGGTAACCTTAGCGATAGTTTGATGTAATAATTGTGTAGTTTCCTTAGCATCTTCCTGGTCGCTGTGTTTGGCAATATCATTATATATTCGCCAGATCTTTTCGGCAAACCGGACACAACCCTGTAATCCTTTTATCGACCAGGGTTTAGACTTATCCAACGGTCCCATAAACATTTCATATAACCGCATAGAATCAGCACCATATTCTTCAATAACATCGTCAGGATTGATGACATTCCCTCGGGATTTACTCATTTTCTGTCCATCTTCACCTTGGATCATACCTTGATTAAAGAGTTTTTTGTACGGTTCTCTCGTTGACACAAGGCCCAGATCATGCAACACATGGTGCCAGAACCGGGAATAAAGTAAATGGAGCACAGCGTGCTCTACCCCGCCAACATAAAGATCCACTGGCATCCAGTATTTTTCAACATCTGCATCCCATGGTCGATTCTCATTGTTCGGGTCAAGAAAACGGAGATAATACCAGCAAGATCCAGCCCATTGGGGCATTGTATTCGTTTCTCGTCGGGCTGGCACACCAGTTTCCGGATCTTTGGTATTGACCCAATCCTGTATAGCAGACAATGGTGAATCGCCTGTTCCAGTAGGTTGATATTGTTTAACATCCGGTAACAATAAGGGTAATTCGTCCTCAGGAATGGCTTTATGCTCGCCGTCGACGTGTATAATGGGAAACGGTTCACCCCAATAGCGTTGCCGGGAAAAGAGCCAGTCCCGCAGTTTATACTCAACTGCCCTTTCTCCTTTTTCTATTTTTTCCAGGTATTCAATAGTTTTTTTGATAGCTTCTTTTACAGGTAGATCATTGATAGAAAAAGAACCGTTAGGCGTAGCGGAATTCATCATAATTCCTGTTTCTGTATCAGTAAATGCAGCCGAACTAATATCACTGCCGGCAACAACCTGCACAATGGGCAGGTCAAATATTTTGGCAAATTCGTAATCACGCTGATCGTGACCCGGCACGGCCATAATTGCCCCAGTACCATAGGACATGAGCACATAATCTGAAATCCAGATCGGGATTTCTTCGTTATTCAGTGGGTTTATTGCGTAGGTACCTAAAAAAACACCGGTTTTTTCCTTATTCAGTTCTCCGCGTTCCAGATCAGACTTTCCTGCCGCAGATTTTACATAGTTAGTAATAGTTTCCTGCGCTTTATTATTAGTCAGTTTTTCCACCAGCGGATGCTCCGGAGCCAACACCAAGTATGTAGCCCCAAAAAGCGTATCTGGTCTTGTTGTAAATACACGTATTGTTTCATTTATAGATGGTATTTCAAATTCTACATATGATCCATCCGAGCGACCGATCCAATTGCGTTGGAGGTTCTTGACACTTTCCGGCCAATCCACATCATCAAGACCGGCCAGGAGTGATTCAGCATATTCGGTAATGCGAAACACCCACTGGATCATAGGTTTGCGGATCACTGGATGTCCTCCTCTCTCCGATTTTCCATCAATAATTTCTTCATTAGCCAGTACAGTGCCCAGTTCCGGACACCAGTTCACTGGTACTTCACCTTGATAGGCCAGTCCGCGTTTATAGAGTTGCAAGAAGATCCACTGTGTCCACTTGTAATATTTCGGATCGGTGGTGTTGATCTCCCGATCCCAGTCGTAGGAAAAACCCAGACTCTTGATTTGAGATTTGAACCGTTTGACATTTTTTTTGGTTGTATCTGTTGGATGCGTACCTGTTTCGATGGCATATTGCTCTGCCGGCAGCCCAAATGCATCCCAACCCATAGGATGGAGTACATTGAATCCCTGCATCCGTTTATACCGGGCCAGGATGTCCGTGGCTGTATAACCTAGAGGGTGTCCTACGTGAAGCCCCTCTCCCGATGGATAGGGAAACATATCCAGGATATAATACTTGGGTTTTTGCGGATCCAGCTCGACTTTAAAGGTCTTATTCTTATCCCAGTACTGTTGCCACTTCGGTTCTATGGCTAAATGATCGTATTTCCTGCTCATGACTATTTTGTCGGGGTGAAAGGATTTGAACCTTCGACCTCGTCGTCCCGAACGACGCGCGCTAACCGGGCTGCGCTACACCCCGAAAGAATTGATCCTGGAACCATGTAAGGGTGAGCAATCTACTTTATTTGGTATTCAAACTGAAATAGCTAAATCAGTGTTTTCAGCACCAGAAATCCGCCGATCAGTAAAAGGGTGAATATGATCGACAAAACATTGAAATACTTATCAATAAAGGCGGTCATCGGTTCACCAAATTGGCGAATTAACAACGCTACCAGAAAGAAACGAGCCGAGCGGCTTACAGTTGAAGCCAGCAGAAACATGGGAAAATTGACGCTAAATGCCCCAGCAGAAATAGTAATGATCTTGAAGGGTATGGGTGTAAAACCGGCTGTGAAAACGATCAGAAAATTATAGATCTCATATTTTTCCTGAATATTGAGGAACACCTGCTCAGTAAAACCTGGGATATGATTAAAAAAGAACAAGGCAACTGCTGAATATGCCTCGGCCCCACTCCACCAAGCAAAATACCCAATACCATACCCAGCTATACCGCCCACGATACTAGCCACACTGCAAACCAGGGCAAAACGGATCGCTTTAGAACGGGCGCCTAAGGCTAGGGGAATCAAAAGTACATCAGGAGGAATAGGGAAAAAAGATGACTCTGCCAATGCCAGTAAAAACAAGGCCGGTACACCATACTTGGTTTCAGCCCAATGCAGGATCCAGTCGTATAGTCTGCGCAGGTAGTTCATTGGTACAAGATAAATGGTTTACACGATCTTTTCAGAAATGGTTCCCGACTCCGGATCTTTCAGGATCTGTTTTGTTTTCCCGTCAGGCATTACTTCTGTTTTAATCAGGATCATACCGTCTATTTCTTTCATGGTACGAATATGCTGTACCTGGTCATCACCCTGCCAGACATCCAGTTGTACCGGTTCCCATTGTTTACTTCTTGCAGAAATGTAACAGGTGTCAATAATGGCATTAACCACATAACCATCATAGAATGTTTCTATGGGTGTTTGCTTACTATCCATGGAATTGAACATATTTTTGAACATCTCGGTGTAACCAAGTTCCGCGGCCTCATCGCCAACGGGGAATACCCAACCACGGTCCCCTTCCGCTTTTTCAGCTACGTAACCGCCCTGTCCGCTAGCAGTAAACATTTCATACCCAGTGCGCAGCCAGTGATTCAACCAGATCGTCCCTTCTGAACCAGAGATCTCATCGCGAAGATCCATTCCGCCACGAAACGCCCAACTGACTTCAAATTGCCCAATGGCGCCATTCTCAAAGCGGATCAGGCCAATGCCATGGTCTTCCCCCTCAATAGGATGTACCAATGTGTCTGCCCAGCACATGACTTCCATGGGACGGATACCTTTTCCGATAAAATTGCGGATGATCTCGACACAATGGCAGCCCATATCGATGATCGCGCCGCCCCCAGCCAGTTTATTATCCCAGAACCAGTCACTATGGGGTCCTGGGTGGGTCTCCCGGGATCGAACCCACAAAACCTTGCCAATCGCTCCAGCAAGAGCAGATTGGATAGCTTTCAGTGTCTTTGGCGGATATACAAGATCTTCCAGATAACCATTGAATACGCCAGCTTTTTCCACAGCTTCCAGCATCACCAGCGCTTCCTGGGCAGTTCGGCCCAATGGTTTCGTGCATAGAATGGCCTTACCAGCGTCTGCTGCTGCAAGAACCGCTTCCTTATGTCGATGATTTGGTAGTCCGATAATAACCGTATCAATAGCATCATTCTGTATTGCTTCATTCAAATCAGTCGTCTTGTTAGGTACATCCCATTTATCCTGAAATGCTTGTCCACTAGCTGCGGAACGTGAATACACTGTATGCACCCGGTCCATCGTACGCTGACTGTGCAGTGTACCAGTATAAAAATCAGCGATAAATCCGGTGCCCAGCATGGCAATGTGATGTGCTTCACTCATTACTACAACCTTCCTTAGTTATTTACTGATACAGCGATAGCGGACATAACCTCACGCTGACTGGTGGTTCCCGCAGGCCGGTTCAATAGTTTACCATCCACTACCATAGCGCTGGAACCACCACCGTCCAGGTTGATCGCTTCCACACAACCTAGATCCCGCATCAGTATGGCCAATTCCTGGAGATCAACACCGCGGCTGTCAAATTGCCGACCATCCACAACCAGTAAAACCAGTTCGCCGCTATTACGGTATCCTGCGGCCGTCCTGGGATGTATATTTGAAATTGTGGAACCAAAAAATACTTCTTCATCAGATGTGACCCTGATATTACCCTCGTGCATCAATACCGGGCCCGCATGGAGGGCATCATCAACTTTCCAGTTTTCTGTTTTTGAAAAATCAAAAGAGTCCACTGGTTTTTCGGGACGGTTTTCCAGCGGTTCAGCAAAATTAAATAGGGAGTCATTGCGGCTGGTTACCCAGGCAATATCAATACCACCATCATCCAGAAATCCTAAGGCGCCGCGGGCGGTGTAATAACGTTTGTTGTTGCGTAGTATAGATCTTATGGCCGGCGCTACGGTACGGTTATTTACATAGAGCAGACCAACGTGTTCTGTGGAATTTTTGTCCATTAAAAAATAACCGCCATTGACGACAACTCTGGCTTTCTTGTTCTCAGAAAATTGAGTCAGCGTTTCTCGACGATCCAAGTCTTCCGAGACAATAACATCCAGATCAACGTCAGGATCTGTCGGGTCGATTATTGCCGCCCAGGCATTAATCGGTAATTCATCATTTCTCCCCTTCATTATCTTGATACCTGCGGGTAATTCAGGATGTGCATGTTGAACAGTTTTCCAGCGCATGGTAATTTTTGAAAAAGACTTGCCATTGCGCGCGCATGAAGATAAAAAGATGACCGTACCAAGAATAAGGAACAAAAATTTTCTCAAAGCATTAGCGCAGTTCATGGTGCATTTATCGGTACAATAGTGAAATCAGCTTCTTTTAAAACGTTGCTTTCATCGTCCAAAACAGCAATGCTCCACTGGCCGATAGCATCATCCCGAGGAGTGATATAGGACCAGCAGCGAAAATAATCAGAAACACTTATATTCATATGAACTGTAGCGTAAGGTTCGCCGTTAAATTTCCAGACGTGGGTTATCTTCTCGGATAGTTCCGGGTTACGCAAACCGACAAAGCAGTATATCTTGGATGTTGTATCAATAAATACGTCTCTGATACGTACTGGTTTGCGCTGCTTGAGGTTAATATTTTCGCAAACCACCAAGCGTTGAACAGATATAGCTTTTGGTTTGTTATCCTGCGGTTCCTTGGGCAGCACAAATTGTTTGACCTCCAATCCTGAAGAAGCCAGGAAATTATCATCTGCGTTTTGTATAGCATTACTGTCTTTTATTGCCATTGGCTGGGCCAATACATCTAATTTCTTGGAATCTTCGACGATATTTTTCTTTTCTTCTTGGGGAAATGTTGGTGCGACTCGATACGAAGTTGCGGTAAATAGTAAAAAAGTAAGATAAACAACGGTTAAATGGGGGACGTACCGTGCCAATTTTTGCCAGAAGGAAAATAATACCAGAACAAGAAATACAATGGTAACAGGAAAGAATGATGAGTCCAGATACAGGCCTTGAATCATGTTAAAAAATGGTTCGATCATTATTATTGGTTCATTCACTACTGGTGTAGTAGAATAAATTACCATTATCGGTTTGAAACCTGAAACGATATCTATATATCTGCAATTTAATTGGTAAACATTTAAATTCAATATGAATTATATCCTAATGAAGTTATTTCTGAGAGCCATAGTTGTAGTTTACTTTTTATTCGCCGGGATACTATTGGCCAACACCCCAACATATGTTTCAGTTGGTGTTTTTCAGCAGGAACAGCGCATTTTTTATAATGTAGATGATGGTTTACCCAGCAATGATATCCGTGATATTACTTCCACTGAAGATGGTACAGTATTTGCGGCTACAGCCAAAGGACTGGCGGTGTTCATTGGTGATGAATGGTCCGTTGTAGAACAAATGGAACATGTGGATGTCTGGATGCTGGCTGCTAAAGGTAACGAACTGGCCGTCTTTGGTGGCACTGAAAAGGACCAAATCGTGGCCGGAGGAAAAATCTATCTACTGAACAGGGACTGGCTGGATCAGACCATTACGCTTCCAGCGCGAGTCAAGGTGCCCGTTTCAAGAAATGACCTCAGTTTCCGCAATAATATTATGCTGGGCACCACAGATGATATCATACTGTTGGAAAGAAGATATGGGAATATTTATAAAAAATTATCTAAAGGATCAAAATTTAATCCCAATACTCGTCCTGTCGTGCTGCATATTCCTGCAACGGAAATTCGACAAATTACTGTCACTGGCGCGGGAAAAACGTACGCTGCCACCGATTCTGCCCTGTTATCCTTTTCATCGCTGCAGGAAGGGTGGTCCCCGGTACTGCCCCGTAATGGACAGCACAGCTGGGGACTGCATGATGCCCGCGGTGTGACTATAGATGCGTTTGGACGGCTATGGTTCGCCAGTACGCAGGGTATAGGTTATTATGATGAGGGCTGGCACTTGTTTACTGGACATGATGGTCTGCCCTACAATGATTTTACCATGATGGCACCAGGCAACACTGGTGATATGTGGTTTGGGACACGAAAAGGTGCCGTGCACTTTGATGGCAAAAATTGGGAATACCGTCAGGGAAAACGCTGGCTACCGGACGATCATGTACGCAGTATTACGGTTACGCCAAATGGTGACGCCTGGTTTGCTACCGCTAATGGGGTAGGTATCATCCAGCGCCGCCCTCTATCTCTGGCCGAAAAGGCCCAATGGTATGAAGATGAGATTGATCGTTATCATCGCCGGACACCCTACGAATTTGTTCTGGAAGTACATATGGAAGAACCGGGGATAAAGCGCAACTGGAAACAGCACGATAGCGATAATGATGGTCTCTGGACCAGCATGTATGGTGCGGGTGAGTGTTTTGCCTACGCAGCCAACGGTGATATCCAGGCAAAAAGACGGGCCAAAAAGGCTTTTGACGCGCTGAAATTCCTGGGAGATGTTACCCAGGGAAACCAGCATTCGCCACCGCCAGGTTATGTGGCTCGCACGGTCTTGCCTACCAGCGATCCCGACCCCAATATTGGCCGGATTAAACGGGACCTGCATAAAAAAGAAACAGATGATGCAATGTGGAAGATCTATAAACCACGCTGGCCTACAAGCGCAGATGGAAAATGGTATTATAAAACGGATACCAGCTCAGATGAACTAGATGGTCATTATTTCCTGTATGCATTGTATTATGATCTAGTCGCCGATACGGAATCAGAAAAGGAACGAGTACGTGAACATGTACGGCGCCTAACTGATCATATAATTGATCATGATTTTCAACTGATTGATCACGATGGCCGGCCTACTCGCTGGGCTCGGTACAGTCCCAAGGAAATAAATTTTAGTAAAAACTGGTTTGTGGAACGAGGATTGAATTCGTTGAGTATGCTATCTTACCTAATCACAACGGCCCATATAACCGGCGATGATAAATATCGGGACATAGCAAGCACACTCGTGGATCAACATGGTTACGCACAGAATATGATCGACATGAAGTTCCAGCGCGGATTCGGTACAGGAAACCAGTCCGATGATGAAATGGCTTTCATGTGTTACTATAATCTGGTGAATTATGAACAGGATCCAGAACTGCGTTCCCGGTATGCGTTTTCATTCTGGTTGGCCTGGCAACAGGAAGCGCCTGAATTAAATCCATTTTTCAACTTTGCCTTCATGGGTGCCTGTCAGGGGCTCAGTTTTGAAGATCCATGGGGAGTTTATGAGTTCGAACCCCATGGCGAATGGCTAGATGAAGCCGTTGAAACGTTGATCCGTTTCCCCCTGGATCGTTTTAACTGGCGGCATACCAACAGTCACCGGACCGACCTCACCAGGTTCCACCCCGCAATGAGGACATTTGATGATAATGATATGAGCACCAGCGGTTATCGTAAGAACGGCAAGGTGATCCAGGTGGATGAATCACATTTCAATCACTGGAATCGGGATCCCTGGCGATTGGACACTGGCGCAGATGGCCGGGTTCTATCAAACGGAACTGTGTTCCTCCTACCCTATTATATGGGCCTTTATCACGGCTTTCTGCTGGATTAGTCAGTGGATCAGGCGCAAGTTTTTACTGGACAAAATCCATCAAAATACCCGGGCGATCGGTGATAATACCATGGACACCCATGTTCACCATCCGCCTCATTTCAATAGAATCGTTCACTGTCCAGACCCAGACCTGTCGATCCCCTTTGGCAAAAGCATTGATATAACGTCGATCCAGTTCCAATTCACCTAGTTTTGTAGAAAATGAACGAGGTAATTGTGCCACTACCGCATCCAATGAAAGCAGCCGCTCCAAACCAACCCTGCTCAATATGTATAGAATAGTGCCCTGGTTTACAGGAAGGGACGTGGCCACTTCCGGACAAGCGTGCTGGAAACGGGTGAGCGTCTCATCGCTGAAGGAGGCCACAATTACCTGGTCATAAGCAACGCCATATTGCCGCAGTAGGTCGCAGAGATCATTTTCCAGGGGCGGATCATGCTGTTTAATCTCAATATCGTACACCTGTTGAGGAAAGGAATCCAGAACAACATTCAAGGACAAGATTTTGACCCCTTTACCACGATAAGGGTAGGTCAAACCATCCGGCGACCAGTTATAGGCACCATCCACATCCTGCAATTCTGGCCAGGACATTTCCCGAATCAAGCCGCTACTATCTGTAAGACGGTCGATAGACTGATCATGGTTAATGACAAGAAAGCCATCTCTGGTACGATGAATATCCATTTCAAGTACCTGGATGCCCATATCTACAGCATTAGTAAAAGCCAGTAATGATTCATCCGGGTATACCATATTGCCACCCTGATGGGCAATGGTGACCGGTTTAGATAAATGTTCTAATACGGGATGGGTCGTTTTCTGAGGTATGATGAAACCCAGGGTGTAAAGTAACAAATACATAGTGAAAATGATCATCAAAAATATTTTCATAGTTGAAAGATGTGTGAATCGGCTAGAGTTTGATTATAACTGCTGGACTCTGTTTCGCTATGTTTATTTCAGGAGAACAATTTTTCTAGTTGCGGTGAAATCAGCAGCATACAAACGATAAAAATACACACCGGAAGGTAAAGGTTTTCCAGTCTCACTTTGACCATTCCAATGGACAATGCCTGGACTTACTGACTGCTTACCAGTAATAAGTGTTTTGACCAATTTTCCTGATAAATCATAAATCGCTATGGTGAACTTCCCGCCAATTGGTGCCTCGTAACGGATAGTGGTCATAGGATTGAAGGGATTGGGATAAGCAACATGGAGTTGAAATCCATGGGGATATATTTCATTGGCAGCAACATTTATACTGACGGGACAATAATTACCGTCCGGGGCTAGCTGGGGGATTAGGTAGGTACTATCCGTGATCAGCGCGTACATTAGTGTGTCCGTCTCTTCAAAAAGTGCCGGTGTGCAGGGTTCCCATTCATTGGCAATACCCGTGCAGGTGGCCGCGTCGGCGAGGATGCCCATATTAGTCACGATACACCAGTAAAGATATTCAATGGCCATACATTCGTAATCACAGGTATAGTCATCGTAGTGATACCATGCTTCCGGGGGATAATTGTTGGGGTGCTGTATGAACTGTCCGCCCCGAGCCATATCCATGGCGGTGGTGAGCAGAGATGAATTAGGTTCCACGGCAAAAGCACCGGGGTAGATGTTGGTGTGACCGATCGCATTGATCACGTGGACCACTTCTTCCACAGTGGCATCGGCCCCCCAATAGCCAGGATTATTCGGATCAATCTCGTTGCGCCATAATACAGCAGCGGCACCTTCACCATCGTAATGGTCAAAAAAATTATCCATGGCCGATGAACCGTCATAGGCAAAGATCGGAATAAGGGCGCCATTGGCAGCCAGTTCTGCTTTCAATACGGGATCATCCACTTCCCCGTCTTCATCGTTATCCAGCAGTTCTGCGGCCACGGCAGCGGCGTGTAACACCTTTTCATCCGGGATGGAAGTTTCAGCATATATGCTGAAACAGTCCAATACGCGAATGTATTTAGTAAAGTCGCTGAAAGCGTTTGAATCGGCATTTGGATTTGCCGCAATATCAAAACAGACAGTGTTCTGGGCATGAATTACCTGAATCGATAATAATAGAAGGGCTATTGCGCTATATTTGACCATGGTTTTTGATAATAAAATCCTAAACTGAACTAGCAAAATGTAGTGAGGAAAAACAAAATATTTTTTAAAAAAAACTTGACTTACGGATTAAATACAATTAACGTCTAATGTGAGATGAGAACAGAATGAGATAGTATCAAAATCTGGGACTTTCACGGCCTGACAAGACCGAAGCGAAAGTGGAGGTAAGCTTGAAACCCGAGAGGGTGAAAAGAAGTCAGGAAAAAGGCCAGGTTACTCGATCTGTCAAAGGAAAAGGTGACCTGGCTTTTGACTTATAGAAACAAAAAACCCCACAAAATGCGGGGTTTTTTTATTGTGTCTTTTATTTAATTCAATTTGCTACTGGCGTAGAGAGATCTGGTCGGAATAATAACACCTCCGAATGGTAATCTTCAACTGCAGAGCTGCGTGCATTAAGAATCTCATCCCCCTTACCTTCACCAAATGTTTTTTCCAATTTGTCCCAAAGGTTAGTCTTATCTGGCCACATGTCAGCCCAACTATCCATACCAAAGCAAATAGCATACATCCGACCTGAACCCCCAATTACTTTTGAGTATACGAACATCCTTACATTGCTATCGTTATCTTCTAATGCTTCGCGAACTTTTTCCAATGCATCACGGTGTTGTCGCCATTGTCCTGGTTTGTACCGTGGATACCAAATAGCAAACATTTTTGGCAAATGAGCTGCTTTACTATAGGATAATTTTGGTAGGTATCTCCAATATGCCCGACCACTCATATCCTTAACATATGGGGCAACAGATCTTTCCCAGTGAACGGCATCTCCAGGTGAATCAACATTGGCATCAAATTCGGCCCAGTTCTGGGTTGGACCATTACGCATATATTGCCCTGTACGATCCCCAGCAACGACTTCCCAGGTGTGAATAAGATGTTCCGCTGATTGATGAAATTTATCTGTATGGTCTTTAAGCCCCTTTTCCAATTGTTTTACCTTGTCTGGCTTTGCTTCCAAATAATAATTCATCTCAATCTGCTCGCTTTGAGCCAGGATAACACTGCAGCAAAGGCTAATAAGAGTTATTATCTTTTTCATATGTTTTATCCTTCCATTTTATAAGGAGTTAGTTAATTGAACGATCAGTTTAGTTAACACGAAAATAATCGGTGTAACTAGGTGTTTCGTTCAGATAGGCATTGGCATTGGTTTTTTCAAACACTTCCAAGTATTCATCTACTATCTCTGCGTTCACACTATCCGGCAAGGGGAAGTAATAATCTCGTTTTGCCGCAGATTCAAATGACATTAATTGTGCATATTTTGCTTTACGTAAACCTCGGTCACCTTTCAAGATATATATTTCCATACCGGGTAGCTGTTTCTGCCAGGTGGGTATGATAGTATTCTGGCAAAATTCCTCATACTCTGCTTCCATACCACTCTTAACATCAACCTCTCGTATGGCGATTAAACCACCCAGCGTGGGGTTTTCCAACTGGTCATACCCAAGAACAAAATAATCTGTGTAAACACCAGTTTCTTTAAATTCATCCGGAACATAGGTATAATTTACATTCCCAATTCTTTTATTTACTAAAGCGGCTACCGCCATAAATTTCTCAATGCCAGTACCATGTTCATCACCTTCATTAATGAGTGGAAAATAATAATCCCTTTTTTCGATAGATTCAAACATCCAGATGCCGCAGAATTGTCCAGCTCGCTCACCCCGATCTCCCTTATAAAGCGTTTGAGAACTACCTGGTAATTTCGTACTCCAGATATTATTGGCGATTTTGGACTGTCGTATATATTTACTTTCTTTAGCGTGACTGATAAGATCAACAGTTCGATAAGCAATAACCTCGCCTAGAACTGGATTTTTCTTATATGATTGTGCCTGGGTCATTACTGGTACTAATGCCAGGACACACAGGCAACATACAATCAATTTATAGCTCATAATACCCTCCTATTATTATAACTAAAATATAGTAAAAAGATTACCGGAAGTACATTAATTCTTATTGGGTTACAATAATGCTTACATCCCTATGGTTCCAGGCCCATATTCTGCCAGATAAAAGCAAAGCGGTCAGCGGACAATGCGATCCGCTGTGTGGTGGAAACACTGCCATGGCCGGCCTTGGTTTCAATGCGGATCAGTACTGGGTTTGGTCCAGAATGGGCCTCCTGCAACCGAGCAGCAAACTTGAAGGAATGGGCTGGTACTACACGATCATCATGATCAGCAGTGGTCACCAGCGTTGCGGGGTAAGCAACATTATTTTTTATGGCATGATAGGGAGAATATTTCTTCAAGTAGTTAAACATTTCTGGGGAATCATCGGCTGTGCCATAATCAGCTGCCCAGCCTGCCCCAGCAGTAAACTGATGGTACCGTAGCATATCCAGCACACCTACGGCCGGGACAGCAACTTTCACTAGATCCGGTCGCTGAGTCATAGTTGCACCAACTAGCAAACCACCATTTGAGCCACCCAGGATAGCTAGGTATTCACTAGATGTATAATTGTTGGCAATTAAATATTCGGCGGCAGCAATGAAATCGTCGAAGACATTCTGCTTACTCATTTTGGTTCCCGCGTCGTGCCAGTCTTCTCCATATTCTCCTCCGCCACGCAGGTTGGGTTGGGCGTAAATACCACCATTCTCCAGCCAGACAATGTTGGTTGAACTAAAACGAGATGTCAAACTTATATTAAACCCCCCATAACCATAGAGAATTGTTGGATTCTCCCCGTTCATCTGCAATCCTTTCTTATAGACAATGAACATGGGCACCCTAGTACCATCTTTACTGTTGTAAAATATTTGATCAATAGTATAATCTGCTGGTTCAAAATCCACATCTGGTTGCCGGTAAAGAGTGGATTTTCCAGTTGGTATGTCATAATGAAAAATTGTAGTTGGATAAGTAAATGAACTGAATGAATAATATAACTCATGCTCATACTTTTTAGCCCCAAATCCTCCAGCAGAACCAATTGCAGGGAGTTTTATATCCAATTCAAAGTTGCCCTCATAATCATATTGTTTGACCACAGATTTGACATCAATTAGGTAATTAGCAAAAAACTTTTTTCCACCAGAATTCACACGAAATACATGGTCTGTTTCCGGTATAACATCCTGCCAAGTTTTCTGGTCCGGTTTACTTAAATCCACCGCTATCAACCGATAATTTGGTGCTCCTATATTTGTATATAGGAAAAAGGTTGATCCATCATTTTCAACCACACCGCAATCAGCAAAATAATCGTCCTGAAGTTGAACTAGACTGCTATTCGAATCAGTAAGATCTTGTACATAAATCTGGTTGCCGCTGGTATTTTGTGCAGCAGAGATTACCAGGTAATTCTGATCTTCGGTCACGCTGCCACCAATATAGCGGTTAGGTTGTTTTTCTCCTCCATAGACCAATTGGTCTCCAGACTGCGATGTTCCTAATACATGGTAATACAGTTTATGATGTTTGGTTTTGGCGGAAAGTTCACTGGTCTCCTTGGGATTATCATAACTACTGTAATAGAAACCAGCGTTACCGCGCCAGGATACACCACTAAACTTGACATCGACCAGAGTGTCATCTATGACTTCCTTGGTTTGTACATTAATAACCACAATTTTTCGCCAGTCGGAACCACCTTCAGTAAGCAAATAGGCGGCTAGCGATCCATCCTTAGTAAAGGATAACCCGCGCAGTGCTATTGTACCATCATCTGAGAATGTATTGGGGTCAAGAAATACTTCCGGATCAGCGTTGGAATCTATTCGGTTTCGATACACAATAGAATGATCCTGCAGGCCGGTATTGCGGTAGAAATACTTATAAGATCCCTCTTTAAATGGTGCAGAAATTCGTTCATAATCATAGAGCGTTTTTATCCGGTCTTTCAGTTTATCGCGAAAAGGGATTTTATTCAAATATTCAAAGGTCACCTTATTCTGAGCGTTGACCCAGGCGCCTGTTTCTACAGACATGTCATCTTCCAACCAATGATAGGGGTCTGGAACATTATAGCCGTGATATACATCTACATGGTCACCCTTTGCCGTCATAGGATAAATTAGGTGTCTGTTTTCAACTGGTTTATTACAGGAAATAGAAAAGAAATAGAAAAACACTATCAAGAAACGCTTCATTTTATTATCCTCAAAATGATTGATTAACACAGCAAAATATAAACACAAACTGGTGAATAAATTGGTCAACAGGAATCTTCTCGGTAGACATGACCTTATTTCAGCAATATCATCTTCCTTGTCTGTAAAAATCCGCCAGCCTGTAGTTGATAAATATAGATACCAGCACTCACAGGTTGACCGTGATCATTTGTTCCATCCCAGACAATAGAGTTTACTCCAGCACCCCGGAAACCATACACGAGCCGTTTTACCTGGTGACCCAGCAAATTAAAAATAATAATTTGAACTAGTTCTTGGTTTGGCAGTTCATAATGAATAGTTGTTCTCGGGTTAAATGGGTTCGGGAAGTTCTGCTGGAGCGCATATTTATGAGGGAACAGGAATTCATCATCCATGTCCAGTTCCGAATTATTCACAGAAGTGCGAATATAGGAAAAACCGCCACCATTATTTTGTCCTGTATAAGAAGTGAATACGACATCAAAATAAAGACTATCTTGAGGTAAATAAAGGGATATAGTATCGTTTATGATTGATTGTGGTGATCCTCCGTGCATTCCTACAAAGTTAGTATAGCTTCCTGCGTCTGCTGCCGCCGTTGTTGTGTCAGCCCAAAGGGTTCCCGTTGGGGAACCAGCAGCGCCAGAATAGCCATCCTCCTGGGCAATATTAAAAATACTCTGATTGTGTTTCCGTGTGATCCAAACATTCGCACTGATCCGGTCTTGGTTCTCTGGCAATGTCCAATCTGCAGAATCAGGCTTGGTAAAGACCACCGTTTCATCAGGAAATTCTCTCGATGAATCCAGGAGCGTAGGCACCCAGTTATTTATGGCCCATAATGCTCGCTCAGCTTGTCCCACTGTAAACGAAATCATGGGACATTCCGGCGAATAAACATAATTCATGAGATTATCCACCGGATCCAAACCCGGGTCGTCGGGGCAAGAATCCGTACCTTCCGCGCAACCCCAGTTGGCGTAAGCATGAATCGACGTATCATCCACATAGTCTCCATGCTGTTCCGATCCGCAACCGTAATTAAAAGTATGCAACAGACCAAGCGTGTGTCCTATTTCATGGTCCACTACGTGGCTGCGACTTTCTATCACGGCCTGATCCGTATAGTAAAAACTCTTCAATGTTGCCCGATAATAGATAGAATCCCAGACATCCAGATACCAGGGAAAAATACCTACACCACCAAGCGCAAGATTATGGCTATATCCAATAATCGAGAATAGGTTCAGTGTTTCCATAGGATCCATTGATAGAGCGGGAACTGATTCATAGGTCTGGGCTCCAATATCCAAACCAACGGCCCAATCATTGTTATGCACACGATTGATGGTATCTATAGAGAAAGTAAACTGTGATAATTCGCTATTCTGATTTAACCGGTCCACGGCACCATTTAGTTCTGATTCGGAAATATTCCCCACATCCGTTTCCCCAATTCCTGTATCAAACAAGATATAAACATTGGCGGAAGTGGATTGTTCCTGCCAGGCCAGGAAATCAGCAGAATTCCAGTTGGCCAGGGTGTCACCATTTATGTTGGTTACATACCCGGTCACAGTTGTGCTATCATTTGGCGCATATATTTGTATATAGTGGGGTCCTACCTGGTCTGGAATCGCCAATTCAATTGTCTGGTTAGGCATTGAGAAATTAATGATATCATCCATCACCCAATATTTTGTAAACATTTCGTGAACGACAAAAGATGCATTCACATAATGTTCATTCGTGGACAGACTGATATTTAGATCGGTTTGATCATACTTTCCGTAGATTATATGGATAGCCAGGTCGATAGTGTAATCGGCTGTGCTGGTAGCTGATCGGGTTTGAAACGCAGCTATATCTGCAGGTAGATAATCCAGTTCAGTTGTACCACATTCAAAAAATAGCTTATCCTGACCTTTTACAATGGAACAGAAAAGGAAAAATGACATTATTTTAATCAGAAACATAATTTTCGATAATATTTCATTCTACATACTACAAAAAATGCCCATAATTATAATTATTCCTTTCGTTGTTGGTGATAAGCCGGGTAAATGTAAACATTCCTGAGGATATTATCTTAATCAGAAAAATATGCGCCCGCTAGTGGTCATTTTTGGATCAGTTTTGCGGGTGAAAAGTCGCCGCCATGATCAGGGATATACCAGACATCATTTTCCAGGTCCACTCCGCCTCCCAGTTCTTCGATGACCACCCGATCAATTATATAGACACCCCGTTTCGCCATAAGCGGGAAGGTGTCCTCACCGGCCATTTCCGGTGTTCGATCGGGAAAATTCCGGCGCGTTCTGTTGATCCAATACGTTTCCGCTAGGTCATCCTGCTCAAATGCCCACTCCACATTCTTGCGGCCTAGCATGAAACCCAATAATCCGCCCCAGGTTGCCGTTGGATTATCCGAGTCCCAGCCGGTAAGTGATCCAATTCTGATCGTCCGTGGCAGATCTCCTTCCCCATAGAACAAACTGACCAGACTGGCAGCGAAGTTTATCCCCGCATCAAATGACTGGTTATAGACATAGCTATCGCCCCCACCGACCTGGTAGCGTTCGTAGACCGCATCCCGGGTGCTCTCCCAGTCATTCTTATCGGGATTGGCGTCATAGGCTGCTTTGATATAATCATACATTCCGGCAACCGGGGTCCCATTCGGCAGGCGTCGGCGGGCCTGCTCGGCCAGCCAGAACACTTTTTCTTTCATATTCAACTCATTATCCACGTAAGAAGCAAGGGCGTACATGACCACATAAAACTCCGCGGCCCATTCGGCATTATCCTTGGCCGTTGTACGGATAGGCAGGTGAGCCATACGTAAGGCAATGTCCGGTCGGGTTGGGGCAAAAAGACCAAATATCTCTGTTGTCAACTGGGCGTCGATCATCTCATAATTGGAATTTTTATCCGGTTCGCTGGTGGACGGCGGTAACAAACCATCCTGCATCAGGTAATACGCGGTCTCGTTTGAGACCCATAGAAAATTCTCATTGTTGGGCGCATCCTCATTGGAATAGATGTGGTGGAGCCAGCCATCGCGGATCTGTTCTGGGGTTAATATACTTACATTGTGGACGTCCAGCAGGTGCTGGTACATATATTCGATATCCGTATCATCATCCGCAGCCCAGGTCTCACCATTATGGACAAAATAATATTCAATAATATTATTGGATGAGAGTATAAAATTACCCCAGATATTGCGCTCATCAGGGCCGCCCCAGTTCTCGTCAGTATAAAACGGCGGCTCAATCTTGTCCATTTCCGTGATCAGTCCCGTCCAGTTAGCGATGCACTGGGTCAGCCAGAAACCCTGTAATTGATCTATATATTTTGAGCGGGACAGAACCAGGTCGGTGGCATTAGGTGTATAGGCGGGGTATTCTAATTCAGGGTCGGCCAGTTGATTCTGGGCCTGTACTAAAGCAATTGTAAGCAATACAATGCCAGGCCAACGGTGATTGATCATAATTTTGTGTGCCAGTAAGCAATGGCAATAAGGACAAACTGAATCGGCAATCTGCCCCAGGCAATTAGTGGTGTGGTATTTAATGCTACACCATTTGTCTGCGCCAGATAAATGTTCGCTGGAAAAACAGCGATCAGCAGCAAGATCAGTCCCCAGCCGGCAACATATCTAAACGCCGGAAAAAGTAACAACACACCCAAAACAATCTCAAAGAAGCCGCTAATATAGACCAGGGCCAACTTGTAGGGTAAGACCGGTGGTACGATCTTTACAAACCATAAAGGGTTTGTAAAGTGTTTAATACCGACACTTGCATAGAAAATACTCATTATCACTATGCTGGCTAGTTCCAGCGTCGATATCATTCTTAATTTTCTTGTAGTCGCTCTGGGATCCGGTTCAGTCAGCCAATTTTGAACACTTTGTCTTTACGGCGTACCTTATCCGTCACCTTGATACCGATACTGTCGCCTTTCTTGGCCCTTTCCACAGCATCATGTTCGATCTGCATAGATTTAACTTCCTCATTTAAATCAGTAGTATGCCCCTGGATATGAATCATATCGCCGACGCCTAATTTTCCGGTAGTAATTTCAATGGCAGCGACCGATATCTGGCCAAAATATTTTGATACATAACCAATTTCCTGCTCCTTCATAGTTTACTCCAAGTTTGCTTAAGTTGAATGTACTCCCCGAACGAGTTAAAGTCAATTGCCGAGCAGAATGCAAGACTTGTTTGGCAGGTATTTTACCGAATTATAATATCCTGATGGCCAGGTAGATCCAGCCGCCCAGTAATAGCAGCACACAGATATAAAAGGCGTAGGCCCTGTTAGGAACATAATTGGATGTGAGCCGGATGTAACTATGGATAAACTTAAAGACCACGAACAGCCAGGCGATCCACAGGTCCAGATCACGGACGTCATCAATAACATAGAGTATAATACATAAGAGATAGAACAGGATGGGTATCTCAAAAAAG